>OLXS01000694.1_pt1 | contig 13669 bp, 10 predicted proteins | sample 1673921 | NCBI WGS metagenome assembly OLXS01 (sample SAMEA103958134, study PRJEB25191) | human gut metagenome
TTCCGGGGCGGGGATACGAACGCGCTGCAGGAGTTGGATGGCTGCATCCCGGGCTTCCCTGGTGTTCATTCCCCGGTGGAGCATCAGGGATTCCCCAATTTGCCTGCCGATGCTGTGTACGGGATTGAGCGCCGTCATTGGTTCCTGGAAAATGACGCCGATATGGCGGCCGCGGATGCCGTGCATGTCCGTCTCTTTTGCCTGAACCAGGTCGCGGCCCTTGAACAGAATTTGCCCGTCCAGAATTTTCCCCATGGGCTGGGGCAGCAGCCGGACGATGGACATGGCCGTAACGCTTTTGCCGCAGCCTGATTCCCCTACGATGCCTACGCAGGTACCTTTGGGGACGGTGAAGCTGACGCCGTCCACCGCTTTCAACAGGCCGGATTCCGTTTCGAAGCCGGTGACCAGGTTCTTGATTTCCAACAGGGGATCGCTCATGTGTTATTTTTCCGTGGCAGAAGGTTCCAGAGGGTCGCCGCTTTCCGGGATGACAGGCACAGACGGCAGCTTGCCGCCGCCATCCTTGTTATCCAGGCTTTCAATGGAGTCCATGTAGCGATACTGGTCATACACGGTATCCACTTCCTCGAATGTTTTTCCTTCCCGCTTGGCTTCCATTGTTTCCTTTTTGATATCGTTATCCACCCAGTACAGATAACTTTCCATGGGATCAAATACGACGGGATGGCAGAATTGCGTAGTTGCACTGTTCGGCCATTTGACCCAGCGCCAGTAACCCAGTCTGATGAATTCCGTGGTCCAGCAGGGAACCCACAGGGCTTCGTCATCAATTTTCTGCTGCACTTTCCACGTGGCCTTTTGGAGTTCGTCTTCCGTGGCTGCGTTTGTTTCTGCGTCCAGCAGCTTGTCCATTTCTTTGTCCGCGTAAGCGCAGATGTTATTGGTATAGGTAATAAGGCCTCCACGCTCATCATAGGCGTACCGGGAGTGGAACCCCTGCTCGTTCATCGGATGGGGGGGAGTGAATCCCCAGGCCATGAAGGAGGCCTGAGCGCGTTTTTCCATGATTTTGCGGAAAGCTACGGTGGAGTCCAGAGGGTCAAGCTGGATTTCCAGGCCGCACTTGCGCGCGTCTTCCTTCAGCTTGCCCAGAGTGGAAGCCAGGGAAGGAGATGAATTGGGGAAGGTGATGGCTGCGGTGAGCCGGGTGCCGTCCGGTTTGCGGAGGATGCCGTCCGGGCAGGGGATGGTGTAGCCCGCCCTAGCGAAATAAGCGCGGGCCTGTTCCGGGGAATAGGGGCGCGCCTTAATATAAGGATTGGTGAATTTGCCGAAACCTGAATTGTAAGAATTGAGCCGCTGGTAGTCTCCGCGGAAGGTAATGTCAATGATATTCTGGATATTAAGTGCGTGCTGGAACCCCCGGCGAACATTGAGGTCATTGAAGGGAGCTTTGGAGGTGTTCAGAAAAACTCCGTAAGGAGGGCGGGGGTAAATGGTGTAAAATGTGCTGCGGTTGATGTAGCCGTTGTGAACCTCCGGTATTTCCATGCGTTCGTGCCATAGTTCCGGTTTGGTGATGTTCAAAACGTCCAGTTCTCCAATGCGAAAGAGTTCGATGGCCTTGGATGGTTCCGCAATGAAATTGTACACGATTTGATCCACATTATACATGTATTTCGTGAATTTTTTGTCCCTGGCCCACCAGTCCGGCACGCGCTGGAGCGTTACCTGGCGGCCGCGGATGATACCGTCCGGCTTGACAACGTAAGCGCCCGTAGTGGGCGGTATGCGCCACTGGTAGCGTTCCACGTAGTTGGGGCCGAACTCGCAATAAAAATGCGGCGGGGACGGAATGAACAGCGTGCAATAGTACGGGAGCAGAGGTTTGGCGAAGGGGAGTGTGATGGAAAAGCGGCTGTCGTCGTAGATGGTGATGTTGGAAGCGTTCTGGTAAAAAAAGTTGTTGTAGAATACGTCCCGGCTGTATTCCGAAGTGCGGATATACATGTTCACCAGGAGGTCGATGGCCTTTACCTTGGCTCCGTCCGTATAGCGGGCATCCGGATCCAGTTCGAAGTAAACAGTGCGCCTGTCTGGGGATTCCGCCCATTTATGAGCGATTCCTGGAATGATTTTTCCCGTAACCGGATGGATGGAAACGAGGCCGATGATGATTTCATCATACAGGGGGCCGCGGAAACCGCTGTTGCTGTTCGGGCCGTTGGGCCGGAATGTGTCGGGATAGGAGCCGGGGGCCCACTGGCGCAGCACGCCTCCTTTTTTGGCGTTCGGGTCCCCTATCTCCGGATTGTCCAGTCCATCCTCCCACTTCAGGTCTTGGGGGATGTCCGCCGGGGTCTTGAATTTGATGTAGTCGCCTTCCGTCTGCCTGCGGTGAATGACGGACAGGGCGGCTTCATCCGCAATGAGCTTGCTTTGCAGTTTTTCCCTGACTTTAGAATCTTCCTCTTTAAAAAACTTGTCCCGGAGCTCCCGTATTTCCTTTTGCTTGGCAGCTTCCTCACGAGCCAGGCGGTCATTGATCTGTTTGTTCCATCGTTCCGGGAAGGAATCAAATCCCGGAGGGAGCGTGCCGAAGGGTACGTTCGGCTGCCAGCCTACCCCCTGGGATTGGGAGGAATCCTTGCAACCGGACCCGGCTGCCAGCAGAAGGGACAGCATCACGGAAGAAAGGGTGGAACGGAGGAGGGTGGACAGCTTAAGCATAAGAAATGGCAAAGCGGGAGTCTTTTTATTTATAAGTGGTGAATTTTTTAGGGTCAAAGGCTTCGCGGACAGCCTCCCCGATAAAGGTGACGAGCAGGAGGGTAATCACCAGGGCGGAAAAGGCGGAGGTCACCACCCAGCTGGCGGAAAGATCCGCCAGTCCGTCATTGAGCAGGCGCCCCCAGCTGGCGTATGTGTCAGGAAGGCCGAAGCCCAGATAGTCCAGGGAAGCCAGAGCCAGAATGAGGGCGGAAACGCTGAACGGAACCAGAGTGACCAGAATGGCGACCAGGTTGGGCAGGATATGAACGAAGAGAATACGGCTGGTGGAAGCCCCAAGCACGCGGGCGGCCGCCACGTAGTCGCGCGCTTTTTCTTTCATGGTGGAGGTTCTGAGCTGGTAGGTCATGGACATCCACCCGAACATGATTAGAAGGCTGATAATCAGGAACATGCCCTTCATATGAAGGGGAACCATATCTGAAATAATCATGATGATGAAAAGGAAGGGAACCTGGGAGAAGATTTCAATGAGGCGCTGCATGCCGAGGTCAAACATGCCGCCGAAGTATCCCATCATCATTCCAAAGGTGATGCCGATGAAATATACGATAGGCAGGTAGAAGAGTGCGGCTTTCATATTTACCTGGAGGCCGCCGTACAGATAAGCCAGAATGTCCGCCCCCTGGGTATTGGTGCCAAGCAGGTGGCCCCCCTTGAGGGGCGGGGAGGGGTGGTAGAAGATACGGCTGATTTTATGTTCATCCGTCTGTTTCAGGAATTCCTCTTTGGTGCCGGGGCCGCTGTAATGTTCCGCCACAATGTTGTTGTTTTCATACGTGGCGCTGTACACCTCCGTTCTGTCTTCCAGCCAGCCGGTGGCCCGGTCCACTTTTTTCCCCTTGCGGAATTTGTAGCTGATGTGGGGAAGGGCTTCTTCATCCTTATGCAAACGGGAGGCCAAACCGGAATACGGCTTGCCGCCGGGCTCGCAGACGAGGCCGTCTTCATTCACCATCAAAGCTTCCGAACCGGGGTTGGTGGAATCTCCCGTGGGATCGTATGGAACCAGAGGCATGATGACAAGGGAGGGTTTTCCCGGCTGGCCTGCCTGTTTTTTCAGTTCTCGGTAGTTGGCTTCCGCATCCGCAAAATCTCCGGTCTGGCCAAATGTAGAACCCTTGTATACTTTGCGCATCATGGCCGGAAAGTACCAGGAGCCGTCCTGAACGACAAGGAGGGCCCGCTTGCCCACCAGGCATTGGTCCATACAGGCCAATAGCGTCAATACAAGCAAAATGAGGAGGGATACGTAGCCGCGGGAGATGCTTTTAAAACGCTGGATGCGGCGCCTGGTGATCGGCGTTGGATGGAACCTCCGGGGGCCTTTCAGCATGAGCCAGAAACCGAGGCCTCCCATGACCAGCACGCAAACCCAGCCGAACCACAGGAATTTCCCCTGAGGCGTCAGAAAGCCGCCGTTGTTCTGGTCCGTACAGACGATGTTGAGCATGCTCATTTCCCGTGAGACGGTGAAGGGCCAGCTTAACGTGGGCAGGAGCAGCCCGCACAGCTCTCCCACGGCAGTAAGAACCGCCAGAATGACCAAAAGGTATGCCAGTTTTCTAACCATGTGTATTATTCAAATTTGATGCGCGGATCCACAGCGGCCACGATGATATCGGAGAGAAGGTTGCCCAGCACCATCAGGAAGGAGGTAAGCAGCAGCGTTCCCATGATCAGGGCGTAATCCTTGTCCATCAGAGCCTGGTAACTCAGCATCCCGAACCCCTGGATATCGAAAACCTTTTCCACCAGCATGGAGCCGGCCACAATCAGGCTGATGAGGCTGCCCAGAGTGGAGGCAATGGGTATAAAGGAGTTGCGGAAGGCATGCTTGATGACGGCCCCTCTGAAACTCACGCCCTTGGCCATGGCTGTCCTGATGTAGTCCGCGGAAAGATTGTCCATCAGGTTGTTTTTCATCATCATGGTGGTGATGGCAAAGGAACTTACTACATAACAAATCAGGGGGAGCACCGTATGGTGCAGCAGGTCTCCGGCCTGTTGCCAGAACCCCATGTCCGCAAAGTCCGGAGACGTAAGCCCGCAGAGAGGGAACCATTCCAGCCGCGCGCCCAGATACACCACCAGTACGGCGCCCAGGGCGAACCCAGGTACGGAGTACCCCAGGAAAATCAGGACGGAAGAGATGTTGTCCACCAGGCTTTTATGGCGGATTGCCTTTACTACCCCAAGGGGAATGCAGACGGAATAGGTAATAATGGCGCTCAGGATGCCGAAGTACAGGGAAACGGGAATGCGCTCCTTGATCATGTCCCATACGGGTTCATTGTACTTAAACGAGTTGCCCATAGTTCCCTGGAGCAGCCCGTCAAAGCTGGTCTTGTACATTACGGCACGCCAGGCATAGCCCCGAGCCTTGTCGCGGACGGCCTCCGTATTATCCGTCTGCCTCATGCGGCGCGCCCAGCGTTCCGCGCGGTCCATGGGGGATTCTATATCCACGGTCCAGCCTTCTGAAGCGGCTTTCCGGGAAGGCGTGCCGGAAAAGAAAGCATCTTTCACGCTGCCGGAATCCTTGTCCTGGCGAACTACGACTACTTGTTCTCCTGTTTCATTCAGATTGATCCGTGTATGCGTATCGGAAATGCCGGAATATTCATCTTCCTTGTCTCCCTCTCCCGCTCCGCCGATTTCCCCGAATTCCTCACGGGAAATGAAAATCTTTTTGGGCAGCATGCCCAGCCATTGCAGATAAGCCGTAATGATGGGCTCCTGCAGGCTGTACTGCTCTTCCAGCCGCTCCATATCCGCTTCACTCAGGTTATTGTCGCCGCGCTGGGAGCCGGCTTTCTGTCCGGACAGGGCGCTCATGCTTTGCTGCTGCATCATCTGCTCAATGGGACCTCCCGGAACAAAACGGGTTATGCAAAAGACGAGAAACGTAACCCCCAGGAGCGTCAAGGGCATGAGAAGGAGTCGTCTGATGATATAGGTCTTCATTCGTCGCGCTGAACTCTACCGATTTGTGGAAGGTGAGGCAAGTAGCAATGCAAATTTGTAAGCCTTTGCTAACATAAGGCGCTGCCCGGTTCTTCTTAAGATGAAAGGGAAACAATGCAATACGGCAGGATTCCTTTCTTTTGGCAGGCCTTTCGGGAGGTGCGGAATTTACATTCCTTCTCCCAACCGGCGCGCCAGCATGTCCGGAAGACCGGCGGCCAGAATGCGTCTTTGGGCCTCCGCTACATCGTATTCCACGCGGCGCTGGTAGTACACCATGCTGTCTTCGTCAAGCACGCCGTAGGCGGCGCGGGAATCGCCGTCTCTGGGCTGGCCTACGGAGCCCACATTAATCAGATATTTGTTGGTTTTGAGTAGCTGGATATCCCCGGATTCATATTCATGGATGCTTCCTTCATGGCGGATGAATGTACGGGGGACGTGAGTGTGTCCGTTAAAGCACAGGAATTGATTGTCACGCAGCATATTAATGCTGTGGGTGGCCGTATCCACATTCGTGACGTAGGCCCAGGAGTTGGGCTTGTCCTGTGTAGCGTGCACCAGAACGATTTCATTGGGGAGAATGCGCTGGAAAGGAGCGCGGCGAAGCCACTTTTTCTGTTCTTCGGAAAGTTGCTGCCGCGTCCACATCAGGGCATTGTAAGCTACTGGGTTCATCCCTGCCGGATTGTCTTCTCCAATGGCTTCCTCATCATGGTTGCCGCGCACGGTGGGAATCTGGCGGCTGCGGATGAATTCAAGGCATTCGGACGGATTGGCGTTATAGCCCACAACATCGCCCAGGCAGTAAACGGCATTGCATTGAAGCTGTTCTATATCCTTCATCACCGCTTCCAGAGCGGGCAGATTGGCATGGATGTCACTAATCAGGGCTATTCTACTCATGGTATTGTAAGCAAAGAGCATAGCACTTTGGGGAGGTTTTGCCAAGCGCGTTTGCTCACAGGAAATCATGGTTGGGGCACAGGGTGCCGGCCTTCCCATGACCCCTTATTTCCGTCTGTTTGCTTTACTCGTCTTTTGCCGAAGGCAAGGATTCCAGGGCTTCTCTCAGCCCGTCTACTGGATATTTCAGGGAATTGGCCAGATGGCTGGTCATCAGGTCACGGGCGATTTCATCCGTGGGAAACAGTTCCCGGAAGGGGATGCGTTCCTTTTCCGGTATGTTCAGCCTGTTTTCCAGAACAAAAATATTACTCACCAGGCTGGGTGTCCTGTTGCGGGGATCCTTGAATAACTCCCGGCCCAGTTCCAGAGCTTCTCCGGATTTGGAAGGCACACGGACGAGCGCATAAAATTCTTTGCGGGCCGTAAGGGGAGGCGCTCCCAAATCCCGTGCCTTGCGGTAGGCTTCCGCCGCCTTTTCAAAGTCCGGTTGCCGGTAGGTATCGCTATACATGTTGCCCAGCAGGGATTGAAGGTACCAGCTGTCAGGATTGGCGTTGATGCCTTTTTCCAGGAAGCGGCGCCCCTTTTGAATGTATTTGCGGAAGCCTTCCCGGCGTTCCATGGGAGAAAGACGTTTATTGTCCAGATAACTGGAGGAAGCGTTATTGCCCAAATGCCACGATCCGTTGTCCCAGTAAAAATCGGAGTGAGGAGCGAGAGCGGTAACCTGGTTGTAGCGGCGTTCCAGGTTGGCCCAGTCGGAAATCAGGAAACAGTCGAAAGCTTCCATGCTCAGCACGGCCGCCACCAGGGAGCGGAGCCCTCCCAGGGAGACCATGGCAAGTTGTTGTTCCAGATAATCGGAAGATGAAAGCTCTACCGGATTATCCAGCAGCCCCTCCGCTTTCTCCTGTTCCAGAATATGATTCTGCAAAGGCAGGCGAATCATGCCGAAGCCCAGCAGGGCAATGATGAAAATGACGATGGTCTTCAGCATGATTCGCAATTGGTTCGGGTTAATTCATATTCAGGCGCTTGCGGATGGCCTTGTCCAGAAGTTCCCATTCCGGCACGGAGGCTCCGGCTTGCCGGGCCTTGGAGAGAGGGTCTCCCCAGATAGCCGTGTATTCGACGGGGCGGCCTTCGTTGTAGTCCACGGCGCTGGACGGGATGAAAGCCCCCATGGTTTCCGTACGGGAAAGGTGGAATTCAACCAAATCTTCCGGCAGGGCGTAGCCGCGGGCCCTGGCTGCCTGTACTACTTCTTCCATGATGCGGCGCGCGCGTACGACGTTTTCCGGATTTTGGTAGAGTTCCGCAATGCTGATGCCGCCCAGAGCCAAGCAAAGCCCGTTAAACGGGATGTTCCAGACGAGTTTGTACCACTGGATTTGCTCTGCGGCGTCAAAGGCGCGCGTTTTGATGCCGGCATTGGCAAACAGCTCGGATAGTTCCCTGGCTTTTTCAGTCCCTTCCGGCGTGGGAATGAAGGGGGCGAACTGGATGTTGCCCCCTTCCAGATGGTTGACATGGCCCGGTTTTTCCCGCATGGCGCAGATGAAGCACAGGCCCACATAGATACGCTCCGCCGGGATGATGCGGGCAATTTCTTCCGCATTTCCCATTCCGTTCTGGAGTGTAACCACAGTTGTGTCCGGCCCCATCAACGGGGGAAGGGCTCTAGAAAATCCGGCGTTTGCCGTGCTTTTCCATGCAACGACAACGAGGTCTACCGGGCCGACTTCCTCCGTGTCCCGGTAAACGTTGATGCGGGGCAGGGAGATATTCCCATGCAGGCTTTTCACCTGAAGGCCGTGTTCTTTCAGATAGCCGTATTCCGAACGTACGATGAAGGATACGTCCTGCCCCGATTCCTGAAGTCTGGCTCCGTAATAGCAACCCAGGGCTCCGGCTCCCAGAATGGCGATTTTCATGGCGTGCGGCGCAGTTGGTGATATTTTTCAGAGTCCCTGGACGTTGCCCTTGTCATCCAGATAGATGTGCATGGCGTTCGGTGAGACGGGAAGGGCGGGCATGCGCATGATTTCCCCGCAGAGGGCCACCAAGAAGCCGGCCCCGTTGGCGATTTCAAAGTCGCGCACGGTGATGGTGAAGCCGGTGGGGCGTCCTCGGAGGCGTCCGTTGTCGGAAAGGGAGTTCTGGGTTTTTGCCATACAGACGGGAAGGTCCGTCAGGCGGCTGGCTTCAAACTGGGCCAGCTTCTTTTTGGCGGCGGCCGTCAATTCCACACTGTCCGCCCCGTAAATGTTGCGGGCAATGATGTTGAGTTTTTCTTCCACCGGCAGGGCGGATTCATAGAGGGGCTTAAAAGGGGCGGAACTCCTGTCCGCAGCTTCCACAACCATTTGGGCCAGGTCTTTGCCTCCTTCTCCTCCCTGGGAGAAGATGTCCGCAATGGCGCAGGGAATACCGCGTTCCGCGCAGTGTTTCACGATAGCGTCCAGTTCTTCCCGGGAGTCGTCAAAGAATTTGTTGACGGCGACCACAACGGGGCGTTTGTAGTGGGCGGCAGCGTCCAGATGCGCATCCAGGTTGGCAAGGCCTTTTTTCAACGCGTCCACATCCGTGTTTTTCAGATCCGCAAGGGCAGTACCCCCGTGCATTTTCAGCGCGCGTGCCGTCGCTACGATGACAATGGCCGCCGGATCCAGTCCGGACTGGCGGCATTTGATATCCAGGAATTTCTCTGCACCCAGGTCAAACGCGAATCCGGCTTCCGTGACGGCATAGTCTCCAAAATGAAGGGCCATCCTGGTGGCCAGCACGGAGTTGCAGCCGTGGGCAATGTTGGCAAACGGGCCGCCGTGCAGGAAACAGGGCACTCCTTCCACGGATTGAACCAAATTGGGCATCAGGGCATCTTTCAGCAGGGCCATGACGGAACCGGTAATGCCCAGTTCCCTTGCGAATACGGGCTTGTCATCCGTCGTGAATCCGATCACGATGCGGTTGATGCGTTCTTCCATGTCCTTGTAGGAAGTGGCAAGGCACAGGCACGCCATGATTTCCGAAGCCGGGGTGATATCGAAGCCTGTTTCTCGGGGGAACCCCTGCTTGTTGAGCCCCACGATGATGGAACGCAGGGAACGGTCGTTCATGTCCATGACCCGCTTCCATATGACTTTGCGTTCGTCAATGTTCAGCGTGTGGAAGAACATGGCGTTATCAATGATGGCGCTGATGAGGTTGTGGGCGGATGTAATGGCGTGGAAGTCCCCTGTGAAATGCATGTTGATTTCCTCTGCCGGCGTCAGGGAGCTTTTGCCGCCTCCGGTAGCCCCGCCCTTGCGGCCGAACACCGGCCCCATGGAAGGTTGCCGGAGCGCCAGGCAGACTTTTTTGCCGATGGCCTGCAATCCCTGCGCCAAGCCGATGGAAACGGTGGTTTTGCCTTCTCCGGATGGGGTGGGAGTGATGGCGGATACCAGGATGAGTTTGCCGGGGGCTGCCGGCTTGTCCAATACGTCCAGGGAAATTTTGGCCTTGTTGCGACCGAAGGGGATGACGTCTTTTTCATCGACGCCCAGCTTGTTGATACAGTCGGAGAATGCAGGTGTAACCATGCGCACATGATGACGGAAGCCCCCTCTTTTGGCAAGAAGGTTCATGGGCATTCCGGACCGGATGAATCAATGAGAGGGAAAGGGCCGCCTTCTTCCTGTCCCGCGGCATTCCCCGGATATCCATGCAACTCCGGGAGAACCTCCGGAAATACCCGGTATGGAGGTTGCGCTAAGACGGGGGTAAGAATCAGGGTTGCGCTTTCTGTTTCCTCTCAGCCAGCACGGGACGGTAGTGGCCCGTGATGGTATGGGAGAACAGGAAGTCTTCTTCCTGCGTTCCGGCGCCGACATTATGAATGATCAGCGGCGTGCCTTCCTCCGTTTTCCGGTCGGAAACGATGCCAATGTGGGGAATACTATCGGACAGGTTCCATGTAACCAGGTCGCCGGGCTCGTAGTCCGCCGCGTTTTCCGTAATGGGAACGGACCAACCTTTTCTGGCAAAGAAGGTACGAAGATTAGGGACCCTGCGGTGGTCAATGCTGCGGTCCGTCGTTTTCAAGCCCCATATTTTAGGGTATTTGGAAAAGTGAGCCTTCATGTCCTCATGCACGGCTTTTTGAAGGTCCAGGCCGAAGGCCCTCATGGCGCGGATGACCACATCCGTGCATACTCCCGTTTCGCGGGGAACGTCTCCGTTGGGGTAGGGGATGGATTGATAGCCTCCGTTGTAGGAAACCGTTACTCCTACCTGTTCACGCGCCCTGGCCGCCAGCGCGGCGTTGTCCGCCATCAGGCATGCAGGGCAGGAAAGAAACAGGAGGATGAGAAGGGCCGCCGGTTTCATAGGGCAGATGGGGAGGGAAACGCGGAAAAATCAGACGAAGCTGGCAAAGCCGATGTCCGGCCGGCGCTGCATGCCGTTAAATTGAATCTTTTTGATTTCGTTGTGGGCACGCTGGCGCGCTTCGGAGAGGGTATCTCCCTGTGCCACGACGGCCAGGACGCGGCCGCCATTGGTTTCATAACAGTTTTTATCCGCATTCCATTTGGTGCCGGCGTGGTAAACGGAAGCATTTGAAATGTCGTCCAGTCCCTGAATAGCGTCGCCGGAATGGGAGGTCTCCGGATATCCTTTGGAGGCCAGCACGCAACAGACGCTCCAGCCGTTTTGGAAGGAAATTTCTTCCGGCGCAAATTCTCCCTTGGCCCCATGCAGGCAGAAGGAAGCCAAGTCTCCGGAGAGCAGGGGCATAACGGCCTGGCATTCCGGATCGCCGAAGCGGCAGTTGTATTCAATTACTTTTGGGCCGTTTGGAGTCAGCATCAGGCCGAAGTACAGAAAACCCCGGTAAGGAAGCCCGTCTTTTTTCAGTCCGGCTACCGTCGGAGCCACGATTTCCTTTTCAATGCGTTCCAGCATTTCCGGCTCCACCAGCCGGCGGGAAGCCACCGCTCCCATGCCGCCCGTGTTGGGGCCAGCATCGCCTTCCTTGAGGCGCTTGTAGTCCCGTGCCGGGCAGAGGATGAGATAATGGTCGTCCACCAGAGCGCCGAAGATGGAAACTTCCGGTCCGGTAAGAAATTCTTCCACCAGCAGCCGCCCTTCACCAAAGCGTCTGTCCGTAAATACTTCTTTCAGGAAAGAGTCCGCTTTCTCCTTGCTCATGCAGACGGCTACGCCCTTTCCGGCGGCCAGACCGTCAAATTTCAGCACGGTAGGATAGTTGTTTCCGATGAATTGCCGGGCTTCCTCCAATGTGGCCGCTACGCGCGCCTGCCCGGTAGGGATGCGGTGGCGGAGCAGGAAGTCCTTGGCAAATTCCTTGCTGGCTTCCAGCTGGGCGCTTTCTTTTACCGGCCCCCAGCAGGGGATGCCCGCACGGGTGCAGGCATTGGCCAGGCCTTCATCCTTGACCAGATAGCTTTCCTCCCCGGCAACGCAGAGGTCCATTTTATTGGAAACCATCCAGTCGATCAGCGAGGGCAGATCCCTGGCCGGGATGGGGGTAGCCAGACGGTTGATGGCGTCACTTCCCGGGAAACAGTACATTTCCGGAGCGGAGGGAGATTCCTTGAATGCCTTGATCAGTGCATGTTCACGTCCACCTTTTCCAATAACGGCTATTTTCATACGCCGCCAGTATGCCGGGACGGACTGATTTTGCCAAGCTGAAATGAACGGTGAGGTTTTCCCTTTTGTCCGGTTGTTCCCGTGCTTTTCCTCCATTGCCGGGAATGAGGCTGTACCACTTTTTCTTTTCGTGGCACGGCGTTGCCGTTCGTTCGGGGAAGATGATGTAAAAAGACCGCCTGACCCGGAGGAAAGGCGGCCTGTAAAAGGAAAAGGCGGTATTTGCGTTTAGAACGGGATTTCGTCGTCCATGTCTCCGAAGTCGTTGGACGGCTGATTGGTGGGGGGCATGGGGGGCGGGTTGTAGTTCTGGGCCGGGCGGGATTGTCCGTAGTTGCTGGAACGGGGAGCATTCTGGTACTGCTGGCGCGGAGCACCTCCCATATCGCCTTCACCGCCGCGGGGGAAGAGCTGGATGTTTTCCCCAATCACGCGCAGCTTGGTGCGTTTCTGCCCGGAGGCTTTATCTTCCCAGGAATCCAGTTGAAGGCGTCCTTCCACAAAGACTCCGCGGCCCTTGCTGAGGTAGTTGCCGGCAACTTCCGCCTGGCGGTTCCAAAGGGTGACGTCCACGAAAGTGGTTTCTTCCTGGCGTTCGCTGTTGTCGCCCGCGTAGTAACGGTTGATGGCAAGGCGGATGTCCGTAACGGCGGTTCCTTTGGGAGTGTAGCGCAGTTCGGGATCAGCGGTAAGGTTGCCCATTAAGAAGACTTTGTTGAGATTGGCCATATAGGATGGGTGTTAACGAGGTGTATGGTATATAGGAAAAGGGCCTTGCCGTTTAGGAGGAAGGCATGTGTTTGGTCGCTAGCAAGTATGGGCCTGCACATGGTCTTGTGCAATACTAAATTACGGAATCGTCCTTCATCATGTCTCCTTTCTACATTGCATTCGTCATGGAACCGTGAAAACTTTACCTCCATGAGTTTCAGGCAGCGGCGGAGAAACGGACTGTTCCGGGTTTCCTGGGGCACATGCCTTTTGCTGTCTGTGCTGGCACACCTGTTTTTGCTGGCGGGGAGCTGCCTGGTTCCTGAAGAATGGCTGGCTTCCCCACGTCCGGCTGAAGCGGCGCGGAGGAAAGTGGCTGTAAGCGCGCGCATGGTAAAGAAAGTGGAACCTCAACTGGAGAGCCGGAGACAAGAGCCCGCGGAATATCTGCCTGCCGTCGTGAAGACCAATGAGGAGCAGGAAAGCGCCACCAGGCCGGAAGTGCCCAAATTCCAGAGCAACAGGAACACGCGGGCGGAAGGCGGCCGGAAGGATCCGGACGGCGACAGGGATATGCCCGCCCAGGATGGCGTGGAACGGGAAAACGGAGAGATTGTCCTTTTTAACCAGGAAAGGCAGGATGGGGATTTAAGCCATGAACGGGACGGCA
>OLXS01000711.1_pt1 | contig 13455 bp, 9 predicted proteins | sample 1673921 | NCBI WGS metagenome assembly OLXS01 (sample SAMEA103958134, study PRJEB25191) | human gut metagenome
CTCGCCGCCTTGGATATTCCCCGGGACGCCATCATGGAAGACTACTTGACATCCGATCAATATATCGATACGAGTCATTTAGCTGATATCGTGAAACATCTCTCCACAGACGCCCAAGAAAGCATTACGGTCTTCCTTACGGCCAACGAGGGGCTCATGGACCTAGCTTTCCATAAAATCAAGAAAGAGTACGGTTCCACCGAGAAATATTTGTCGAAAGGATTACGTCTTACTGATAAGAAACGTGAAAGGCTAAAAGATATATTACTTTATTGATATGAATCCGAATTATTTACGTACCTTTGCGGCCACTGAATATTATCATATATACACAATCGCATTTTGAAAACATTTGAAGAATTAGGAGTTGCCGCACCGATATTAAAGGCAATTCAAGAGATGGGCTACGAATCGCCCATGCCCGTACAGGAAGAAGTGATTCCTTTCTTACTGGGAGAAGATAACGACGTAATCGCATTGGCACAAACAGGAACCGGCAAGACAGCCGCTTACGGCCTGCCGATCCTGCAAAAGATCAATGTCTCTCAATATCAGCCTCAAGCGCTTATCCTTTGTCCGACACGCGAGCTTTGCCTACAGATAGCGGACGATTTGAACGATTATTCTAAATACATCGATAACCTGAAGGTTCTCCCTGTATACGGAGGTTCCAGTATAGAGAGCCAGATCAAGACACTGAAGAGAGGCGTACACGTGGTAGTGGCTACCCCGGGACGTTTGATCGACTTGATGAACCGCAAGACGGTTGACTTAAGCAACGTAAAGAACGTCATCCTCGATGAGGCGGACGAGATGTTGAACATGGGTTTCACCGACAGTATCAACGAGATCTTGGCGGCTATACCGGAAAACCGAAATATGCTGCTCTTCTCCGCTACCATGCCGAAAGAGATCGCCTCTATCACCAAGAAATACATGAAGGATCCGAAAGAGATCGTCATTGGCAGGAAGAACGAGGGAAACAAGAATATCCGTGACGTTTATTATATGGTTCGTGCGCAAGATAAATATCTCGCCTTGAAACGTCTAGCCGATTATTACCCGAACATCTACGGTATCATCTTCTGCCGTACCCGTAAGGAGACACAGGAGATCGCCGATAAATTGATTCAAGACGGTTATAACGCCGACTCCTTGCACGGCGAGCTGAGCCAAGCGCAACGTGACTACGTGATGCAGAAGTTCCGTATCAAGAATATCCAGTTATTGGTCGCTACGGACGTAGCCGCACGTGGTTTGGACGTGGATGACTTAACCCATGTAATCAATTACGGTCTGCCGGATGAGGTAGAATCTTATACCCACCGCCGCGGACGTACGGGCCGTGCGGGAAAAACGGGTATCGCTATCTCTATCTGCCACGTAAGGGAAAAAGGCAAGATTCGCGAGATCGAACGAATCATCAACAAGAAATTCGATAAAGGCGAGATGCCTACCGGTGAGCAAATCTGTGAGAAACAATTGTTCAACTTGGTGGACCAGATCGAGAAAGTGAAAGTGAACGAGGAGGAAATCGCTAGTTTGATGCCTTCTATCTATCGTAAATTGGAATGGCTGGATAAGGAAGATATCATCAAACGTGTCGTATCCTTGGAGTTCAACCGGATGATCGACTATTATAAAGATAACGATGATATCGAGGTTGTAGACGAGAACGCTCCCCGAGAGAGAGGTAAACGGGGTGGCAGAGGCGAAGCGGAAGAAGGTTACACCCGTTTCTTTATCAACTTCGGAAAGACAGACGAGCTTACGCCTCCTCAACTTATTGAGTTAGTCAACAAGTGCGTACCGGGCAAGGTTCGTATCGGTCGTATCGACTTACGTGATAATTTCTCATTCTTCGAGGTAGAAGAGGGAGAAGCCAACCGTGTCATGGACTCGATGAACGGCTTCGAGGTAGACGGACGACGTATCTCCGTGGAACCGGCGCAAGCGAAAGGCGAGGGAGGAAAAGGCAGTCGTGGTAGCCGTGGAGGTAGCCGTAGCGGAAACGGTTTCAGAGACCGACGAGATAGCGGTAGAGGAGGCAGAGACAGCCGCCGGGAAAGCGACCGTGGCGGCAGACGTTCCAGCCGTAGCGATGACAAGCCGAAGCGTAAATTCTACGATGACGCTCCTCGTAGCAGGAAGAAACGTAAGTAACATACAACTTATACATAATTTATCAAAGAAGCGTGGTTCGTTTATTACGGATCACGCTTCTTTTATTGTATATTTACAGCCGGAAAATCACAGTTAATCACAAATTCAAAGATAAGTCACATGAAGACACTGCTTAAACATCTTTCCTGCTTTTGCCTCTTCTTTATATTCGGAGCAGACTATGCCATAGCGCAAAACTACCAACATGATTTTGACCAAGTCGTAAAGAAGGTAGATGACCTCCTATGGTACGAGAAAGTGGGCGACATCGCCCATATCGACAAAGTCTACCTTTGCGGCCCCGCCCGCTGGAAAGAAACGAATCCTACCGGGATGAGCGCCGGAAACGAACTGAAATTCTGGACTTATATCTTCATCCCTAAAAGTGTGGATCCCGACAAGAAATATCCTTTGATCGTTCTCCCGCATAGTGGTGTACATGCGGATTTCAACACGTATTACGCCCATATCGTCCGGGAACTGATCGCCCAGGAATACATCGTGGTCTCCGCTGAATACCGGGGTAGCACGGGGTATGGCAAAGCTACTTACGATAATATCGATTACGGAGGATTAGAAAACGAGGATGTCTACGTTAGTCGTAATTATATGGTAGAGAATTTCGATATCGTAGATGCCAATCGTATCGGTATCATGGGATGGAGCCACGGCGGGATGATCACGCTAATGAACCTCATGACCTATCCGGGCAAATATAAGTGCGGTTTCGCCGGAGTACCGGTAAGCGACGTGATCATGCGCATGGGATATTCCACCGATGATTATCGGAAAATCTTCTCCGACGAGGGCCATATTGGGAAGACTCCCCGGGAGGATATGGCGGAATACAAACGCCGCTCACCGGTCTGGCACGCGGAAAAACTACAAGATCCCCTGCTCATCCATACCAATACTAGCGATGATGACGTGAACGTAGTGGAAGTAGAGCATATGATACGTGCTCTCAAGGCCGAAGGAAAGAAGTTCGACTACAAAATATTCGACCGTGCTCCCGGTGCCCATAGCTTCGACCGGACCGACACGAAACAAGCTTCCGAGATACGACTCGGCATCTACCAGTTCCTCGCCAAGCATCTAAAACCCAATAAGCCATTCAAATCCGTAAAAGACGTACGAAAAGCTGCCTACAAATTTAATTGATACAAACATCTAAATAACACAAGAAATATGAAGAAACTTTTTACCTATGTTCTTATGCTTTGCGCCAGCCTATCTGTTTCGGTGGCGCAACAAATCCAGTATCCGGAGCCGATCTTGAACCCGGAGAGTTGTACGAGTATCATGGTCGGCAAAAAAGCCTCGGCAGATGGCTCCGTGATGACTAGCCACACCTGCGATAGCAATTACCGCACTTGGATGGATATCGTACCTTCCGCCTCGTACGATCACGATACGACAACCACGGTCTATACCGGACGTATGCATACCGAATACGCCGAGGGAACCCGGGGGATGATCACAAAAGGAACGCTACCCGAAGCGCGGTCTACGTATCAATTCCTCAACACGGCCTATCCTTGCCTGAACGAGAAGCAACTAGGCATCGGGGAAACAACGATCACCGGCCGGAAAGCCCTTGTCAACAAGAAAGGTATGTTCATGATCGAGGAACTTCAGCGAATCGCCTTGCAACGTTGCACGACCGCCCGTGACGCGATCCGCTTAATGGGCGAGTTGATCGAGAAATACGGATATGGCGACTGGGGCGAGTGCCTTACGATAGCGGATCCGAAAGAGGTATGGCATTTCGAGGTCTTCGGCGAGGGTCCGGATAAGATCGGTGGCGTATGGGCGGCGATCCGCATCCCCGACGATCATGTGGGCGTATCGGCCAATATCCCCCGTATCTCCAAGGTAGATCCGAGCGACAAGGAGAATTGCATGGCTTCCGCCAACGTATTCGAGGTAGCCAAGCGCATGGGCTTCTGGGACGGGAAGAAACCGTTCCGCTTCTGGGAGGCCTATGGCGGCGGGAACTATTCGGGAGAATTGAAATCCTTCAGCATCCGTGAGTTTTTCATTTTGAATAAGCTGGCGCCATCCTTGCATCTTTCTTATGATGCCGAGGAACTTCCGATCAGCGTAAAACCGGAAAAACCGGTTGACGTGACCGACGTGATGGCCCTTCTCTCCGAGACGTATGAGGGGACGGAATATGATATGACGAAGAACCTGAAAGTCGCCGTCAAGAAAAAAGATAGTAACGAGACAGATACCATTATCAGCCCGGTAGCGAATCCGTGGATGACTACGGATATGGTAAACATGTTAAACGGACTCAGACCGGATGCCGTGAAACGCTACCGCCTTGTAGCCGTGCCGCAATGCTCCTACTCTACCGTGATCCAATTGCGTGACTGGCTGCCCGACGCGGTAGGCGGCGTGGTTTGGATGGCCTATGATAATCCCGGACAAAGCCCCCGCATCCCCATCTTCTGTGGGACGAAAGATCTCCCGGCTTGCTTCAAGGTTTGCGGACAGCACCGTTACCGGGAAGATGCCGCCGTATGGGCTTTCCGTCGTGCCAACAAACTCGCTACCGTACGTTGGGGAGCGACTAAAGATCGTATGAAAGCATCTATCGCCCATTTTACGGAGAAAGGGCAGACAGAACTTCCTTTCGTAGAGAGCCGTTACAAAGAGATTCTTACCCAACAAGGTGAGGAGGCCGCAAAAGAATACCTAACCGGATATACCGCCGATTTCGCCGGAGCCACGATGCTACGCTGGAGAGAAATGGGAGACTCATTCTGGACCCAATTCGAAAGAGGCTTCTAATCACCACATCCGATAGTAAAGACGAGGCACGCCCCGTCTCTACAATAATAATATAAACTTAAATTCATATACAATGAGAACATTCATTCTATCATGCGCCTTAGCGTTAGGTTCCTTGAGCACATTCGCCCAAGGCTACCAATTTACGGATGTAGTAAAGGTACCCGCCACGCCAGTCAAGAATCAAGCATCCACGGGAACCTGCTGGTGTTTCGCCACGACCTCTTTCATGGAGTCCGAATTACTCCGTATGGGAAAAGGGACGTACGATCTCTCCGAGATGTTTATCGTCCGCCAGAAATACATGAACCAGTTGCAGGATAATTATGTCCGCCAAGGTAGAGGTAATATCGGTCAAGGAAGTCTCTCCCACACCTTCATGAACGCTTTCAACCAAGTAGGTATCGTTCCTGAAGAGGTGTACTCGGGTATCAACTACGATTCCGACCGGCACAATCATGCCGAGATGGTAAAATACATCAAGGCGATCGCAACGACCGCCGTGGATATGAAAAAACGGAGCCCGGAATATTACAAACTAATCGATAACCTATTCGATACCTACCTAGGCAAGCTTCCGGAGAAATTCACCTATCAAGGCAAGGAATATACCCCGAAGACATTCGCCGCCTCCCTAGGGTTGAATATGGACGATTATATCGAGCTGACAAGCTTCACGCATCATCCGTATTACCAGAAATTCGAGGTAGAGGTTCCCGATAACTGGGAGCATGCGCAAATGTATAACCTACCATTGAATGAAATGATGGAAGTAGCGGATTATGCGTTGAATAACGGTTACACGGTATGCTGGGATGGCGACGTGAGCGAGAAAGGCTTCTCTTTCAAGAATGGCGTGGCGATCAACCCGGAGGTAAAGAAGGTGGAAGATTACTCGACTACTGACCGTGCCCGCTTCGAGAAAATGGACGAGAAGGAACGTCTGGAGGAAGTCTACAAATTCGAGAAACCTTTCCCGGAAGTAAACGTCACCCCGCAGGTCCGTCAAGAAGGCTTCGAGGCGTTCGTCACGACCGATGACCATTTGATGCACCTTACCGGCATCGCCAAGGATCAAAACGGCACGAAATATTATATCACGAAGAACTCTTGGGGAACCGAACGTAATACATTCGGCGGTTACCTCAACATGTCAGATAGCTTTGTCCGTGCCAAGACTATTTACATCATGGTGCATAAGGACGCAATACCGAAAGCAATCAAGTCTAAATTAGGCATTTAGTACAATGCCCATCGTAAGGCGCTTACAATAGGCATTCAAAGCTCCTTACGATGGGCATTATAAGCTCCTTAGAATGGGCATCCGCGGAAATCACGGATGCCCATCTCTTTTTTCTCTCATCGAACCAGTTTCAACTCCTCAATCAACCTCGGGCATTTACCCCATTTATCGATCATGAAAAGGACATAGCGGATATCTACGCCGATGCAACGTTGCAAATCCGGTTCAAAAGCGATATCACCACTCATCGCCTCCCAGTTACCGTCGAAAGCCAGACCGATCAGCTCGCCGCGGCTGTTCATCATCGGCGAACCCGAGTTACCGCCCGTGATGTCGCAGTTGGCCAGGAACGCTACGGGAAGTTCGCCCTTGCAGTTGGCATAGGGACCGAAATCCTTCGCCTCGTAAAGCTCCTTGAGCTTGGCGGGAACGACGAATTCGGGATTCGAAGAATCCTCCTTCTCCATCACGCCCTTGAGCGTCGTGTAGTAATCATATACCACGCCGTCGGCAGGTTCATAAGGCAACACCTGACCGTAAGTCAGACGAATGGTGAAGTTCGCATCCGAATACCAGGCCTTGTCGGGCTGCATGCGCATCAGACCGGCTACGTAAAGACGATGTCCGTCCGCATATTTCTGCAAATTGGGTACGGCCTTCTCGCGCAGCTCCTTCATCTTGTTCAGAACCGACGTAGCCAACACTACCGCCGGATCGTTCTTGATCTGCTCGGGCGTAGCGGCCGATGCCTTGGCCTCGTCCGTGAAGACCGAATTGTCGTACAGGTAATCCACATAAGCGTCGATGTCGCCGCCGAACTGCGCGTCGATCACCTCCGCGAAAACGGTCGGCAGATCCTTCACGTTCTCCTTGACCATCGAAAGCATCTTCCGGGCTACCTTGCGGTCCGTCGGCAGATTGTAATCCTTGTAGAAGTTGGCGTAATACTCCTTCGCCTGCGCTTTCGCTTCGTCGCTTACCTCCTCGGCCGTCAGCATCCGGTTAGCCACCAGAGCCGGAGTCATGATTTCGACCGAACGGACCATCGCCTCGCTCAAATACTGGAGCGGACCGGTGTAGGCCATGTTGTCGTTCACCGCCTCGCGGATCATGCCGAGCGCATCGACGAATCCCTCTTCAGGCAGCGTATTCTGTTCGGCCCAAGCCTGGAATTCGGCTTCCTGCGCCTCCTTCAATGCTTTCACATCCAGTTTTTTCAGACCGCGCAGCATGCCGATCGTATTCTTCCAATAGTTCGACGAATTGGCATATTTCGAAGCGTACTGGATACGCACCTTGTCGCTGGCGGCCATGTCCTCCTTCAGGATGTCCTGACGGGCGCCGCGAATATCGATACGCTGGGGACCCGAAACCTGGAACATCTCGTCGATCTCGTACGAAGTCATGTAACGCTCGGTCGAACCGGGGAAGCCCATGATCATCGTGAAATCGTCGGCCTTGTAACCGTCGAGCGATACCTTGAGGAACTCTTCGGCCTTGTAGGGTACGTTCTCTTCCGAATATTCCGCCGGACGGTTGTCCTTGCCGGCATAGATGCGGAAGATCGAGAAGTCGCCCGTATGACGCGGCCACATCCAGTTGTCGGTTTCGCCGCCGAACTTGCCGATCGACGTCGGGGGAGTACCGACCAGACGAATGTCCCGATAAACCTCCATCACGAACGCGAAGTACTGGTTGCCGCCGAAGAACGGCTGGATGTTGATCGTCATGCCGGGATTCTCGGCCCGCAATTTCTCGTACAGCGCCTCGATGTTCTTATCCTCCATTTCCGAACGCTCCTCGCCCTTGGCGATCGAGGGGATGTTGCCCAGCACCTCGGGCGTTACGTCGATGATTCGACGGATGAAAGTGACCGTCAGCCCCGGAGCCGGCAGCTCCTCCTCGTTTGACATGGCCCAGAAACCGTCCTTCAGGTAGTCATGCTCCACCGAAGAGAGGGCCTGAATCGAACCGTAACCGCAATGGTGGTTGGTGAAAACGAGTCCTTCGGGCGATACGACCTCGCCCGTACAACCGTTACCGAAAATGACGATCGCATCCTTGAGCGATCCATGATTCACCGAATAGATATCTTCGGCCGTGAGCTGGCAGCCCTTGGCTTTCATATCCCCGATGTTCATCTTCTGAAGATAGGGCAGAAGCCACATACCCTCGTCTGCAGCGGCAGTCAGCGATACGACTGCCGCAGCCAGGCATAAAATCAGTTTTTTCATCTCTCCTTAAAATGTTTGTTTACTTGGTTTATAAAAAATATATAATTGAATTTCTCTGTTCGCACTTCATACGACCGGCTCCGCATCCGCCCAACCGGATCGGAACGCCGCACTCTCTCCGTTCCTTCCCCTGTTCTCTTTTTTCGCCCTTCGCCGCAACCGGCCGGGCAGGTTCTCCCTCGTTTCTCCTCTTTGGCCGCCGACCGGAAATCCGCCGTTCCGCCTCCGTAACCGCACAGGCCGTGCGACCGGAGGATCGCCCTCCGGCGAGCGAAAAAACTACTTGATGGCGATCATGTTGAGGATCGAACGCTCGGCACGGCGGCGTACCTCCTCGTCGAGCGATATTTCGGGCCGCTCGTCGCGCAGCGTGGTGAAGATATTCTCCAGCGTAATCATCTTCATATACCTGCAATTATTGCATCCGCACGCCTCGTCGTCGGGAGGGGCCGGGATAAACGTCTTCTCCGGATAGCGGCGCTTCATCTCGGTCAGAATCCCCGTTTCGGTCGCCACGATAAACTCCCTGGCGGAACTTTTGCCGCAATAGTCCAGAATAGCCGCCGTCGAACCGACGAAATCGGCCACTTGCACGATATAGGCCCTGCATTCGGGATGCACCACCACCTGCGCTGCGGGATGCTGCCGCTTCAGTTCCAGGATTTTCTCCAACGAAAACTCCTCGTGCACATGGCAGGCGCCGTTCCAGATCACCATATTCTCGCGTCCGGTCAGCTTTTGGATATAGGAACCCAGGTTCCGGTCGGGTGCGAAGATGATCGGCTGGTCGGCCGGAATCGACTCCACGACCTTCAGGGCATTGGACGAGGTGCAGCACACATCCGTCAAGGCTTTCACCCCGACCGAAGTATTGACGTACGAAACCACCTTGTAGCCGGGATATTTCGCCTTGAAAGCCGCGAAAGCGGCCGCATCGCACGACTCTGCCAGCGAACATCCCGCCTCGAGATTCGGGAGCAGCACCTTCTTTTCAGGCGAGAGCACCTTGGCCGTCTCCGCCATGAAATGCACGCCGGCGAAGAGGATGATCCGGGCGTCGGTCTTCTGCGCCTCGATGGAGAGCGCCAGCGAATCGCCCAGGAAATCGGCTACCTCCTGCACTTCGGGCAGCGTATAGTAGTGCGCCAGGATAACGGCGTTCTTCTCGTGTTTGAGCCGCTCGATTTCCGTTTTGAGTTTCGATGAGTTATCGACCATCGTTTTTTATTTTTTATACTTTTATTTTATTAAAAGAATAATTAAAAGTAAATATAATGCCTGTTGATAGTGTTGATAATTATACCGTATTTCGGGTTATCCACAGCATAGCTTTTCGAAGTTCCGTATTCTGTTCTGCCGATAAGGTCCGGGAGGTTGTCGAAACCCGGTTTTTTGAAAGTTACCGACAAATGTTCAAAACCGGTTTCGACATTTCGACATCTCCGGATTGTAAACATTTGCCTCTCTTTTTCCGTGCATATCCCGAATCATACTTTGCGAAAACTTTTTTTTGCCGTTTTCTTGTTTTGTCTATACCGGGCGAAAGATGGATTTTGCAAACGGTTCCGGGTTTTTCTTTTCAAAAGTTATTGCGGGTTTATCAACATCATTCATGGGGTTATTTGACCACCTTATCAACAATCCGGTCGGCTATCTCCCGGTAATAGGGTTCGACGCGGGCGTCGATCGACACCGACGGCGTTCCCGTGTCGGCGCCTTCCATAATGGATTGTATGATAGGTATTTCTCCCAACAGGTCTATGCCGTTTTCCTCGGCGAAGCGGCGGGCGCCTCCCTTTCCGAAGAGGTAGTAACGGTTTTCGGGCAGCTCTTCCGGGGTGAACCAGGCCATGTTTTCGACGATGCCGGCCAGGGGGATGTTCACCTGCGGATTGCGGAACATCTCCACGCCGCGCCGTACATCGGCCACGGCGATCTGCTGGGGGGTGGAAACGATCACGGCCGTGTCGATTTTCAACTCCGAGATGATCGAGAGGTGAATATCTCCCGTGCCGGGAGGAAGATCCACGAGCAGGAAATCGAGCGCTCCCCAGCGTGTCTGGTGGATCATCTGCCGCAAGGCGTTCACCGCCATCGCACCGCGCCACAGCAGGGCGTCCGAAGGTTTGATGAAGAAGCCGATCGACATGATTTTCATATCCATCGCTTCGGCCGGCAGGATGATGTCCTGCCCGTCCACCTGTTCGGCTTCGGGCAGGTAACCTTCCAGACCGAACATCTTGGGCTGCGAAGGGCCGTAGATGTCGGCGTCGAGGATGCCGACCCGGAAACCCCGGTTGCGCAGGGCGACGGCAAGGTTGGCCGTGACGGTCGATTTTCCGACACCGCCCTTGCCCGAAGCGATCGCTACGATGTGGGCTATGTCGCCCGTCATGGTCGGTTTGTCCGCAGCTTGCGGTTTCTTGGGAGCGGCCTCCTTAATAATAACGGTGATGGATCCTTTCAGGGCGGGAAAATTCTCTTCCAGCAGCGCTTGAACCTGCCGTTTGATCTTCAGAGCGAAGGGATCGCGCACTTTGGCGAAATTCAGGGTGACGGTTATCTTGTCGCCGGGAGTCGAAACCTGTTCGACGAATCCGCTCTCGACAAGACCGTGCTGGGTCTCCGGATGGAGGATACGGTTGAGTAATTCCTTGACTCTCTCTTCCATATTTTCAGTTAAGTTGGTAGCAACGATCATGCAAACCGGGCGGCAAAGAGCCTGCTCCTGCTCGTCCGGATGCGGCTTATCTGGACAAAGATAACTATTATTTCCGATATAATAAGTCTTTATGGAAAATTATGTTATCGATAAACGATAAATATTATTTGTTTTTCATAAAATTAACGGTTATATTTGCCGCATATTAACTCCGATTCGGAGGGGGGCCGGGATTCGGCGATGCGGAAAAGTTTCGCCCCGTTCGCGCCTCATGCGCCGTTTCGCAGCGAATGAATATTAAATAAATCGGTATGAAATTTTTGAAAATGTTTTTCGCCGGTCTGCTCGCTTTTGTCGTGGGCAGTGCGGTGATGCTCTTTCTTTCCGTGGTGATTTTGTTCGGAATCGTAGGTTCCATGACCTCTTCGGAACCGGTGACGGTCGGAGAGCACGCGATTTTGAAACTGGATTTTTCGGAAGACCTGATCGAGTCGCCGAGCAGCGATCCTTTCGCCGGCATCGATTTCGCCACGATGACGGCCAGACATCAGGTTACTCTTTACAATGCGTTGCGGGCCATCGAAACGGCCAAGAACGATCCCCGCATCCAGGGTATTTACCTGCGTCCGAACGGAGGCGGAGTCGCCACTTACGCCATTCTGGAGGAGCTGCGCGAGGCGCTTCAGGATTTCCGGCAGGGCGGCAAGTTCATCATCGCCTATAACGAAACCTACGGCCAGGGGGGATACTATCTGGCATCGGTCGCCGACAAGATCTACCTGGAGCCTCACGGAGGGATGCAGTGGACAGGTGTTTCTTCGACGCTGATGTTTTACAAGGGTCTTTTCGACAAGCTCGATATTCAGGCCGAAATTTTCCGTCCGACAGCCTGCAGGTACAAGAGTGCCGTGGAGCCTTATTTCCTTTCGAAGATGTCGAATGCCAACCGCGAGCAGATGCAGTTGTTGGTGGATTCCTATTGGAATGTGATGGCGGAGGCCGTCGCCGAGTCGCGCGGCATCGAGCTTTCGACCTTGAACCGATTGGCCGACGGGCTCGAAGTGTCGCTGGCACAGGAGGCGCTCGATCATGGGATGGTGGACGGATTGCTGTTCGAGGATCAGATGGACGATGTGTTCCGAGAGCACGGCGCCGTGGCCAAGAGCGACGGACAGTTCGAGTTCGTGACATTGGGACAATACGTGTCGCAGTTGAATGCGGATCTTAAGAATATCTCTTCGTCGCAGATAGCGATCGTCTATGCCGACGGTGCGATCGTCGATGGCGAAGGCTACGGTGACGATATTTACGGCAATACGCTGGCTGCGAAGTTGGCCGAAGTACGTCGCAACGACGATGTCAAAGCCGTGGTGCTGCGTGTCAATTCGCCGGGCGGCAGCGCGCTGGCTTCGGATGTGATCTGGCGCGAGGTGGAGCTGCTTCGGGAGAAGAAGCCGGTGATCGTATCGATGGGCAGCTATGCGGCCAGCGGCGGTTACTATATTTCGTGCGGTGCCGATGCCATCGTGGCGGACAAGACGACCCTTACGGGGTCGATCGGGGTGTTCGGAATGTTCCTGCGCCTGGAGGATGCCCTGAAGAATAAGCTGGGCATTACGTTCGATGCCGTGAGAACCAATACGTCGGCCGATATGGGCGTGATGCGTCCCCTGACGGCGACCGAACGGGCGGCGATCATGCGCTCGGTGGACGAGGTGTACGAAACTTTCACCTCCTACGTGGCCGAAGGCCGTAACCTGCCGCTGGAAAAGGTGCTCGACATTGCCGGCGGACGGGTTTGGAGCGGCACGGATGCCCTCGCTCTCGGGTTGGTGGATACCAACGGCGGTCTGAAGACGGCCATCGCTATTGCGGCTGACAAGGCCGAATTGGGCGATAAGTTCCGCATCGTCGAGATGACCGAGGCTCCGACCGGCTTCGGGGCGTTCTTCTCCGGATTCATGGCCAAAGTCAAGGCCGACATCGTGGCCGGAGAACTGGGACCCTGGGCCGGCGAGTGGCGCAAGATCCGTGAGGCGGTGGGACAGCAGGGCGTAGTGATGTATTGTCCTTATGCGGTACAGCCGGAGATGTAGGAAATCGCGGACGGAATGCCCGGACTCACTTTAAGTTTTCGATCGATTATGGAGATATTGAAAGTAGAACACGTTACCAAGCGCTTCGCCAGACATACGGCTCTGGACGATGTGTCGCTCACGATTCCCAAGGGGTCGGTTTACGGCCTGCTCGGACCCAACGGTGCGGGCAAGACCACGCTGATCCGCATCATCAACCGCATCACGGCGCCCGACGAGGGGAAAGTCATCTTCGACGGCCGCGAAATCCAGCCGCAG
>OLXS01000718.1_pt1 | contig 13394 bp, 8 predicted proteins | sample 1673921 | NCBI WGS metagenome assembly OLXS01 (sample SAMEA103958134, study PRJEB25191) | human gut metagenome
TACTATTGTAGTAGAGTGGACTCGGCAAGAGGATGCATTTACCTTAAATGTGTCTGTTCCGGTGAATACAACGGCTGTCGTATATCTTCCGGGAGAGAAGGAACCCAAGGAAATACAAAGCGGAATGTATAAGTTTGACTGATAATACCTATATTTAGGCACGAATTTCTTGAATGGAAATGATGAAGAAGTATTCTTTAATATAATAGATTATGAATTTACGAACAACTCTTTTGGCATTCCTGTGCCTTTGTGCAGCCACTGTTCTTCATGCCGAACGTGTAGACATGTTGAAAATCGGTGCAAAGGCAAATGGCAAAGTTCTTAATACAAAGTTGATCAACACTACGATTGACCGTCTGAACCGTAATGGTGGAGGAACCCTTTTCTTTCCGGCGGGAACTTACCTGACAGGAAGTATCCGGTTGAAAAGTAATATAACCTTGGAGCTGGAAGCTGGTGCCACGTTACTTTTCTCAGATAACTTTGATGATTATCTTCCTTTTGTGGAAGTCCGTCACGAAGGAGTGATGATGAAAAGTTTCCAACCTTTAATCTATGCAGTGGATGCAGAGAATATTACGATCAAGGGCGAAGGAACTTTGGACGGACAAGGTAAAAAATGGTGGATGGAGTTTTTCCGGGTCATGATTGACCTGAAAGATAACGGTATGCATGATCTGAATAAATATCAGCCTATGTGGGATGCAGAGAATGATACTACGGCCATTTATACTGAAACAAATAAGGATTATGTAAGCACATTGCAGCGACGTTTTTTCCGTCCTCCGTTCATTCAGCCTGTTCGTTGTAAGAAGGTAAAGATTGAGGGAGTGAAAATTGTCAATTCCCCTTTCTGGACTGTAAACCCGGAATTCTGTGATAATGTGACTATCAAAGGAATTACGATTGATAATGTTCCTTCTCCTAATACAGATGGCATCAATCCGGAATCCTGCCGGAATGTACATATCAGCGATTGTCATATTTCAGTAGGTGATGACTGTATTACGATTAAATCGGGAAGAGATGCACAAGCCCGACGTTTGGGAGTACCTTGTGAAAATATCACTATAACCAATTGTACAATGCTTTCCGGGCATGGTGGTGTTGTTATTGGCAGCGAAATGAGTGGAAGTGTGCGTAAAGTGACTATTTCCAACTGCGTGTTTGACGGGACTGAGCGAGGTATCCGCATTAAGTCAACTCGTGGAAGGGGAGGAGTCGTTGAAGATATTCGTGTCAGCAATATTGTGATGAGCAATATCAAGCAAGAAGCTGTCGTTTTAAACTTGAAATACAGTCCGATGCCGGCAGAACCGAAGAGTGAACGCACCCCAATCTTTCGTAATGTACATATCAGTGGGATGACTGTTACAGATGTAAAAACACCGATAAAAATAGTCGGATTAGAAGAAGCTCCGATATCAGATATTGTATTACGTGATATCCATATTCAGGGAGGAAAGCAGAAATGCATCTTTGAAGATTGTGAACGCATTACGATGGATGATGTGATTGTCAATGGTGAGGAATTAAAACTTAAATAAATGAAACGGATACTTTTCACAATGCTGCTTGCCGCATCCCTTTCGGCAGAGGCGCAAACACAAAGATATGAGACGGAATTTGCCCGTCCCTTAAATGAAGTTCTGACGGATATTCAAAACCGTTTTGGAGTCCGCTTGAAATACGATATTGATACAGTAGGCAAAGTATTGTCTTACGCTGATTTCCGTATTCGTCCTTATTCAGTGGAAGAGTCGCTGACAAATGTACTTGCACCTTTTGACTACAAGTTTGTCAAGCAGAAGGGAAATATGTATAAGTTGAAAGCTTACGAATATCCCCGTCGGACGGATGAGGATGGGGAAAAGATGTTGGCATATCTGAACACCCTTTATGCTGATAAGCAAACATTCGGATTGCGTGCGGATTCTTTGAAGAAAGAAGTCCGTCAGCGTTTGGGCATTGATGCTATGTTGGCCCAATGTGTTAAGTCGGAGGCTATTCTCTCGAAAATACGAAAGTTTGATGGCTATACTATACAGAACTTTGCACTTGAAACACTTCCCGGATTGTATGTCTGCGGCTCTATTTACACCCCTCAATCAAAAGGGAAGCATGCACTGATTATATGCCCGAACGGACATTTCGGCGGTGGACGTTATCGTGAGGATCAGCAACAGCGCATGGGCACTTTGGCCCGTATGGGAGCTATTTGTGTGGATTATGACTTATTCGGATGGGGAGAATCTATATTACAGGTTGGCAGTGCGGCGCATCGTAGCAGTGCGGCGCATACTATTCAGGCGATGAATGGTTTGCTGATTCTTGATTATATGCTTGCTTCCCGGAAAGATATTGATACCGGTCGTATCGGAGCGAATGGTGGTTCCGGTGGTGGTACACATACAGTGTTACTAAGTGTATTGGATGATCGTTTTACGGCTTCTGCTCCGGTAGTGAGCCTGGCTTCCCATGTCCCTGCGAAAGTGGCATGCCTATTCAGCTCTCGGCAGGAGGCACTTGTAACGCAGAATTGGCTGCGACATTTGCTCCGCTTCCACAACTGATTGTTTCTGATGGCGGAGATTGGACAGCCAGTGTTCCTACGTTAGAATTTCCTTATCTGCAACGTATTTATGGTTTCTACCATGCAAAGGATAAGGTTACAAATGTACACCTTCCCAATGAGAAACACGATTTTGGCCCGAATAAACGAAATGCTGTTTATGATTTTTTTGCCGATGTGTTTCATTTGGACAAGAAGAAACTGGATGAAAGTAAAGTTACTATTGAACCCGAAGCTGCCATGTATAGTTTTGGAGAGAAGGGAGAGCTATTACCGGAGGGCGCCATTCGTTCTTTCGATAAAGTAGCAGCTTATTTTGACAAGAAAGTATTTGCCAGACTAAACTCGGATACTTCTCTTGAAAAGAAAGCGATGGACTGGGTAGCCTCACTGAACCTGAATGACGAGAGTAAAGCCGGATTTGCAATTACTACTATTTACAATCATCTGCGTAAGGTTCGCGATTGGCACAATGACCATCCTTATACCACGATTCCTGCCGGCATCAATCCGTTGACAGGCAAACTATTGAGTAAACTTGACCGTGAAATGATTGCTGACTCTGCTATGCCGAAAGAGATACATGAAAAGTTGATGAAAGACTTGCGCAGGGTATTGACAGAAGAACAGGTGGAACAGATCCTTGATAAATATACTGTTGGAAAAGTTGCATTCACTCTAAAAGGATATCAGGCTATTGTACCTGATATGACGGAAGAAGAAACAGCATTTGTCCTGGAACAACTGAAGCTGGCTCGTGAGCAGGCTATTGACTACAAGAACATGAAACAGATTTCTGCTATCTTCGAAATCTATAAAACTAAATGCGAACAGTATTTTAACGAACATGGGCGTAACTGGCGCCAGATGTTTAAGGATTATGTGAATAAAAGGAACGCAGAGAAAAAGGCACAGGGAAAGAAATAAACCTTAGTTAGGAATAAGAGATAATCATATAATGTACATTAAGAGCGGCAATACCTTTGGAAAAAGAGGATTGCTGCTCTTGGTGTATCATACATTATGTGAAAAATAGAGTTAGCCGGACATCTTTTTCGCAGGAAATGTGTTAATTTGTAGACAACTAACAGAAACGTATAGTATATGAATAAGCAAAAAGTCGCATTAGTACTTTCTATGGGTGGTGCACGGGGTATTGCACATATTGGAGCCATCGAAGAATTGCTCCGTCATAATTATGAGATAACTTCTATTGCAGGAAGTTCAATGGGAGCGATGGTAGGAGCGATGTATGCTTCGGGAAAGATGGAGGAGTGTAAAGAATGGTTGTATAGCTGGGATAAGCGTAAAATGTGGGAACTGGCCGACTTAACCTTAAGTCGGGACGGGCTGGTAAAAGGTGACCGCTTCATTAAAGAATTAAAACAGATCATTCCGGATATGAATATCGAAGACCTGCCGATTCCTTATGTGGCAATGGCTACGGATATTGTATGTGATCAGGAAGTAAGGTTTGACAGAGGAAGTCTGCATGAGGCCATCCGGGCATCCATTTCTATTCCGATGGTTTTCCGTCCGTTGCGGAAAGATGGTATGGTATTGATTGACGGGGGAATTTTAAATCCTCTTCCGCTGAAGCATGTGCAGCGTACTGAAGGGGACATCCTGATTGCAGTGGATGTAAATGCCCCGATTGATTGTGGCAAGAAAAAGAAGATGAGTCCTTACAATCTATTGACAGAATCCTCAAGAATGATGATGCAACAAATCACCCGTTACCAGATAGATCGTTGTCAACCTGATATTTTGATTGAGATGTCCGGCAATGCTTATGATATGCTTGCATTCAATCACGCAGCTTCTATTGTGAAAACCGGGGTTGAAGTTACCAAAAGTGCATTGGATGGAATCGGTAGAAAGGAGTCATAAGCCTTTATCTATTCTGTATATATCATCTTTTTAGTCATTCCTCCGTCAATAGTGATATTCTCGCCATTGATAAAGTCGTTCTCATCCTGACAAAGGAATAGGCACATACGTGCAATATCTTCGGGTTTGCCTACCCGCTTAGAGGGATGCTGCATATGGTCTTCCGGTCGGAGTTGATCATAATTTTGTGTTTGTATCCATCCCGGAGCAATGGAATTTACAGTAATATTCCATTCTGACAGTGATGTTGCCAATGCATGTGTAAGCGAATAAATGCCACCTTTTGAGGCAGCATAGCCTTCACTTCCCGATTCGCTCATCAGATATCTTGTAGAGCAAATATTGATAATTCTTCCATATACATTAGGAGTGGACAGACCTTTACGATGGATAGCGAGTGCACGTGAGGTGATGAAAACCGGACGCAGATTGATAGACAGGATTTTGTCGAAATCTTCCACGCTTGTTTCTGTGATAGGAGAGAACTTGCTGATACCTACGTTGTTGACTATAATATCGATATCTCCCCATTCTTTCAGAATATGTTGCATACAACTTTCAAGTGCATCTTTATCACTGACATCGACCGGATAGAATGTAGCTCCGCTATTTTGAGCTATTTGTTGTCCTGCTACTTCGTTAATATCACAGAAAGCGACTTGATGCCCGGCTTGGCAGAAAGATGCTACGATAGCCTTGCCGATACCTTCAGCTCCGCCTGTAACGAACACCCTTCTTTTCAAGCAGTTCGGCTTTGAAGTAATTACAGTCGGTTGTTCTGATTTTATCTGGTTAGTTGATGGCGATTTCTTTTTACCATATTTTTGCGCTTGTTTCCAAGCTGCTTTTCTCGCCTCGTATTGCTCTTGCTGTCTTTCTATATAATTGTCTGCCATGAGTTCTTCATTTTTAAATCTGAGGAACAAAAATAATATATTTATTCGAAAAGGCAAAATTACTCAAGAGTCATTATAATGGCTGCTGAAAATCAGTGCTTTGAAGAAAAATGAGCAACTTTTAACCTTAAAGCTAAGCATAATAATATCCCTTGCTTGGGTTGGTGTTATATTATGAATATGAATAAGTAATTCCCCAATAATCTAGAACATTGATGTTTACATTATCATTGATCATGAATTTGATAACTTTATAACGCCGAACTTCTGAGGAAATAAACCTTATAATGATCTATTTTTTTTATATTATCTAGAGATTTCTATTGGCAGGTAATTAAAATATGAGACTTTTTTACTTGCATATAGTGTTAAAAATATCAAACTGTTAGTGGTTATGAATAATGTTAAACGTCTTAAAAACAGTTCTAGCTTCTGATATCGAGAGGAATTTCATATTAGGTAGTACTCTTTATAATGACCATGCAAAGAACATGTCGGATAAGAATTCTACCCGTGTCATCTTGACTTTTTAATAATATATAGAAAAAAGAGTATGAAAAAGAATTTGAAGTATTTGTTGTTGCTCTCGTTATTATCCTTCATGGCTTGCAATGGTGATGAAAAAATAGATTCGGGTATGGTGCAGCAAGACGGTGAAGCATTGCAACTGAATGTTCGTGTTGGTGATTTTGCTATTAACGATATCTCCAATATTCGTGTCACGGATAGCGGAAGTGCAACCACTTTCGAAAATGGGGATCGTATCGGTGTCATTGTGCTGGATGCAGATAATAATGTACTATCCGACAACATACCTTACAAATATGATGGTAGCATTTGGAGCTTCGACAGCAGCAATGGTGAAGGAAAAACAGCCATATACTACGACAATAAAGCCACGGTTTACTTTGCCTACTTTCCGTATAGTAAGGAAGCGGATAATGTGATTAACATAGATGGTCTAAAAGGAATATTCTTACCGGAGGGTGATCAACGCAGCAAGGATGCCTACCGTGCTTCCGATTTGTTGGTATGGAGTGACACGAGTGGTAGACCGCTAAAAAAATTAGATATACTATTTGAACATGCTTATTCCTTACTTTCGTTGTCTCCTTCCATAAAATGCAAAATTAATGGAAGGAGGGACTTTACTTATGTTCCTTCTTCCATTAGTGATGTGAGTTTCAATATCGGAACTGAGTCTCTTTTCCCTTACCAGGTGAATGACGGCAGTTATCAGGTAATTATTTCTCCGAAAAGGGCAAAGGTTCATTGGCTTTATGAATATAACAAAGAGATGTATAGTGGTGCGATGCCCTATACAGATTTATCTGCCAATACCTGTTATACATTTACCCCGATTTTAAAAGATATAGGTGATTATACATTGGATAAAGTTCAAATGGGCGATTTTTATTGCAAGGATGAAAGTAATAACGGCTATTTGATTCCCGGCGATGTTACTGCTCTTTCCGCAGATATGGACTGCTTGGGTATCGTTCTGAAGTCGGGTAAAGACAGTGGAGGCGAATGGGTAGATTATTGTAAATACAAACAGAAAGATGGTATAACAGAGATGCATACCGTGCATGGTTACGTTCTTGCGCTTTATGATGCCAATGGAGGAAATGCTTGTACATGGGGGCTTTGGAGTCTTGCTGCTATAGACAGCGGTGAGCCGAGTATCGGTTTCTACGGTTATAAGAATACACAAAGAATCATTTCGTTTGCAGAAAGTGAGAATAGAACTTTAAAGGATGTTTTTCCCACTGTCTATTGGATAACGGATGGTACGGAAGGCTATGAATATAGTTATCCTGCCCCTGCGAATAGTAGTGGCTGGTTTTTACCCTCGCTAGGTCAATGTTGGTATTGGATGTACAATAAGGCTAATCTTTTATCCGCTATCAAGAAAGCTACTGGGGATAATGACTATGGGTGGAAATTGGGGTATTGGTCAAGTTCGGAGGACGGCTACGATCCGTTTCTCAACGCATACTATGCCGACACCTACGTCGGTGCCATGGATTGGGACTATAAGATCAGCAAACTTTATGTCCGTGCGTGTCTTGTTTTTTGATTTGTGGTGTATGCTATTTATTCGGTAAAGGAATATTGATAAACCTGTAAATAATAAAAATACCGCGCTGACACGATAATTGTCAGTGCGGTATAATTATAACAGAGAATCTGTTTTTTTATTCAGCTACTACTTAAGCTTTGACGGATCTATTTCCGCATACTTAATCCGTTGGCGACGCCAAGTATAAATCGCATGTAACTTGCCGTCTTTACCTTGAATAATACTTGGATAGGAATATTGGCTGATAGGACTATCTTCCAGTGTAAGGACAGGTTTCCAATGAATGCCATCCTCTGAAATGGCAACACATAGTGGAGTACGAGGTCCTTTCGGTGTACCGGGCTGTGTTGAGAAATTGTTGTAAATGAGTATGTGACGTCCGTCACTCATCGTTACAGCATCTGTTCCGGAATTATTGTTCGGGACATTGCTCAATGTCACTTTATTCCATGTTTCACCATTGTCGCTACTCCAGGCTGTTGCCAATAATGCATTACGTGTACGGCAAAGTACTTGTAATCTTCCATCCTTATGTTTTAGAATACTGGGTTGGATGGCGAGAATCGGCTGTGCACCTTTCCCTTGGATAGCTTCTCCTGCCTCTTGGTCATCTACGTTAATACCACCTTTTTTACGATTCTGAGTCGGAACAGACAACTCTGCCGGTACTGATTCCGTCGTTTTCCAAGTTTTACCTTTATCATCCGAATATTCAAAATGGATGCGCCATCCTCCTTTTCCTTCCCTGCTTGATGGACAGATGATACGCCCATTGATGTATTCGGGTTTGTTCTTGATAGGACCTAAAAATCCTTGGGGGAGTGCTTCACGCTTGCTCCATGTTTTACCTCCGTCTTTGGAACGAACCAACCATCCGGTCCAGTCGGCTACACTTAATCCTATTTTATAGAATAAGATCAAGTCACCTCCGGGTATTTGGAATAATACTGGGTTCCAGCATGCTTTTCTGCGGGCTGTCAGTTTCCCTTTTGTGTCCTTTACAGGTGTGCAGGCAGTGTCGATGCCTGCAATCTCAGCATTAGGATCATTGAGTGCAAACACACCGTCAGCTGCAAGTTTGGGAGCTGTCCATTCTTTTGCCCCTTTGGCTTTGCGGCATACCCAGATGCAACAATCCGGATTACGTTCTTTGGTACCACCGAAGAAAGAAGCTACCAAGTCACCGTTTTTCAACTCCACAATGGTTGCCCCGTGACATTCGGGGAAAGAAGCTTTTTCATATAGAAATTCATCACTGATGATGGCGGCGTTCCGTGTTGGTATATCTACGCTGAAATGATATTTGCCGGAACCTATTTTTTCTTTTCGTCCATCCGGCAGGTGCACTTCTCCTGTTGTATTGGCAGGAAGTTCGATATCCCATTCCAGATGCATGGGAGTCTTTTTCCATTGGCTGGTAATCTTTCCATAGATACTCATATAAGAAGCATCCACGTTACTCAATTCCTGAATTTCAAAAGCAGGCTGGAAAACAATATGTTTATAGCCGGATTTCCAACGGTCGGCACGGATACCAGCCAGATTATTGAAGCACCAGGGAAGTAGGTCGCCTAAGAGCATCACGTGGTTTCCACTGTTCATACCTGGATTTGCAGTATCACCGTTCCAAAGCTCCCAGATGGTAGTGGCACCTTGTGCAGCCATATACCCCCACGAAGGATATGTATCATTGGTGGCTAAGAGATATGCTACATCTGCATGCCCCCTACGGCTCAATTCACGCATTAGCCATTGTGTACCGATTACTCCGGTACTGATATGTCCTTTATTCGTTGTAATAATGGTCGTAACGGCATTCTTGGCCACTTCCTTAATGTATGGCTTGGGCACAAGACCGAAGGCTAACGGTAAAATATTCGCTGTTACAGTATTATTGCCATAGAAAATACTATCCGGATACAATGTATGACCGGGTACGAGCGATGTTCCTTCCTTCGCATGAAGAAAACGCGCATTAAACGCATCTTTCATTTTATGTTCCAGGTCTTCCCACTCTTTAGCGTCGGCTGTTAACCCTTGAATGCTGGCAAAACGATGCATTAATTGCAATACTTTCAGGTAATAAGCGGTAGCTATCAGTGCACCATCCGTTTTGCGGGCAGGATCTTGGCTATGAATCATTTCTAACGATTCGGGAGGAACGCACCAGTCACCATATTTGTCTTTGGTTATAATGTAATCCTTTGTCATATAATACTCACGGATATGAGATACCCATTTTTTGATAGCAGGATAATTATCTTCTATCGGGCGTTTGTCTCCATAGTTGGTAAAGAGCATATCGCAGACCAAGGGTAGGGTAGCGGGCCAGGTCACATTATCCGAATAGTAATTCCAAAAAGCCGGAGCTACATCGGGGATGCATCCGTCTTCGCGCTGTGCTTCGCGGATATCACGTGCCCATTTGTTGTACATCGCATGATTGTCGAAGAACATGCTTTCACCCCAGCAACCCATTGCATGATCGCCTAGCCAAGGCTGGCGTTCGTTACGTTGCGGGCAGTCTACCGGCATCCCTTTATAATTGCTCCGGATGCCCCAGAATGCGTTGCGTATGATCTGATTTAATGTCTCGTCTGAACAGGAGAAAGAACCGACATGATCCATTTCGTCTTCTACGACTTCCACAGTGAAATCTTCTACTTTTGCATCGGGATACCCACTGATTTCCACATAGCGGAAACCATGATACACAAAACTGGGAGCCCAGGTTGCACCTTGCGGTTCATGTCCGCTAACTACATATATATCCGTACAATGCGCATCGCGCAGATTCTTCGTAAAGATTTCCCCATTTGATTCTAAACGCTCTGCGAAATGAAGGCGAATACTGTCGCCTGCCTGACCTTTGATACGGAAGCGTACCCATCCTGCCAGATTTTGGCCGGTATCCATAATGTATTTATCACCAAGTTTCTTGATAGAAAGCGGCTTTAGAGTTTCCGTTACTTTCATGCCCGGCATCATCTGTGCACGTAATGTTCCACTGGGAATGCTGACGCGTTGGGCAGGTGTCCACCCCTTATCATCGTATCCTGTCAACGTCCAGTTTCCCAATTCTTTGCGTGCGTCATATTCTTCGCCATCATACTCGTTGTTGCTGCGGACCGGTCCTTCAGTCGTTAATTTCCAAGAGATGTCCGAGACGATTGTTTCTTTGTTTCCATCCGTATACTCTACAATCAGATTCAGGCGAAGCTTCGGATAGCCGAAAGTAGGTATTTTATACGGTTTGTAATTCTGGCGCATGGTATAAAAACGACCGTTGCCTAAGGTTACTCCGATTGCATTTTCTTTCTGAAGCTGAGACGTGACATCATAAGTATTATATAGAATTGTTTTCCGGTAATCGGTAGGGGCAGGTGCCAGCACTTGGTCACCAATACGTTGTCCGTTGATGAATAACTCATACAGCCCCATTCCGGCAACGTGCACCATGGCTCGTTTCACCTCTTTCTTCAATGCAAATTCTTTGCGAAGATAACGGGCTGCCAAGCGGCTCCATTGAGTTTCACTATCGCCCGGAGCTGCCCGGTCCAAACCAATCCATTGGCCTCTCCAGTCTGCTTCATTGAATAACCCCATGCTCCAGAAAGCCGGGTTACTCCAGTTCGCTTCTCCTTTATTGGTATATACTTTTACTTTCCAGTAATAGGGAGCATTGCACTTCAGTGGTTCTCCCTGATAGGTAATCCATTGGGAAGCATCCGTTTCTATTTTTCCGGAATCCCACATATCTCCTTTTCCTTGTGCCAATAGCTCCGGGGAAGATGCAACAAGAATGTGATACGCAGTTTGCATCACATTCTGTTCATCCGACTCGATACGCCAACCCAGTCGGGGCTGGCGTGTATCGATGCCTAATGGATTCTTTAGCTGCTCTGTCCGCAGGTTGGTTACGTCTATGGCTGCACGTAATGAACCTGCTCCAAGAAGCAGTAAAGAAAATAATAATAGTTGTATTTTCTTATTCATGAGTGTAAATTAGATAAAGAGAGTGATTACTAATTAGACTCCGGCACCTTGGCGGTCCGGAAGTTCTGTCCAATCCTTATTCACATAGTCTTTACTACTGTCTACTACAATAAGGATATGATCGTTTCCGCTGCTGTAACCGCTGTCATGCTGGAACTTGTGCACACCGTTATCAAACTCACCGATGTATTCCAGTTTGCCATCTTTGGTAGTGTACCACCAGGCATTCTTTTTAGCACCACTAATTTTGCTGAAATCAACTTCCATCGGACGTCCGGTATAGTTATATACCATCAGATAATCATTACCGCGTGTCGCAATGGCACGGTCATACCGTTCACCGTTTTGTCCGGCAATGATAGATTGATCCGGTACGCGTTCGAAGAATGGGAAAGTCAGCATCAGATTCTTCAAATACTTCATTTGATTGTATCCGGGATCATTCAAAGCATCATACCAAGGTTTCTTAGCACCATAAGCACCGCCTACACCCGGTTTGATAAATTGCATAATAGAATTGTGACCATAGGTATGTCCGAAAGAACCGGCAAATACAGACCAATAAGCATATCGACGTACATCATAATCTTTCCATAATAATTCATTCTCGTCATGCAGGCCGTGAGGTATTTCCTCGTAGATGGGTTCACCGTCTATGACAGGTTTCATGGGTTTCATAGCCATACTGCGTTCTACAAAGCGCCAGTTGTCTTCTTCCGTATTTTCTTCAATAGGATAGTCGCCGTCGCCGAAACGTTGCCCATAACGGCGGTGTCCGCTTTGGAACATATTGAAATCCAGCCAGGGAGCATTGTTGAACCAAGTTGCAGAAGTCGTTCTGCCACGTGGATGGAATGTCATCAGATGATTTTTATCAATTGCCTTGATGGAGGTTGCCAAGGCTTCCCATTCGGCAGTTTTCACATCACCACGGATATCACCGCCGATAAACCAGATAATATTAGGCTCATCTTTATAACGTTCCGCCAAGAACTTACCATAAGCTTTTGCCTGATCTACATTCATTTCACCATGACTTACCGGACTTCCCCAGATGCAGACCATACCGATATAGAGACCCTTTTTGGCTGCTGTGCGGATAATGTAATCCATGTGATCCCAATAACCGTATACACCTTTCTGATTGATATTTTTGAAGTTATAACCATCAATTATAGAGTATTGACCGTAAATATTCATAGACGGGACATTATTCAATGTTTGAACTTGAATCACATTATATCCGCGGCGTTTACATTGTTCCAGATAATATTCGGCTTCGTCACGATTCAGGCGTTCGGGCAATAACCATCCGGTTTCTCCTAACCAGAAGAAAGGAGCACCATTTTCGTGTTTCAGATAACGTCCCTCTTCGGAAACTACGAGTTTGCCGTTGTCCCAGGGGATATACGTCTTTTGTGTTTTCTTCTGTGCTGCAGCCGAAGTTGCCATTGTCAATAGCAGCAACAAAAGGGGAATAATCTTGAATTTTCTCATTGTATTTTATCGTTTTTAGTTTATTTTTTAGTCATTTTCTCATACTCAATAGCAGCCAAGATGAATGAACCTACCGATTTCGGATCATTTTCTATGATCGGTTCACTGATATAATATTCAAATGAGCCGTCACGATATCTTTTTGAATCTCCGCCCAATCCTGCAACAGCACAGCAATTGGTAATTGTATAGCTGCCATCCTCTTCCAAACGGGTAAATGTCTTTACCATTCCGTCAAAGGCTTTTTGTGTCGGTTCGATATACTCGTTGCCAATATATCCTTTATTGATAGCTTTGGCAAGCGTATAGATAAACAGGGCAGTGGCAGATGATTCCAAATAATTACCTTCACGTGCTCCCTGATCGGTTACCTGATACCAGGTTCCGGATGAAGGATCTTGGTATTTCACAATCGCTTTTGCCAATCCCTGTAGAATTTGTATAATGCTGTCGCGTC
>OLXS01000719.1_pt1 | contig 13380 bp, 10 predicted proteins | sample 1673921 | NCBI WGS metagenome assembly OLXS01 (sample SAMEA103958134, study PRJEB25191) | human gut metagenome
AGAAAGCTTTGTTAAATCCGTTGTTATCACCCGAGGATAAGGAAATGCTTCTTTCCACGGCTATTGGAATAGAACCGGGAGAAGCTTACATCAAGGGGATCCGTTTGCTGATAAGAAACCACCGGGAGATGTATGTCAGGTCAATTTGCCTGATGTTTCAGAAGATTTACCGGGCAGCAAACGGGATTATCCGGGTGAAGATCATCACGGCGATGGAGTTGTCGGACGAGACGATGGATAAGATCAAAGAGTTCGTGCGGCGTCATACTGACAAGACAATCGAGTTTGTCCATAAAGTTGATCCCTCGATTATCGGAGGTTTTATATTACAGATTGGATCCCGGCAACTAGATGCCTCACTGATGAAAGAGCTGAAGGAGATGAGTCTCCAGTTTGGATTTTTAGATTATAAATGAATTCTTCGGGAGGATGACAAGAAGAACGTGTTAGCCTTGTGAGGCCTGAATTTAAAATCTAAAATCATTAAATCTAAAATTATTTAGGGTTATGTTGAAAGCGAATGAAATATCAGATATTTTAGAAATGCAACTCAAGGAGGTCGATACGAAGATGGCTTTCGAAGAGGTGGGAACCGTGATGGAGGTTGGTGACGGGGTGGCCCACGTGTTCGGGTTGGATAATGTGCAGGCTAACGAGTTGCTGGAATTTGAGAACGGGGTTCGTGGAGTTGCAATGAACTTGGAGGAAGATAATGTGGGAGTGATTCTGATGAATGCCGGTGATCGGGTGAAGGAAAATTACACGGTGAAACGTACGGGAAGTATTGCCTCCGTGAAGGTGGGTGAGGGATTGCTTGGACGGGTTGTCAACACGCTGGGTGAACCTATCGACGGAGCCGGACCCATTGAAGGGGAATTAATACAGTTACCGTTGGAACGTAAGGCTCCGGGGGTAATCTATCGTCAACCGGTGAAAGAACCGTTACAGACAGGGATCAAGGCGATTGATTCCATGGTACCGATCGGACGGGGACAGCGGGAGCTGATCATCGGAGACCGTCAGACCGGTAAGACAGCGATCGCGATTGACACGATCATCAACCAGAAGGGTCAGAATGTAAAATGTATCTATGTAGCTATCGGTCAGAAAGCATCTACCGTGGCTAATATCGTAAAAACACTGGAGGAGTTCGGTGCCATGGCTTATACCACCGTTGTGGTATCCACGGCAAGTGACCTGGCTCCCTTACAGTATATCGCTCCTTATTCCGGTTGTGCGATCGGTGAGGAGTGGATGGAGAACGGAGAAGACGTACTGGTGGTATATGATGACCTGAGTAAACATGCTACTGCATACCGTACACTCTCCCTGCTCCTTCGTCGTCCGCCCGGACGTGAAGCATATCCCGGTGACGTATTCTACCTGCATTCCAGACTGCTGGAGCGTGCAGTCCGCATGAGCGACGAATACGGCGGAGGTTCCCTGACGGCACTTCCCATCATTGAGACCCAGGCAGGCGATGTATCTGCATACATCCCTACCAACGTTATTTCCATTACCGATGGACAGATCTATCTGGAGACAGAAATGTTCAACTCCGGTTTCCGTCCTGCGGTAAATGCAGGTCTGTCCGTATCCCGTGTAGGTGGTGCCGCACAGATCAAGGCTATGAAGAAGATCGCAGCACCTATCCGTACCGAGCTTGCCCAGTACAGAGAGCTTGCTTCCTTCGCACAGTTCGGATCCGAACTGGATGCGGATACCAAGGAGAAGCTGGCACAGGGCGAACGGATCAAAGAAGTGCTGAAGCAGCCTCAGTACCAGCCCATGCCGGTACAATATCAGGTAATCATCATCTACGCAGTCACTAAGAGATTCCTGCTGGATGTACCTGTAGAGGAAATCACCAGATTCGAGAAGGAATTCTTCGAGTATCTGGATACGAAGCATCCCGAGATCCCCGCAGCGATCGCTGAGGAAAAAGTGATCTCCGATGCTACGGAAGAGAAGCTGGTAAAAGCCCTGAATGATTTCAAGGCAGAATTTCTGAAATAAGTGTGTCGGCCGCAGATTGCGGCAGAATGAGAGGTAACTATGGCATCAATGCGTGATATCAAGCGCCGTAAGACCAGCATTCAGGGCACACAGCAGATCACCAAGGCCATGAAGCTGGTATCTACGGTAAAGCTTCAGAGAGCCAGAGCAGGTGCAGAACGTTCTCAGACGTATTTTGACTGTATGTATGATACCGTAAACAATATCCTGTCCAGGGTAGGTCATCTGGAACATAAGTATCTCGTTCCGGGGGCTTCCCCCAAAAAGGCGGTCATTGTCATCACCTCCAACCGAGGTCTGGCAGGCGGTTACAACTCCAATGTGGCCAAGCTGATCACTGGACAGGAGGAGTGGAAGGCAGAAGACGTTGTGGTCTATGCCATCGGTAATAAGGGCCGGGAGATTCTGGAGAGAAAGGGATATACCGTGAAGGAATCCTATCCGGAGGTCATCGAAGAGCCCACATATGCCGAAGCAATGCTTCTGTCGGACAAACTGCTGACATCATTTGCAGCCGGAGAGATCGGCGAGATTTATCTGGCATACACACACTTCAAGAACACGGTGAGCCACGAGCCGAAGCTGTTGAAGCTTCTGCCCGTGGAATATGATGCAGAGGCGGGTGCATCCACAGAGGGTGCCGATGCGCTGATGAATTTCGAACCGGAAGATGTGGAAGCACTGGATATGATCATACCGAAATATATATCCAGTCTGATCTATGGTGCACTGATGGAAGCGGCAGCCAGTGAGAACGGTGCCCGTATGCAGGCCATGGATAATGCCACCAGCAATGCGGAGGATATGATCAGTGATCTGTCACTGAAGTACAACCGCGCAAGACAGGGAAGCATTACCCAGGAGCTTACAGAGATCATTGCAGGCGCAGAGGCGCTTTAATATTTATATTTTGCAGTTATGTCTCTGGCAGGTTTTGTATCATTCCTAAGCAGACCGTAAAGGAACGTCGGCACTTAATGAGCGCTTCAGCGCGAATTTAGTGCCGCTACGTTCCGATCCGAGCGCAAGCGTGTCTGCGTGGAAGATACAAAGACTGCCAGAGAAAAACAGTGCAAAATGTGAGTTGATTATGAAATGCCCGCATAGCGGGCAGGAAAGAGGTAGAAATGGCAGGAGAGAATAAAGGAAGGATCACCCAGGTCATCGGTGCCGTACTGGATGTACGCTTCGATGAGGGCAAACTTCCCGAGATCAATGACGCGATCCGCATCCCTACCAGAGATGGAGGAGAACTGGTAGTGGAAGTCTCCCAGCATTTGGGTGATGACACTGTCAGATGTATTGCCATGGGTACTACCGACGGACTTGTGAGAGGAATGGAGGCTATCGCCACCGGATCTCCCATTTCCGTACCGGTAGGAGAGAATACCCTGGGCAGAATATTTAATGTACTGGGTCAGCCGATTGATAACAAGCCGGTACCGGCAGGAGTGTCTTACGAGCCTATCCACCGTGCCGCACCGACCTTCGCAGAGCAGTCTACGGACACAGAACTGCTGGAGACCGGTATTAAGGTCGTTGACCTGCTCTGCCCTTATCAGAAGGGTGGTAAGATCGGTCTGTTCGGTGGTGCTGGTGTAGGTAAGACCGTACTGATCCAGGAGCTGATCCGTAATATCGCAACCGAGCACGGCGGATATTCCGTATTCACCGGTGTAGGCGAGCGTACCCGTGAGGGTAACGACCTGTACCACGAGATGCAGGAGTCCGGCGTATTGGACAAGACCACCATGGTATTCGGACAGATGAACGAGCCCCCCGGAGCAAGAATGAGAGTCGGTCTGACCGGACTGACCATGGCAGAGTACTTCCGTGACAAGGGCGGAAAAGATGTGCTGTTGTTCATCGACAACATCTTCCGATTCACCCAGGCCGGAAGTGAGGTATCCGCATTGTTAGGCCGTATGCCTTCCGCAGTAGGATACCAGCCTACATTACAGACAGAGATGGGTGCGCTCCAGGAGCGTATCACATCCACCAAGAACGGTTCCATTACTTCCGTACAGGCAGTTTATGTGCCTGCGGATGACCTGACAGACCCGGCACCTGCGACCACATTCGCACATCTGGATGCCACCACTGTTCTGTCCCGTTCTATTGTAGAATTGGGAATTTATCCCGCAGTGGATCCTCTGGAGTCCACATCCCGCATTCTGGATCCCAGAATCGTAGGTAAGGAGCATTATGAGACCGCCCGCGGTGTACAGGAGATCCTGCAGAGATATAAGGAATTACAGGATATTATTGCTATCCTCGGTATGGATGAGCTGTCCGAGGAAGACAAGCTGGTCGTATCCCGTGCCCGTAAGATCCAGAGATTCCTGTCCCAGCCTTTCTTCGTGGCAGGACAGTTCACCGGTCTGGAAGGAAAATATGTACCTATCAGCGAGACCATCCGTGGATTCCGTGAGATCCTGGACGGTAAGCATGATGATATTCCGGAGAGCTACTTCCTGAATGCCGGAAGCATTGATGATGTACTGGCAAAGGTTCATGCATAGCATGAGAGGGGAGTACAGATATGGCAGATAAAGAATTCACACTTCGTATCATAACCCCGGAAAGAGTATTCTATGAGGGAATTGTGGATATGGTAGAATTCAATACCACGGAAGGACAGATTGGTGTCCTTCCGGGCCACATTCCCCTGACGGTGATCGTGAAGCCGGGTATCCTGCATATTACGGAGAAGGACGGAGAGAAGGAAGCAGCATTGCATTCCGGATTCGCCGAGATCCTTCCCGAAGGAGTTACCATTCTGGCAGAGATTATCGAATGGCCGAATGAGATCGATGAAAACCGTGCGGAGGCAGCATTGCACCGTGCGGAAGAGAGACTGCGCAGCAAGACGCCGGAGACGGATATTGCTAGGGCAGAGACGGCATTGCAGAGAGCAATGGCGAGAATTCAGGTGCTGCGATAAGCTTCGCAGCACCTCTTTTTTCTTTTACGCATATGCTATAAAAAAGCATGAGGCATTTTAAAATGGTAGCAAGACCGTTTTTTATGACATTGCCCGGATATCCCGGAAGAATGGATGAAAAGGAACTATTAAATGACTTGGAATATCTGCAGCAGACCTATCCCGGAGAAGTCAGACGCTGTCAGCGCAGGATTGCGGAAATATTGGACAAATACGACTATGAAGGAAGCATGATCTATGATGAATATCCGGACCGCCTGAGTCTGTTCCGGATAGCGGATACGATCAGCACGATCCTGGAACAGGAAGCGGAAAAAGTATCAAAGGATCTGATCCATGTGTTGGTGTGCAATGAGATCTACAAAAGGAGACACGGTGGACGACGGGGAATGATTGCGTTCTTATAGGAAAGCGTGCTATAATATGCGCAAAATATTTGAAAAACAGGATAAACCATGGAAGAACTGAAAATACTTTTACAGAAAATTTTGAATAAAGATCTGCAGCAGATCATCCTGAGCAACAGCCGTCATCCGGAACAGACCCAGAAGGTAAAGATCCGCCCGGTGCTGATCCGGGAGGAACTGTTGTTCCAGGAGACTGCTTACAGAGGAACTCAGGTGTTTCACGAGAATTTTACAGCAGAACAGCTGACGGACCGGATCTGCACCGCCTTACAGGAGCAGTTCCGGCAGGGAGAATTCTCAGCGAAGACCCTGCAGGCCACCGCTCTGGTCAGCAAAAAGGGCAAGCTGACACTGAAGGTGAAAAACAGTGGCAAGGCATCGCGGACGGAGGGGGCGGCTGCTTCTGAAGAGGAGGAACTGCAGGCACTGGCTCACAACCGTACCAAGCATTATATTTTAGAGGAAGGAAAACCGGTGGATTTCCTGGTAGGACTGGGCGTGCAGACCCCGGACGGCCGGGTGACCAGGGCGAGATTTGATAAATTCCGTCAGATCAACCGGTATCTGGAATTTATCGAGGACGTGATCGATGAACTGCCGAAAGACCGTACCATCCGTATTATTGATTTTGGCTGCGGCAAATCCTATCTTACCTTTGCAATGTACTATTATCTGCATGAATTACAGCATAGAGATATCCAGGTGACCGGACTGGATCTGAAGACCGATGTGATAAAACACTGCAATGAACTGGCGGAAAAGCTGGGGTATGACAGATTAAAGTTCGAGAGGGGAGACATCAGTACCTACGAGGGCACAGATGTGGCGGACATGGTGGTGACCCTGCATGCCTGCGACCTTGCCACAGATTATGCGTTAGACAAGGCGGTAAAATGGGGGGCCAGAGTCATTCTGGCGGTTCCCTGTTGTCAGCATGAATTGAACCGGCAGATAAAATGTGATCCTTTAAAACCAGTGTTAAAATACGGCATCATCAAGGAGCGCGTGGCAGCACTGCTCACCGATGCTCTGAGAGCAAATCTGCTGGAACAACAGGGCTATGAGACCCAGATCCTGGAATTCATCGATATGGAACATACCCCGAAGAATCTGTTGATCCGGGCAGTGAAAAAGAACGGTATGCGCCCGAAGAAAAGCGCAGATATCGGTACTGTGGAGGAACTGCTCCATGTGGCACCGACATTGGAAAAATTGCTGAATAATGAATGAGTGAAGAATCAAGAATGAAGAAAACGATCATTAGAATTGCCGTGTGTGTTGTAGTATTTCTGGCATCAGCACTGATCATCGGCAGCATTATGAATCAGGGACATAACAATATGACCATGGAGATGGCTCCGGCCACTCTGCCTATGATCACCATGGAAAGCGGCGGTGTGGCATGCAATGAACTGCACGGAAATACCGTGGAGCTGGATGTGGCTTACCAGAAGGACTGCATTACTCTGCTGGGGGAGGGCAGACAGGCGAATTTCACCGTGGATACGTTCGGAAGAGAAATTACGGGGATCTCGACAGAGGTTCGCAGCATCGACGGCAGCCGGCTGATCGAGAACAGTGAAGTCACCGGATGGAAGGCAAATGGGAAAAGCTTTTCCGTTTCCCTTACGTTAAAAGACCTGATCGACACGAATACACAATACAGTCTGACCCTGATCCTGGAACTGGAAGGGGAACAGAAGGTATATTATTATACGACTATTTTATGGAATGATGATGTGCATATTTCGGAAATTCTGGAATTTGCGACAGATTTCCACGGAAAATTATACGACAAGGAAATGGCCAAGGAACTGACGAAATATCTGGAACCGAATTCCAAGCTGACAGATAACGGCACTTTCCATAAAGTGAATATTCACAGCAGCTTTCAGCAGATCACCTGGGGCAGTCTGGAACCGGTCCAGGAGGACGCGGCTTCCATCCGGCTGACACAGATCAGTGGGAATGTGGCCTCTCTGCTGATGGATTTTGTGGTATCCACCGGAGAGGGCAAAAATAAGATCTACTACAATGTCGAAGAGTATTACAGAGTCAGATATACTTCGGAGAGAATGTATCTGCTGGATTATGAGCGTACCATGACACAGATCCCGGATACTACCCGGATGTATGCCAATGACAAGATCCTTCTGGGAATCACGGATGAAAATGTGGATATGATGGAGAGCGCGGATGGCAATACCGTGGTGTTCTCCGATATGGGGCAGTTACTCAGCTATAATGCGGCTACCAACGGACTGACAGTGATCTTCTCCTTCTATGATAAAGATAATGCCGACCGGCGGACTCTGTATGACAATCATGGCATCAAGATTCTGGATGTAGACGAGGGCGGTAATGTGAAATTTGCCGTGTATGGTTACATGAATCGCGGAAGACATGAGGGAGAGACCGGCATTCAGATCATCAGCTATGACAATTCGCTGAATACGATCGAGGAAGAAGTCTATATCCCATATTCCAAGAGCTATGCGGTGCTGAAGGATGAGATGGAACAGCTGCTGTACCGGAACAGACAGCAACATGTATATTTTTTCCTGGAAAACGGTGTCTATGATGTGGATCTGGAGAATCGCAGCGCTGAACAGCTGGTAAGTATAAGACAGGATGACAGCCTTCAGGTATCGGAGAACCATGAGATCATCGTATGGCAGGAAGGGGATGACATCAACCACAGCAACCAGCTGAATGTCCGGAATCTGAATACCGGAGAACAGACAGTGATCCGGGCGGAGGACGGTGAGGCTATCCGGCCGCTTGGCTTCATGGGAGAAGATATTATCTACGGCGTGGCCAGGGAGAGCGACATCCGGACAGAGAATTCCGGACAGATCTTTTACCCCATGTATAAGGTCTGCATCAGCAATTCTTCCGGAGATAATCTGAAGGAATACGGACAGGATGGCATCTACATCGTGGATTGCGCCATCGAGGGCAATCAGATCACCCTGTCGAGAATACAGCGTTCTGAGAACGGCAGCTATCAGGAGATCCTGGATGACCAGATCATGAACAATGTGGAAGAAGAGCCGGGACAGAATAAAGTAGTCACAGCGGATATTGATATTTATGAGAGATATGTGCAGATACAGACCAAGACAACCATTGATACCAGGACTATCAAGGTGCTGAATCCGAAGGAGGTCGTATTTGAGGGCGGAAGAGAACTGACACTGGATGCGGTCAGCGAAGTTTCCAGATATTATGTATACAATGCTTATGGGGTACAGGGCATTTACAGTGCTCCCGGGAAAGCGGTGAAGGAAGCCTACGATTCCGCCGGGGTTGTTGCGAACGACCGAGGCATTACGGTATGGCTGAAGGGCAATCGTGTCAGCAGAAACCAGATCATGGCAATCAAGGAAGAAAGTGTCACGGACCAGAAGAACAGCCTGACGGTATGTCTGGACAATATCCTGCGGCATGCCGGAATCACCCGCAACACCGAATATGACCTGGCGCAGGGCAAGACGGCAATACAGATTCTGGAAGAAAATATGACAGGCGTACAGGTACTGGATCTGAGCGGCTGTAGTCTGGATGCGGTACTGTATTATGTGAATCAGGATATTCCGGTACTGGCGATCCTGGAGGATGGCGAGGCGGTGCTGGTGACCGGATTTAATGAATTCAACGTTGTGATCATGGAGCCGTCCACCGGAAAGTTGTACAAAAAGGGAATGAACGATGCTACAACATGGTTCGCGGAGAACGGCAATCATTTTATTTCCTATATGAAAATAGATAATTAAATACAAGTGGACAGCAAAAGGCGCCCGGAACCTGTGAAAGGATCCGGACGCCTTTTTGACGGGATGACCGCTTATTTCTGTACGTCAAAAATGTATTTGCGGTATTTCTGTAACACGGTGCGTAACAGCATGCCGAGCACTCCGCAGGAAATGATCTCACCGATACCCACAGTCAGCATGAAGTAAGGAATGCCACCCTCTAAGTGGTAGACATAAGCCAGCACAAAAGGAACGATAATGGTGTTGGCAATGATGGGAGGCAGGGGAGCCAGCCATTTGTTCTGATTCCGTAGCAGATATGTGCCGAAGGCACCGATCAGCGTTGCCAGGCTGCCGAAGATAATGTCGAGCAGCATACAGCCGGTCATGGTATTGCTGATGATACATCCCAGGAAAAGTCCCGGTATGGCAGCAGGGGTAAATACGGGAAGAATGGTCAGGGCTTCCGAGAAGCGGACCTGAATGGCATAATTTGCCAGTCCCAGAGCGTTGGCTAACATGGTCAGCACAACATAGAGAGCAGCGATCACCGCTCCGTGTACGAGGTACAGTACTTTCTTGTTCATTTGTTTTCTCCTTTAGTTTTTATTTACGTGTGGAAGGTCCCGAACACACGAATGGATTTCCGAAAAGCCTTGATTTCAGGGCGTTTCAGCCTTATCAGTATATCAGTATTCCGGAAAAAGTCAAGCCCGGGTACAAGGATTTTTGTAAATGGTGAATTTTATTGACGAAATCAAAAGAGAGTGTTAAGATAATAATAAAAGAAAAGAGTGTTACCGTACAGCAACGGTTCACCTGGTTTTTAGTTACAGATCAAGAAAGCAACCTATTCCTGGCGAGGGCGGTTGCTTTTTTGATGTTTATGTTTCCGTGCAGTCTGTACGATACTGATAAGCGTTACGATGATACTGATGATCGTAACAACAATACCGACAATGCCTACCATTGTTTCCAGCATCTTATGTACCTTTCAATAGATTTCCCATCTGTATCACCTCCAATAATACTGGAAGCTCTCAAAATGTCATCATTTTGGCGAAAGGTGAACCGCTTACCGTTTTGGTAACACTCCATTTTTATTATAAAATACAATGCCGGGAATAGATACTTTAGATTCGGAAAATAAGTAACGAAATATGCCATGCGGAAATTGGCTGTTTTCCCGAAAATAAAATTTGTGCAAAATAACCAATAGTTGCATTTTCTGCGTAAAAATGCGAAAATATAAGATAACGCATTGATTGCAAGAAGGTAAGGAGAAATATATGTATATTATCGCAGGGCTGGGAAATCCAGGCAAAGAATATGAAAATACCAGACATAATATCGGGTTTGATGTCATAGACAGATTAGCAGAGGAAGAAAATATCGCCGTCATGGAGAGTAAGCATAAGGCGCTGATCGGCAAGGGCTATGTGGCTGGACAGAAGGTGATCCTGGCGAAGCCCCAGACTTTCATGAATCTGAGCGGTGAGAGCATCCGGGAGATCGTGGATTATTACAAGGTGGATGACACCGCGGAACTGATCGTAATCTCCGACGATATCAGTCTGGATGTGGGACAGATCCGTATCCGCAAAAAAGGCAGCGCCGGTGGCCATAACGGCCTCAAGAATATCATCAAAATGTTAGGACATGATACTTTTATCCGCGTGCGTATGGGCGTGGGAGAGAAGCCGAAGAACTTCGATCTGGCAGACTACGTGCTGGGACATTTTCCGGCGGAGGAACGAAGCATCATGGACGAAGCGGCGAAGACCGCAGCAGAAGCTATCCGTATGATCATCACTGAGAATGCGGATGCAGCCATGAACCATTTTAACAGTAAGAAAGCGTAACGGTTGTATAGTAAGAGGAAAAAGCGATGCAGGCACTGATTGCGCCACTGAAAGAACTGGCGGAATATGATGAGATCCGAAAAGTGACCAGACAGGGAAAAGGAACCGTAGCTCTGTCCGGCTGTGTGGACTCCCAGAAACTTCATATGATCTACGGACTCAGCGATGGCCTGAAATACAAGGTCATCGTTACTTATAGTGACTTAAAGGCCAAAGAGATCTACGAGGAATACCGCTTTTATGACAGAAATGTCATGCTGTATCCGGCGAAGGACTTGATCTTTTTCCAGGCGGATATCCACGGCAATCAGCTGGTACAGGAGCGGATCAGGACCCTGCGCAGAGTCGTGGAGGGTAAGCCGGTCACCATTGTTACCACCTATGCGGCACTGATGACACCGCAGGTATTGTGGGAGGAGAAAGACATCATTCGCACCGAGCGGGGCGGCAGTCTGGACGAGAGCAAACTGGCATCCAGACTGGTGGCTATGGGATATGAGAAAGCCTATCAGGTGGAAAGCCCGGGGCAGTTCTCCATCCGTGGCGGCATTGTGGATATCTTTGATCTGACGGAGGAAAACCCCTATCGTATCGAACTGTGGGGAGATGAGGTGGAGTCCATCCGCAGCTTCGACATCCTGAGCCAGCGTTCCATTGAGAAGCTGGAAAGCATCACTGTCTACCCGGCCACAGAGTTTGTACTGTCGGAAGAGCAGATCCGCAAGGGCATCAGTAAGCTTGAAAAAGAAGCAGACAAACAGGAAAAAATCTTCCGGGATGCCCACCAGCCGGAGGAAGCCCACAGGATCGCTACACAGGTCAGCGAATTGAAAGAGCAGCTGCTGGAGTTCCAGAGTAAGATCAATCTGGAAGGCTACATCCGTTATTTTTATGAAAATACGGTAACCATGCCGGAACTGCTGTCAGATATGGCGGGGCGTTCTCTTGTCTTCTACATCGATGAACCGGCGAGAGTGAAGGAACAGGCGGATGCCATCGAACTGGAATTTCGGGAGAGCATGGAACAACGTGCCAGAAAAGGTTATGTGCTGCCGGGACAGATGAACATTCTCTACAGTGGGGAACAGGTAGCGGCTACTTTAGAGAAAAATGCCGTGGTGACCCTGGCTACCATGGAGACCAAGTACGGATATTTTAGGACGGAAATGCATGTGGATATTGCTGCCCGCAACATCGCCCCTTATAACAACAGCTTTGAAGCACTGGTCAAGGATCTGAAAAAATATAAAAAGAACGGCTACCGGGTGCTGCTGTTGTCCGGTTCCCGTACCAGAGCCAGACGTCTGGCGGAGGATCTGCGGAACACCGAGGATGCCGGACTGACGGCAGTATACACGGAAGACCCCATGCGGGAGGTACAGCCTGGGGAGATCCTGACCTATTACGGTCATGTCAATAAGGGCTTTGAATACCCCTGGCTGAAATTCGTGGTGCTGTCCGAGAGTGATATTTTCGGAGCGGAGAAGCGTAAGAAAAAGAAGAAAAAGCTCTATCAGGGGCAGAAGATCAATGATTTCAACGACCTGAAGATCGGGGATTATGTGGTACATGAGACCCACGGACTGGGCATCTATAAGGGCATCGAGAAGGTAGAGGTAGACAAGGTCGTCAAGGATTACCTCAAGATCGAATACCGGGACGGCGGCAACCTGTACATTCTGGCCACCGGGCTGGATGTGATCCAGAAGTATGCCTCCGCCGATGCAGCGAAGAAGCCGAAGCTGAACAAACTGGGCGGCAAGGAATGGGAACACACCAAGACGAAGGTACGCAGTGCCGTCAGCGCCGTGGCGAAGGATCTGGTGGAATTATACGCTGTCCGACAGCAGAGCGAGGGCTATGCTTTTGGAAAAGATACGGTGTGGCAGCGGGAGTTCGAGGAAATGTTCCCCTTTGAAGAGACAGAGGATCAGCTGAATGCCATCGCTGACACCAAGGCGGATATGGAAAGCCATCGGATCATGGACCGCCTGATCTGCGGAGATGTGGGCTACGGCAAGACCGAGATCGCCATCCGGGCCGCTTTCAAGGCTGTGCAGGAGGGAAAACAGGTGGTCTATCTGGTGCCCACCACCATTCTGGCACAGCAGCATTACAACACCTTTGTGCAGAGAATGAAGGATTTTCCCATCAACATCGCATTGATGAGCCGTTTCCGTACGCCATCGGAGATCAAAAAGACGGTGAAGGATCTGGAAAAGGGCATGGTGGATATCGTGATCGGTACCCACAGAGTATTATCTGCGGATGTGAAGTTCAAGGATCTGGGTCTGCTGATCATTGACGAGGAACAGCGTTTCGGTGTGGCCCATAAGGAGAAGATCAAGAAATTAAAAGAAAACGTGGACGTGCTGACCCTGACGGCCGCCACGCCC
>OLXS01000723.1_pt1 | contig 13343 bp, 17 predicted proteins | sample 1673921 | NCBI WGS metagenome assembly OLXS01 (sample SAMEA103958134, study PRJEB25191) | human gut metagenome
ACCCTTCTTCCTGCTCGATGAACTCCACGTTGCGGTTCCACAGGTCGATGTGCTTTATTTCCGCTATCGCTCCGAGTTCCCCGCAAAGGAGGTTATAAAGTTCTTTTCTCATTTTCGCTTGATTTCAAATTCCACATTAAAGTATTCGGTGATATTCTCCTCCACGATGTCTCGGACGGCCTTTTCCACTTCGGGTGACACGCCCAGGAAACGCCTGCGCGGTATCTTGATGCTCTTGCCCTCTTTCATCAGCGCCATGTACTTCCAGAATTCGGCCTCAGTGCTCAACTGGACGGTGCGTTTGTCGTTGCGCCACTCGCCGTTCTTTTTGCGGCCGAATGCGCCTGAAGTCTCGTAATACTTTGCCCAGAAGAAGCGTTTCATCTTCTTCGTCACCCTTATCTCGCCTCCGTCGTTGTGTATGGCCGCATACGGCAGCGTGGTGAAGAACGTGATGCTGTTCTCGGTGGTTCGGCTGGATATGCTCTGCCGCAACTTGCCGGTGTCTATCAGTATGGAACCGCCAGGACGTGTGGGGCTGCTTCTGCGTTGCCACGCCTCGTTGAAGAATGCCTGCCGTTCAAAGTTGCGGTCAAACTCATCACTCAACTCCACCCTAACGTCGTTTAGGATATTGCGGATAATTTTCTGTATGTCCTGGTTCATCGTCAAAGTCGAATTTTAGAAACGTCTGTGCCTCTTGTGGCACTTCGTTCTTAGGGTCACAAGAGGCATTGAGGAGGTTGTAGAAGGTACGCTCACATATACCATAAACAGGATACACGTACCTTCGCCATATCTCGCGGTTGCTGATTCCGCTTTTGGCATGTTGGTCGTATATCCTATTTATGTCGGTGACACGTTTCTGATAGCTTGTTCCTCGCCTCTTGCTCATAAAATGTTTTAGTGTCTGTCTCTTGGTTTATAGGGACGGATGTCATAGCTCATCTTTGCGCTGACGGTTACTCTGCCCGTTCCCTCACATTGGTCACATGTGCTTTCTTTGCCAGTCTCCTTGTCGTGGAGACGACCTGTACCGTAACACTTACGGCACAAGGCCACTTTCGGTTTCTTCTCCACTTCCAGTATCATACGGCATCCTCTTTCTTGGGTTCAACGTAGAATGTCTCGTCCTGCACCACTTGGATACCGCATTTGTTCATCTGAGGAACAATATTCTCCACGTCGCGGTCTGCAAGGAGTTTGTCCTTGGCTATCTCCTCGGTCTGTCGCAGATAGCCAGGCAGGAACTCCTTGACCAGCTGCAGGGCGCTTGCCCATGTGAAGCCTTTCAGGGTCTTCAGCTTAGGTGTGCCAGTACGGAAGCCGATAACGCCATGCGTCATCTCAAGGCTCTTTTTCTTGGTGAACAACTCTGCCTGGTTCTCGGTAGCATAAGCCTGGAGCGTGTCGAAGGCTTTCTCCTTCTCACCTTCCAGTTCTGCCAGCTTGTTGGCATACTTCTCGCGGATCTTGGCACACTGCAATTCAATATCTGCCGTGATTTTCGCACTCTGTGCGTCTGCCTTTGCATAGGCTCCGAACGCGTCTTCGGCTGATTCCCTTGTCACACCGGTAATGATTACTTTCTTTTCTCTTTTTGCCATTGTAGTAAACTTTTTGTTGATTATTATTTTGATTGCTTATCACTCGTCTTCTTCTGGTTCCGGCCAGTCGCCTTCATCCAGTTCCTTGTCTATCTCGTATTCAATACACTCAAGAAATTCGATATACTGGTCTCCTTGGAGTTCTCTGTATGCGATGCCATGAATATATTCCATCACACGCTTCACTTTCTCATTCATGCCTCACCTCCATTTCCAATTGGTACCATCATGTATTCCACCTGTGGCTGTGCTGGAGGTGTCGGTTCTTTCTTAGGTTTCAGACCTCCCTTGCGCTGGATGGAGCGGAGCTTCACCGATAGCTGCTCCAATTCCTCATTACTTAGTTGGGAGAACACCTTGCCGGCAATACGCTGATCCTGGCAAAATGCGTTGATGCGTGTCCAGTCTGTTGTATCGATGCCGAGCTTCTGCATCAACCTCAAGCACTGGCTTCGATGCTTGCGCTGTACGTCCTTGGCGGTGCGTATCAATTTGGCTGTAACACCTTCGAGTTTGTCGCACATCATGTCGTACTCCTTACGGGTCATTTCCCTAAGCGAAGTGGTACGTCCATTAGTGAATTGACTCACCACTCCTTCCTTGAACTCATCGCCCAGCTCCTTGGTGGCAAACTTGTAGCTCTTTTTGAGTATGCCATAGAAGCGTGCGAAATTGGTTACTTCCTGTGCCATATCTATTTCAATTTTGACAACCTTATTCTTTCACTTAATACTCTCAAATTACATTCAGGACAACACTCCCCCTCATCTTTCAATGGATGAGGATTGTTTCCATAGCCGATTTGGAGCTTACCGCAAAGGCAGCAGGTGTATTCACGAACATTGTTCTCATGACCTTCAAACATCACTTTAATGCCACACGAACTGGCAACATCCAGTTCCAGTTTTGCCCCCTTGCTCAATTCCCAGCCTTGCAGCATATAGATGCAGTCACATTCCAAAAGCAGGGCAATGTCCACCCTCATGTGCTCCATCCAGTGAGCATCCTGCGAAACGCCATTTTCAAATGGGTTCACCGGCTCGTAACCTTTTATGGAGAGATAGCGTGCCGCATGGTCAAAGGTTGCCATACGCTCTTTAAGGTCGTAGTGGGCTATCGCTCCGCTGATATAAACTTTCTTCTTCATCTCAGTTATGTTTAGTTGTTAGACTTGTCATTATAAACCTCCACGGCTTTCTCCGCCCAAATGGTGTAGTATTCACTTACGTTGCCTGAATAGCGTCCTTGACAGTAAGCACGGAAGCCTTGCGTCCTCACCTTTACGCCGGCAGCGTATTTCAGTCTGATGGCAGGTTTACCGATGGGCTTACCTTTGTCCTCTTGGCTGACGAAGATGAATGTCTTACGCTTGAAACGTTCTATCAGCGCCTTGGTCAGTGAATATTCCCACCCTGCCTCGTATGCGTACTGATAACTGTCCACAATGATGAACTTGGCGCTCTTGGGCTTTGCCAGACGTTCTTCCAATGCCTTGATGTCACCATCGGTAATGATGCGGAACGAGCCTTGAACGTCAGTCATCTTGAATTGGGCGAGCCGTCTTTGCATCGACAGCCCCACACCCTCCTCCAAGGACACATACAGCACGCTGCCTATTCCGCAGAGCATCTTTGCAAACTGCATCACGAACGAACTTTTGCCGCTGGCACTGGGTCCGCTGATAAACCATGTGTCGCCCTCTTCCGGCTGACCGAACACGTCTTTCCATTGTCCTTCAAATGGAAGTGCCTTGCACTTGATGTTCGCCACGTCCTTGGGGCTGTATGCTCGCTTTGCCATATCACTTTTCTGTTTCGATAAGTTCTGATACAACAGCGTCTGCTATCTTTACTGCATACTTGGCAATGTGCTCGGCTGTCATTTCCTCACGATCATGGTAAAGAACTGGAGCCACAAATAATGCAGCCTTGGCCAATTCATAGCGACGCTGTTCCCAGTCCACTTCGTTATTCCGTTGGCGACGGTTTATCTGTATAACCGCGTCCATATATTGCATTTCCATCTTTGTCATCATGCCTGCACTCTTTTTAGTTTTTCTATTTCCGTGTAAACTCGTCTCAGTCCACCACCCGACTTGCGCACCAGGGTAGCAATATCCGCACCTTCTGGGGCGTTCACCTTTGCCACCACGCTCGCCTGGTCTTTCAGGAACTTCTCACGCTCCTTGCAGTCATCGGGCGTTACCTTCGAGTAGCGGTCACCGTATCGGCTGAGCATCTCGGTATAGCCCACTTTCTTGCACTCAATGGAGCGATTGATTTTGGCTTTCAGTCCGTCCGCACCCATCATATACCAGGCGCAGCATCTTTCTGTAGCGTTCCACAAGGCTTTGAGTTCCAGAAATGCCTCATACTGCAAGTCGCCAGCCTCGTCCAAAATGATGAGTGGGGTGTCGATTGAGCGCAAGTAATAGACCAAATCCTCGTACACGTCGCTGTATCTTCCATTGCTGCCCACACCAAACTCAGTGGCTATCTTGCGCACCAGCTTCAGTTTGGTCTTCACTTGGGAGCAATCTACATAGATGGCATTGCGGTGGCACTGCACATAATAGCGTGCCGTGAATGTCTTGCCGATGTTGGGTATATCACATAGTATCGCACTCAGTCCGCTCTGTTGGCTGAACTCCAGCTGCTTGGTGATATATTCGAAGGTGGCGGTGCGTGCTGGCTTCCATTCAATGCCTCCTCTGAGGTTCACACCCAGTCTTCGGGCGATGGTTATCCAGTTGGCTTCGCTCAGTGCCTTGTCGGTCTGCCCATTCTTGATGGCGCTATATACCGAGGTGCTGATGCCCAATGAAGCAGCGTGCTTGGCATCGCTCGGATAGTTCGTGCGGTTGGTGGCTATAGCCTCCAATATCCGCTTCTTGTTCTCATTCGTTATCATGTCTCACGTTATTTTAATTGTATTCTAATATCATTCTACAAATCTGCCAACGGGTCAGAAATGTGGTAGGTCACTTCCATTTCCTGCTCGCTTTCCATCGGTGGAAGTTCAAGCGGTGGCGGTGGTGCAGCCTCTTCTGAGTGTTCCGGCTTGGATATGCCAACAGTTGCAATGGCGTTCTTCTTCACGTATGCGTTGAATGCTGCTATCTTCTTCTGCTGGTTCACGAATATCTCCTTGTCCTCGTCAGTCTGCTCCGCATCGGCAGTGTTGAACGTGCCCACGTCCTCGAGCTTGTCGATAAGTCGGTCGTTCTGGAAGATATAAACATCGGTTGCGTTGCCGTCCTCATCGGTCAAATAGTAGGCATCCACCTTGTAGTTGTTCGGATCGAGACGTTCCATCACCTCAGTCTTGCTCAACCACCAGTCCTTATACGCCACTCTGCAGTAGCTGTTCCTGCGTATGGAGGTCTCTGTGTGCTCGCCGATAAAGCGTGCCCACACCGATTTGTCCATTGGCTGAAGCGTTGGGTTCATATTGGCTTCAAGCACTTGCCAGCGTGTCATGCCGGGGTATTTCTTCTGGTTCGGGTGGAGGGTATTGTTGAACTCCTTGATGTCACGGATGTCATCAGCAATCAGTTCTTCCCATGTGTAGTACTGTTTGTCCTCATAGGTGTCATTCTTCTCATCAAACACCTTCTTGGCCTCCGTGCGGTAGTGTCTGTCTTTGGCATAGAAGCGTCCGATGCCGAGGTGGTTCCGATGCTCCACACGGCGTTTCTTGGCACCGTTCATCGGCTCAGCGTATTTCTCTTGAGAGTTCATCGGGGCGCAGAAACGCACAAATGGGAACAATACGCCTGCCTTCAGGAAACTCTCTTTCCACTGACTCATCAAGTGGTTCTCCACCTCAACCTGCGCCGGGCAACCCCAGCCCTTGCTTTCTATCAGTCGGAACATCGAACGGAAGCAGTCGGCAACCAAGTCCACGTTCTTGTTGCGGTTGTAGGCGTAGCCCACCACGCACTGGCTTGTCACATCGTAGGCGTAGTATGCCTTCGGCCTTGCTTTGGTATCCTTCAGTTTGCGTGGGAGGTCGCGGTCGTCGAATGAAATTTTTGAGAACGAGAACTCGGGCGCATGGCGGTGAACGTGTGGCATCTGCTCGTGCATGAATGTGGTGTAAGAGTCAAGCGAGTGTTCAATAAACAGTCGGTTCTTGGGCTTGTTAAGATAGTTGGTGATGGTGCTTTCGCTCAACGACTTCGGGTCACCGTTTTTGTCGGTCCACTCGCTCGCATCGAAAAGCTCACCAGTCTCTGGGTCATACACGTCCAGCTCACCGCACACAAACGAGTTGTACAATTCCCAAACATTGGTATTGAACGGCTTGTTGGGTAACACGGCTATCGAAAGAATCAAACGCTCGGTACGGTAATCCACCTTACGACTTGTCTGGTTGCCGAACTTTCGGCTGATGAGACACTGGTATCCGTCACGCTGGTACTCGTTCACCTTCTTGCGGAAGCGCAACATACTTGCAGGCAATGTGTGCCCGGTCTTCATACGGTAGCCCTCCACAGCTTGCGACATCATACTCCAGTCATACTTCTGGCCCATCGTCTTCTGTATCGCCTTGGCGTTGTTGTAGAGCTTGATACAAGCATTCAGCACGCTGGCGTTGGTCACATACTCCTTCACATGGGCATCGGTAGCGTGGTCGTGTCCGCACTGGTTGCGCCAGTCGTTGAAATATGCGACAGCTGCCTGGTCCACCTCGTAGTTGGCATCAAGCCAGGCAAGCAGCACCTCAAGCGACGGGTCCGGATAAATCTCCTTGAGTTTGTCTTGATAAGCATCGGGCAGACTGCTGACTGCGATGAGCGCATAGCCGCCTCTTCCACCACGACGCACAATGTCTATGCGACCGCGTGCAGAGAGCTGCTTGTAGTTGGGTACGGTCATCACACCGCCATCCACAAGTTCCCGCATCGAGATGCAAAGTCTGTTATCGTGGTACTCCATACTTACTCCTCCTTATCTCAATGTTGCAGCCCAGTTCTGGATAGCAGGAATATCGCTCACCTTTACATTGTCATAGTGACGAACCACCTCACCTTTGTGATAAACATCACAACCACCATTGCCAGCTTCTTTCTCAAACTCCAGCAACACACCATTAGGCAGATACTGGCGCATATAGCCGTCAGCATCATAGAATGTTTCCTGCTCAGGTATTACGGTCATAATGACGCCACCATGCTCCATAGCCACTTTGCGAATTTTGTGCGCGAGTTCCGTGTTTCCACGCTCGCCATCAAAGCGAAGAGCATAATCAACCATGCGACCAGAGACCTTGAACAAGTTCAGAATGAACTCGCGGTCTGCTTTCTTAATGTGAATGTACCTTTTCATATCTCACTTATTTTTGATGTTATACTTATTTGTGGAGTGTGGGGAGTCGAACCCCGTGGCTGTCCTACGCTCTTCGCTTTCGCTTATTCCAACTTTCCAGCCACTGCAACCGTGCCACTCCTTTATTTCTGTATCGTTCATATTCTTTAATTGCAAAAATTCGTTATTCTCGACCTTTTTTCGTATCTTTGGCCGCTCGTTCAATCTTGAACACGCTGCAAAGATAAACAAGATTTCTCGACTATGCAAGAAAAAAGACAAGAAAAATCGCCTATAAAGCAGAATATCTTGCTTTATCTGGCTCAAAAAGGGGTTTCGCCCTATGAATTTTATAAGGAATCGGGGGTAACCCGTGGTATATTACAGCAAAATAATGGTATAAGCGAAGATAATATTGCAAGATTTCTCGCTTATGCCCCAGATGTTAGTGTCGAATGGTTAATTACCGGCAGAGGCGAGATGTTCTCAACTATGCAAGAAAAAAAACAAGAAAAATCAGTTTCGGAAGAAGAATTGCCTAAAGTTTCATACAACCCAACCATAGGCAAGCCTTATTATGATGTGGATTTCTTAGGTGGGTTCAATGAGATTGTCAATTCTCAAGTAACGATCCCGACCAACAACATCGTGATACAAGGATTTGAGAAGGCAGACTTCTGGTGTAATGTCACAGGACACTCTATGGAACCAAAAATTAACCATGGTGATATTATTGCCCTCCATAAATGCACTCTGGAGGACATTCAATATGGGGAAATTTACGCTGTCGTACTTGATACATTACGCACCATCAAGATACTCCGTCGGGCGTCAGATCCAAAGAAGCTGCGTTTCGTCCCTATCAATACGATAGACTATGACGAGCAAGAATACCCGGTAGAACGCATCATGAACGTATTTGAGGTTATTGGAAGCATTTCCAAGTTCTTCTAACACGAAACGTATGCCCCTCCAACGCCATTAGAACCCCGTTTGGTGGGGTGTACCCCCTCTTTCGAGGCTCATCCCATGTAAGAATCCTCATAAATACAAGGTTTTAGCCCGATTCGCGCCCATTTTACCAATATCACAAATGGGTAGTTTCCCCCACCCTATCCCTTAAAACTATCCTTTTCCCTCCCCCTCTATCCTACCCCCAAAAACCCCGAATGTGTAACCCCTAATTTCCGAAAATGTAACCCCTATCTGTAACCCCAATAGTAACCCCATTCCCATTTTTCGCCATTCCCACGACCGTCCAAACGGCCTTTTATTTGCGTTCTAACGCCATAAAAACACCAGCCTAATCATCCGCCCCACGAGAGCATGAAATAAGCGTAGATTGCTTGATTATAGCGCGTTTCGTGCACAATGTACCATTGCCAGACAGCCCGGCATGAAGCAAATAATTCTTCGTTGCGCCGATCTGTTCAGCCGTCAAAACCGTATAAACCGCGGAAATGCTGCTAAAGTACCAGTCTTTCCGCCTCGTTCCATCTATATTGTGCAGCAGATGCACATGTATTACCTTTGCCATATTCACTCGTTTTGTTTCTGCAAATATACCAAATAATCATTATATGGAATAATTTCGCAATATAAAATTTCAGAAACACCATAAAAAAAGTGGCCTCAGCCACCATTCTACCCCACCCCAACACAACACCAACCACCAACAGAAACGCAATATAAACCACCCGTAAGCCCCATGTAAACCACAGGAGCCTCAACAAGCCCCAAAAGTAAACCAAATGTAAGCCTATGTAAACGCTTCGTTTTACGCCGTCATTTCAGCCACACACACCTAACTCGTTGAAACACAAAGCTCTCACCCATTTTTCAGCCGACCGACTCATTTACGCTTCGTTCTGTGCCCCATACATTTTGGCTTTCCCCTCCGTTACGGGTGGTTCTGGATTGTTGTTGTCATCACAGGAAACCATTGCAAGGCTTCCAAACAGGCATACTGCCAATAATGTTAGTTTTTTCATTGTTTTTATTGTTTTTATTGTTTACCATTCAAGTGAAGTAAATCGGATTTTAAGCGAGAAAAGACGGCCAGCCAATGGATAATTGAAATTAGTCATTTCATCTGCATCAAGAATATTGTGGCATTCTGCTCCGAAGATTATTTTTCGTTTACAAATACCATATTCAAAACCGAGAGTATGAATACATGACCTCGGTATTTTATAGTTTTGATTTTTACTCAGTTCGTAACCATAATAATACTTGTCGGTATACCCTCCTTCATAATAAATACGGGTATATTGATTCCGACCACCAAAGAGGTTGTCCTTTCGGTAATCTACCATCCAATTAAAATATAGAATAGGAATATGTGGCAACTGCATTTTATAGGTTTGGCTTGGTGTATTTGTACCAAACAGATATTTTGAATAGTCAAGCGATTTTTGCCAAGTACCATTCAGCGACACGAACCAATTCCGGTCAATATCCCATTTTACCTCCGCGTCTGCACCATAGAGCAAAGCTTCGCCTAAATTCTGATATTTATAATATCCGGCTTGCGCAAGCATATACATCATGTTTTTTACTTTTGTCGTATATACATTTGCTTCAAATTGCAACCGTGATTCATTATTGTAGTAGTGGTCATATATTACCCCTAAATTATAATTGTTCGCCATTTCAGGGTTCAGTGCCGTATTGACCTGGGTTGTGATACGGTCACCAAGGATTTCCTCATATCGCGGCAAACGATAATTATGTTCCAATGCTGCTTTCAGATACCAATGTCGGGGTAAATCATATTTCAAGGCAATGCTATAGCCCAAATTGTCTCCTGTGCGGTCGGTCTTGACCGGTTCACTTTCCGAGCCATATGTCAGGTCTACCGTCTCACCGTTCACTCCGAAATGATAATATCGTCCGGTAATAACAGAAGTAAGTTTGTCTTTGAACCACCTGTTTTCGAAAGACAGAGAAGAAATAAGACCTGTCACATCTGATTGGAGTCCACAAAGTCTTTTTTTCAAGAATTTTTCAGCTTCCGGATCATTAGCCTCCTGAGTAACGTATCGAAAATCATTGTTTAAATTGACTGACATTTTATTAGGAATCAAATGATATTTTAAATTCAGATTGAAACGGATGTCATGAGTATGGTCATCTGAAAGGTTTGGTACACTTCCTTTTTCTCCTTTATAGCTATTGGGACGTTTGTTGCCATAGAAGTCATATACATATGAAGATGTATCGTTCAGACATGAATTAGTATACAAATAGCCTCCATTAAATTTCATATCCATTTTTTTAGTAAGGAAAGATTTTCTTTCTAAATGTAAAGTTCCACCTGTAGTGAACGCTTTGCTGAAGGTATGACGAATGTTGGTTTCGATACCTTGCATCTCTTTTCTATTGGCATATCCTAAAATTTCTAATTCAGCTTCATCGAAATAGCCATTCATAAAATTGAAACTTACAGCGTAGTCTATCATTTTCAAATGATCATGGTCTCGTTTTATTTTCAATCCTTCTACATAGGGAGATTCTATGGTATAATTATTTGCCGCTAAAGTTCCTCCTGCATATAGAGTCACAGCCGTGTTTATTTTATTGAAAAAATGGCGAACAGTCGCACTACCCTCATGCGTTCCGTAACTTTGAATTTTATATGCCAAATCGTAAAAATCTTTATCGGGATCAATCGTCACTACATTGACAGCACTTCCCAATCCATCTCCTCCAAACTCCGGTGGAACAATCCCTTTGTATATTTCTATACGGTCGATGAATTGAAGTGGGATGTCATTTATGGAAAAGTTCCCATCTGGTGTATTTAATGGATAACCATCCATATATATTTGAACTCTATTGCCTTCCAAGCCGCGAACATTTATTTTAGTCTGGCTTCCAACTCCGCCGGTTTGTCTGAGTTTTACGCCTGTTTGATGGTTGAGCACCTCACTTATTGAAGTCCCTCGTCCTGCCAAAGTTTTGCCATCAATTACTGTAACAGGAACTCCTTGTTGCTTTACCTCTCGTATCTCACGCCTTTCGCTGATGCCTACAACCTCCACACCGTTCATTTGCATATATGCGTCTTCCATAAGGACATCTAATACCTTGTCCCTCTCTGATTCTGAAAAAAATACAGTCTTGGTCATTTTTTTTAAGCCAACGCATGAAAATACTATAGTTGACTTACCTGTAGGAATATTCTTTAATTCATAATTTCCTTGATCATCTGTAGTTGTCCCGATTGACGTATGTTCTATTTGTATCCTTACACCTATTAAAGGAGATTTATCCTCAACGCTTCTAACACTCCCAGATAAAACCCGTTGAGCCATAGCGGATAAATTGAACAAGGGATAAAGAAAAAATAATAAAAAAACACTAACAATTCTTCTTGTATTGGAATTTATAAAATCGAATTTCATACGTTTATCTTTTGGATGCAAAGTTGTCTCGTTTTCATAGAATGCACAATACCTAAATTTTTGTATTTTAGCGTTGCTGTAATCTGAGAAATTACGGAAATAAGTATTGATTGTAATAATCCTCAAATCCGCAGCTAAGCATTTCCTGCGTCCTTCTTGCGTGTACACGTTCTCTCTCTACTGAATTTGCAGATAATTTGAGGTTGAAACACCCACTTCAACCCACAATATCCCCTTACCCCACAATCGAACATTCTACACCTTAGACCGAGATTGAGCCGATTACAGAGATTACAGATGACAATGTGGAGTAAAATTGCTCCATGTCTGAAAATATCCCTCCAAAAGAAGTGTGTTTCTCAGATTTAATTTGTATGTTTGCCCTGTCTATCGTCGGATTCTCTTGTTTGTTTTTGCAACACTAAGACAAGTGAATTCCTCGATGTGGCAAACTCCCAGGCAACTTTTTGTTGTTCAGGCACTTAAATAGTTTAACTCACAATAGTGTTGCGGAATTAAGGATTACAATGAAAGATCTGAAAGGAACAAAAACCGAAGCTAACCTGATGGCAGCTTTTGCCGGTGAATCGCAGGCAACCAACAAGTATACCTATTACGCATCAAAGGCAAAAAAAGACGGATATGTGCAGATAGCCCAACTGTTTGAAGAAACGGCAGGCAATGAGCGCGAACACGCCAAACTGTGGTTCAAGCTGCTTCACGGCGGCGCCGTGCCAGGCACAATGGAGAATCTTGCCGACGCGGCAGCCGGCGAAAACTATGAGTGGACCGACATGTATGCCACCTTCGCCAAAGAGGCGCGCGAAGAAGGATTCGACCGTATAGCGAAACTGTTTGAAGGGGTGGCGGCAATTGAGAAACGCCACGAAGAACGCTACCGCAAGTTGTTGAAAAACATCGAGGACAAGGTGGTGTTCTCACGCGACGGCGACTGCATCTGGCAGTGTCTCAACTGCGGTCATATCCACATCGGCAAAGAGGCACCCGAGGTTTGCCCCGTATGCGCGCATCCGAAGGCCTATTTCGCCCTCGTCGCCGACAATTACTAATCTCCACGCACAATAACAAAAGGAGGCTGCAACCATTAGGTTGCAGCCTCCTTTTGTTTGTATTTGAGTCGGTTTAGAATTTAGCTCCGACACCTACGAGGAAATTCACACCCTGGTTGCGCATGGAGAAGTAGTCCTGCCAACGGCGGTTGAACAGGTTGTTGCCCTGAGCATACACGTGAAGGATGTCGTTGATGCGATAGGTTGCGCCGAGACTGAAGTCGGACACAACGCCGAGGCTTCTCTGCTCCAAATTGACGAAAGCCGAACCGGCGACCGTGTTGCAGACAACCACATTTCTACCGCTGCGGAACTGGTATGCCACATTGATGTCAAGTTTCTTGATCGGGCGCACTGTCAACGCCGCATTGAACTGATGCTCCGCGCGGTCGTCGTTGGCGATGTAGCCGCTCTCCTTTCCTTGCGGAGTAAACATATAGCCCGCTTTCACCTCTGCCACACTGCGCAACTTATAGGCAACGTCCAGACCCAGTTTCACGCCATTTAGATCGTATTGCGCATAGCGCACTGTGCCGCGAAGCATGTCGGGTGTAGAGAAATTCCAATCGCCGAGCAGCTCCACCGTTCCAATCTCAGGCACATACGCATCTCTGACCACAGCGAATCCGACAAACGGCGACAAACTCAATCCCTTGAACAACCCGATGTTCAACCGAGCCTCGGCGTCGACCAGCGTATATGTGTTTCCGATAAGCGCCATCGACGGATTGACATAGCGGTTGCGCTCTGCAATTACGTGCAGCGGATTCATCCGGTTGCCGCCGGTTGCCGACACGGCAAGCGATGCCCTGTTGTTGATCGTGTAGTCAAACCTCACGTCAGGAGCTATGTGGAACACCGTTCCGCTGCTCGCAATGTCGAGCCGCGCACCGATGCGCAGGTTGATGCGGTCGTTGCTCTTCAGATAATATGGAGTCAGCGTCGTGACGC
>OLXS01000727.1_pt1 | contig 13287 bp, 12 predicted proteins | sample 1673921 | NCBI WGS metagenome assembly OLXS01 (sample SAMEA103958134, study PRJEB25191) | human gut metagenome
GCGCCGCTTTGACGGCTTTCATCCGTTGGAGAGCGCCGCCGTCACCGTAGACGTTGCGGATATAGTCACGGTAAGCCAAACGGACAGCGGCAGGATAGAGAGCGATTACTGCGGGGGCGTTTTTATTCCCGAGCAAACGGACAGCGCGTTACGCGCCGCCCGTATGTTTTTTCAGACTGCATCCGTACCCTTTACGGGGCTGAAAATAAAAACGGAAAAGCATATCGGGCTTATGGCGGGTATGGGCGGCTCTTCCGCCGACGCGGCGGCTGTTCTCACGGCGCTCGGACTGTTTTACGGCTGTGAAAAAAGCATAACGGACGAGGCGGCGCGCAGGACCGGCTCGGATATCTGCTTTTTAATGAAAGGCGGAGCCGCGCTCATGTCGGGCAAGGGAGACGATTTGACCGAGTTTTGCTGCTCCCCAAACGTCTGCTTCGTCGTAGTCCGATGCGGCAGAGGGTTGTCGACGAAAGACGTGTTTTCCGAGTTTGACAGGTCGGTTTACGTCAAGTGGGACATGACTCGGGCAAAACGCAAATGCCTCGATATGCTGGGACTTATGGAAAACGGAGATGCCGACGGCATAAACGGAACTGCGTATAATTCTTTGTTTAAACCCGCCGCCGCGCTGTGCCGCGAGTTGGAGGAGACGGCGCGGAGAGCCGAGTCGCTCGGAGCGCCGCTGATTATGACGGGCAGCGGCAGCGCCATGTTTTGCGCGTTTGACAGTAACGAGCGTGCCGCGAGCGTTGCGGACGCTTTCAACAGCGCGGGACTGAGCGCCTTTGTGTGCAGACCTACGCGGTGCGGCGTTGAAGTAGTCGATTAAATCCCGTTCAATCGATTTTCGACATAATACTGCTTTTTCCTTTAAAAAATTTTTTCTTTAAAGGCGTAAACCTCGCTTTTTGCGGCAATACTCTGCACAAGCGAGGTTTTAAAATGAAAAAAATAGTTTTTGCCATTCTTGCAATCGTAGTCATAGCGGCGCTTATTCTCGTGCTTCCCGTTTCAAAGGAAAATTCGCGCAAAACGGAAAGCTACCTGCGGATACATATAAGGGCAAACTCCAATTCCGACGCGGATCAGGAACTCAAATACAAGGTCAAGCAGGCGGTTGTGGATTTTATGACTCCTCTTTTGGTCAACGCCGACACAAAGGAACGCGCGGTAGCAATCGTCAGAAGCAATTTCGACGGAATCGAGCGTACCGCCGACGCGGTAATAAAAGCCAACGGCTTTGACTATGCCAGCAGGGCGTCGATAAAAAGAGAGGATTTCCCCACCCGCAGCTACGGCGAATTTACTCTCGAAAGCGGCGTGTACGACGCTCTGATACTCGAACTCGGTTCGGGAAAGGGCGACAATTGGTGGTGCGTCGTTTATCCGCCGCTGTGCTTTGTAAACGGCTCGGACAACGGCTCGGACGGAATAGTCTATCGCTCTCTTTTAAAAGAAATAATAGAAAAATTCAAGTCGAAGGGCGATTGATACATAAAAACGGCGTTTTTCCTAAAACTAAAAGCAAAAATTCTTTTTGTTACAAGGAGGAAAAACGTGAACAACCAAAGGTTTAAGACTGTTTGCATTATGCTGGCTCTCGTCCTTCTGGTCTCGTGCGTGGCGTTGTTTTTAATAAGCACGACTGCGGACGCGGCGGTAATCAAGCAGGGCAGCAGCGGCGAAACGGTCAGGAAAATACAGACCAAGCTGAAAAACTGGGGCTATATACCGGCTCGGTTGACGGTATTTTCGGTTCCAAAACGCTTGCCGCAGTCAAGTATTTTCAGCGCAAAAACGGACTTGTGGTGGACGGCATAGTGGGAACAAAGACAGCCGCCGCCATGGGCATCAGTCTTTCGTCGTCCTCGGGCGGAACGGGCAGCGGCACGACAAGCAACAGCAATCTCTATCTGCTCGCCTGCTGCATTTACGGCGAGGCGCGCGGCGAAAGCTATACAGGCAAAGTCGCCATTGCGGCAGTCGTCCTCAACAGAGTAAAAAGCAGCAGTTTCCCCAACACAATCAGCGGGGTGATATATCAGCCCGGCGCTTTTACCGCCGTTTCCGACGGTCAAATCAATCTGGGCACCAACGACGAATGTATCAGAGCCGCGCAGGACGCGCTTAACGGCTGGGACCCCACATACGGATGTATTTATTATTACAATCCCCAAACGGCGACCAACCAATGGATAAGGTCGCGTCCCATTGTCGTGACAATCGGAAAACACGTGTTCTGCACCTGACGGGAGGGGAAATATGAGAGAAAATTTGAAACGTAGACTGGACACTATACAAAAAAACATTTGGCTCACCTTTTTGGGTGTGGTTGCGGCTCTTGCCATTGCTCTGTCGGTGTTTTATTTCTTTAAAATGCGCGATATGCGTTTAAAGCGGGTAGCCAACGACGACGTATACAAGCAACAGCTTGAAAACCACTATCAGATGTCGCTTTTCAGACTGTGCGACAGCACCAAAAACGCGGACGCCAATCTTTCCAAGCTGGCGGTATCAAATTCGCCCGCCGTGCAGCAGGAGCTGCTGCTCAAAATTCAGAGCGAAGCGGACACCGCGCTGAGCGATATTTCGGCGTTGCCTCTTGAATCCGAATTGTCTGGCAAAGCAAGCAGATTTTTCAATCAGTTATCCGACTACTGCTCGGTCACGGCAAAGGAAATTTCTTCGGGCAAGGCTTTGACGGACGCGCACCGCGAGAGCTTTAAAAACCTCAAAAGCGTTTCAGGCGGACTTTTGGCAAAGCTCGAAAGTATAACGACTCAAAACACTGACAAACTTCTGATCAACGCTCTCGAAGGGGAGGGAGACAATTACCTGAACGACGGGCTGGGCGAAATGGAGGACAACGCCTTCGATTATCCGCAGCTCATTTACGACGGACCTTTTTCGGAAAGCGTGACAAACAAAAAGCTTGAAACGTCGGAAAAATGGACTACCGAAAGAATGACGGGAAAGCTGCGCGAAATATTTTCCGATTACGAAATAGAAAGCATAGAGTATGTCGGTTCGGTCAAGAGCAAGGCGGACGCCGAGCTGTTTGAAATGACTGCAAAGGACGGCAGAGTGTACTCCGCGGAGCTTACGAAGGACGGAAGACTTTTGAGCCTTGACAGCTACAATGCGGAAGTTCCCGAAAAAGCCGAAAAGCTTTCGTGCGACGATTGCTCCGCCAAGGCGGAGGAAATGGCAAAAAAGCTCGGCTTCGACGTGAACGCGAATTGGGTGTCCAAGCCGCTCGACGACAATACCATTTACGTCAACCTCGTCGCAAAGCAGGGCAGCTTCGTGCTTTATCCCGACCACGTAAAAATGGTTGTCGACGTCTATACCGGCAGAGTCGTCGGCGTGGAGGCGTTTGCTTATCTGGTAAACCATACGATTAGGCAGCTTCCCGAGGAGGACGGGCTGGGCGCCGCAGTGGACAGGCTGGGAGATGATTTCGAGGTCACCGACACCAACTTTGCCGTCATACCGGTCGGAAACGACGAAAAGACGTGCTACGAGTTCAGAGGAATGTGCAACGGCGAGGAGTTTTTCGTCTATATCGACATGGAAACCAAAGAGGAAGTGGAAATACTCAAAATATTGAAGGACAAAGAGGGCTATACCGTCCTTTAATGACGGAAACAGTTCAAATTCAATTTTGTCTTAAAGACAGGTTTAAAGGTTGAAAAAGGAGCCTGATTCATGCTTTGAATCAGGCTCTTTTCGTTTATTCGGTTATTTAATTTTTATTTATCCGCGTTTTTCTTTGCCGTTAGCTTCAACATATCGATAAACTCGTCGTTGCTGGTTGTGCAGGTGAGCAGGTCGATAATCTGCTCGGTGGCAGCCTCCCTGTCAAGACGCGAAAACATTCTGCGCATCTGCCAAACGGCTTCAAGCTCCTTTTGCGGCAGCAGCAGGTCTTCGCGGCGCGTACTGCTCTTGTTGAGGTCGATGGCGGGGAAAATCCTCTTTTCGGAAAGTCCGCGGTCGAGGTGGATTTCCATATTGCCCGTGCCCTTGAACTCCTCGTATATTATGTCGTCCATACGGCTGCCCGTGTCCACGAGGGCTGTGGCAAGCACGGTGAGACTTCCGCCTTCGGAGACCTTTCTCGCAGAACCGAAAAGCCTTTTAGGCTCCTGCAACGCGGAAATATCCAACCCTCCCGTGAGAGTGCGTCCCGATTGCTCGGCAGTCTGATTGTACGCGCGTCCGAGTCTTGTGATGCTGTCCATGAGTATAACCACGTCCTGACCGAACTCGACGCGTCTCTTGGCGTTTTTGAACACAAGCTCGGTGACGGCGATGTGGTGGACGGGACCTTGGTCAAAGGTGGAGCTGACTATCTCGGCGCTCTTTAAGCTGGTTTTGAAATCGGTCACTTCCTCGGGGCGCTCGTCTACAAGCAGCACCACTACGTGTATGTCGGGATAGTTTGCGGAAATTGCCTGGGCGATTTTTTTGAGGAGAACCGTTTTTCCCGCTTTGGGGGGAGAAACGATGAGTCCGCGCTGCCCCTTGCCTATGGGGGAGATTAAATCTATGGCTCTCAACGCGAAGTCGTACTTGTTGGAAGCGTTTTCCAACTTGATTCTTTCGTCGGGGTATGCGGGTATTAACTCGTCGAAATTTTTATGCCGTCTCTGGGACAGCCTGTCGCACGGAACGTCGTTTATCGAATGTACGAATATGAGAGAGGGATTGCGGTTGCGGTCGTAGGTCCTTGCGGTGCACTCGACCTTGTCTCCAGCCTTCATGGAAAATCTTCTTATCTGCGGCATGGGTACGTATATATCCCTCGTCCCCAAATAAAAATTGTTGGTGCGCAGAAAACCGTAGCCGTCCTGCATAATTTCGAGAATGCCCGAAACTCTTTCCTCGGGGACGGTCTGTTCTTCTCTGCCGTCCTCAACCGTGCCGTCCGTTTCGGGAATGGAAATTTCAGGCAGCAGCTGACTTACGCCTTCGCCCGCAAGTCCCGTGGGCGTGACAAAGGAGTTGGGAGGATTGAATACGATTCTCTGCTTGGGAGGTCTGCCCCTGCCCGAGCTTTGCACGGGTTGTTTCAGTCCCTCCTGAATGTCTATAATCCATCTGGCGAGAATGTCCTTGGTTTTGTTTGTGGGGCTGGGTACGCCCTCCTGCGCGGCAACCGCGCGAAGGTCGGTAAACGTCATTGCCATCAAGCTTTCGTAGGTGTATTTGGAATTCAAAGCAATTACCTCTTAAAAATTAAAATCGTATCGGAAAAAGGAAAACCCTTTCGGCTTTTTTGCCCGTATTATTTGACAAATCGGACAAACTTTTGTTATTGTCTCAATAATAATATATTATTAGGCTTTGCGGGATAATATAACCTTGCACGCAAAAATATAACAACAAAATTTAAGCGAAAATTATCACTTATTGTAATTATAGCAGGACTTTTGTTTTTTGTAAACAAATAAAAGTGTATAATTTGCAATTTTCCGAAATTATTGTACTTAATTTTATAAAAAATTCTTTTCTTCACAGTTTTTTGTGAAAAATTAAAATGTCAAAAAAAGAACTTAAAACAAATTACAAATATTTTAGAAAAATATATGACAAGGTCCGGCTTAAAAGCCGGACCTTTGAAGTTGATTGACGTTGCAATTAGTTAAGGGATTGAAAAAGCGCTTTCAGCTTTCCCTGTCGTCTGCGTCGCTTTGCGGATTTTCCTGTTTGTCCGTTTCGCACAGAGTCTGCCTGATTGACGGAATCTGCGCCGCGCCTATAACCTCCGAAATCGCGGGCAGCTCGACGGGCGGCTGTTCCTCCCGCGTCCGTCCGTTTTCTGTTTCGGCTTTTTCCGCAGGCGGTTCCGCCTTGTGCGTGCCGTCGTCAGGCGCCGCTTCGGGCTGCGGGGAAGCCGAAGGAACCGGCTTGGGTCTTGTCGCCCATCCGGTGTAAAACACGGCTGCAAGTATGAGAGCGCCGCCGACAACGGTGCTCCATTTGAAGCTTTCCATGCCGAAAATCATGCTGAACACGGCGCCGAAAGCCGATTCGGAGCTTAATATCAGAGTCACCTTGGTAGGGTTCATAACCGTCTGCGCTTTTGTCTGTACGAGATAGGCGTAAAAGGAGCAGAGGACGGTTATGCCCGTTATGCTCAGCCCGAAACCAAGCGAAAACACGCCGTTTTCGGTAAAGGGCGCCCATTTCAGCTCGGAAAACGGAATTTTGGGCAGGTCTACAATGAGATAATAAGCAAGAAAAAGAACGCTTGCTACGGCGAACATCGAAAAGGTGAGGGAAATGCTGTCCGTTTTTTCCAATGCCTTGGTCATGGCGAGGACGTGGAAGGAAAACAGGATTGCCGACGCCAACGCCATAAGCTCGCCTATGCCGAAAGAAAGCTGCATTCCGCCCTCCCCGCCCATGCAGATGACGAGCACGCCTATGACCGAAACGCCCGCGCAAACGTACACGGTGACGGGAGTTTTGTATTTGCGGAAAAATATGGCGCACAGTATGGGCACGATGACGACGTTGGTTGCCGTGAAAAACGCCGCGTTGGAAGGAGTCGTGTACTCCTGACACATGACGTTGAAAAGAAAGCCCACGAAAATCAGTATTCCGCAGATGAAGCTCATCAAAATATTTTCTTTTCGTATTTTGATTTTCCTGTTGAAAATCGCGGCAATCAAAATCGCGCTCACTCCGAATCTGAACAGACAAATCAGGCTGGAGGGCGAGTTGGACTGCTGCGCCCAGGGTATGAACACGAAGCCCATACCCCAGAACACAGCGATGGAAACAACAAGTATTGTGTAAAAAATTTCTGTATTAAGTTTTTTGGTTGCCATAAAAATAACCTTTGTCGTGTTATTTTTATTCGTCTATTGATTTGCTTTCAAAGCCGGTGAGGACAAATATACCCACAGCGAGTCATTATTTCTTTACGCGCCTGTTTTTGCTGCGTCTGACCAAGAAGATTGCGATGCCTGCAATGACCAAAACGGCTACGACACCGATTATAATCCACAAAGTTGTTAAATCTGTGTTGCTTGAAACGACTCTTTCCCACATGGCTACCACAACGTCGTTTCTTGCTCCGAAATCCTTCATGACGCCGAGACTCTCGGTGATTTCCGGGTATCTTCTTTCGTCTGCAAAAAACTCCGCCGCGTCGTATTCCGCTTCTTCGAGCAGGGCAAGCGCCGCTTCGCTGCTTTCAAACACCGACTTGTCGACGGCGGAGGTGTAGCCTATTTCCAGCATATTGCTCATGGCGATTTCAGGCTCGTTGAGGAAAGCGATGAAATAGTTTGCCGCTTCCTTGTTTTTTGCGTTTTTGGGAATCACCCAGCCGTCAAACCATACGTTGCCGCCTACTTCGGGCACGAAATAGTCAAGCGCGGGAGCGGAGGAGGAGGCTTCGGCTTCTTCGATTGCGTAAAGCGCGTCGCCGCTCCAAGCGAGGTCGACGAGACCTTTTTCGGAAATCATTTCCTGTTTTCCGAAGTCCACCTCATAGCCTTTGAGCACGTCCTTTTGCCTGACGAGCAGCTCCTCGACGGCATCCAGCATGGCGTCGTCGTTTGTGTTTATCAGCTCCTGAACGGATTTGTTTTTGTGCGCGTCGGGAAGCAGATTGTATTCCTTGAGATACATGACGGCGGCGCAATAGGAGTCGCGTATGCTGTCCTTCATGAATATTTTGCCGTTGAGAGCTTCGTTTCCGTTTTCGTTCCAGAGCAGTCCCCAGCCCTTTGCGAGGTCGGCTTCCGTCACTACGTCGGCGTTGTAGAGTATGCCGAGCGTTCCCCACATATACGGTACGAAATAATCCGTGATGTCAACGGTTTCCCCGCCGTCGGTGGTAAAGGTGCCGAAAACTTCTCTCACCGCTTCGTATATGGCGGAGTTTACGTTGGAAATGGTGGAAACCTTGGTTTTGTCGATTTTTTCCAGCAAATCGTGTTGCAGCAGCTTTTCGATTGCGTATTCGCTGGGCGCGATTACGTCAACCACGGCGTCGCCGTTTATTATGTTGGTGAGCATTGTTTCGTTGGTGTCGAAAGTGGAATAGTTGACCTTGACGGTTTTTCCCGTCTTGACCTTGTAATATTCGTTGAAATCGTTTTGCAATTCCGTTTTGCTGTAAATGTAGTCCTCCCAATTGTAGACGGTTATTTCTTCGTCATAGCTGTCGCCGCAGGCGGCAAACAGGGCGAGAGAGGCGGCAAGCATAAGAATTGCCAGCAGCAGGGAAAAGATTTTGGCGGTTTTTTTCATTTTTGTACAGCTCCTTTTTTAGATTGTTTTTTCAGATTTATTATCAGCAGCGTGCTCAGCACGACCACGAAGATAATCGAGAATATGGCGAACCAGAACGGCTCCATGCCCTTGACGCGCACGTCGGAATAAATGTAAGTGGACAGCGTCTCTATATTTGTTCCCGTGCCCTTGTTGAATTGGGTTATGATAAAGTCGTCCATGGACAGCGTAAAGCTCATGACAAAGCCTGACAGGATTGCGGGGGCGAGCAGCGGAAACATGACTTTGAACAGCGCTCTCGTGGGACCTGCGCCGAGGTCGAGCGCCGCTTCGTAGATGTTGGGGTCAAGCTGCATGAGTCTCGGCATGACGGACAGCACGACGTAAGGCGTACAGAACGCGATGTGGGAAATAATCAGCTGAGCGTAGCCCTTGGGGATAAATTTGACGGTGGCGAAAAACACCATAAGGGAAATCGCCATGACTATTTCGCTGTTTATTACGGGCAGCTGATTTATGTTTTCCACTATGCGGCGCGTTTTTTTGCCCATACAAAATATTCCGATTGTCGCAAACGTCCCGAGCACGGTCGCCGCCGAAGATGAAACGACGGCTATGAGAAGCGTGTTTTTTATGGCGCTCCACAGCTCCGGGCTTTTGGGGCTTGTGAAAATAGAGACATACGACTCGAAGCTGAAACCGTTGTCAAAGCTGAATCTGCTGGTGTTGAAGAAGGAGAACAGAATTACCAACAGAATCGGGGCGTACATGATTGCAAGCATTATATAAATATAAGCTTTGGATAACCATTTTTTCATATCACACCTCTGTTGTAAACGTCCTTGTTGAACCTGTTCATAAAGAAATTGGACAACAGCACCAGCGCGAGCATAATCAGACTCATTACGCTTCCCACTCCGTAAGTTTCGATGTGGTTGAATTTGAGGTTTATCGAATCTCCGAACAGCTTGATTGTGTTGTTTGAAAGCAGCTCGCTTATGGCAAAGGTGGAGATGGTGGGGATAAACACCATGGTTATGCCCGAAATAATCCCCGGCAGCGACAGAGGAAGCACCGTTTTTAGAAATACGGTAAACGGGTCGGCTCCGAGGTCGCCCGCCGCTTCGGCGTAGCTTTTGTCTATGTTTGACAGCGTAGTGTGCAGAGGCAGTATCATGAAGGGCAGATAGTTGTATACCATACCGAAAATAACGGTGCCTATGCCGAGCTTTACGCCCATCCATTCAAAAATGGACTTGGTGGCGAGCGTGCGAATCAGAAAGTTTACCCACATGGGCAGGATAAAGAGCAGCACGAGTATTTTTCCGCTTTCCGTTTTGCTCAGAATGTACGCTATGGGGTATCCGAGCAGCAGACAGAGCAGGGTGGTCACAAATCCCACGATAAGGCTGACTGCCAGCACGTCCAGACTGCTTCTGTCCGAAAAAAAGTCAACAAAGTTGTCGAGTGTCAGCTTTCCGTCCGCAAGAAAGGCGTTGACCAAAACCATGACAAGCGGCGTAACGATAAAGAGCAGCATGAACAGTATGTAGGGCCAAGCGAAAACCTTTCGGCTCATACGAAAATTTTTAATCATTTCCGTCCGCCTCCTCGGGCATGATTTTCACAATCAGCTTTTCGGGCGCCACCGAAAGACCTACTCTGTCTCCCTTCAACCAATCGTCGTCCGTATCCACGAAAAAGTCGTAGTAGTCGTCGGTTCTTATTATGCACTGATAATAGCTGCCCTTGTAAATGGAGTTGACGACGGTGCCGCCTATTATTCCGTCCTCCTCGTCGTCGTGAACGATGACGTCGTCGAAGTCGATTTTGACCTTTACCCTTGTCCCCGCGGGAAGGTCGGCGTTGCAGGGGAACCGTCCGCCGCAGATTTCAACCGCGTTGCTGTCCCACATAACGGTGACAAGCTCGTTGATGATGCGGTTTTTGTGCATTATGTGCAGGTCGAAGGGCTTGACGTATACGCCCACGCGCTGATTTACGCCGCTTGCAAAGTTGTTGTGTATTAAAAGCTCGTTTTTCTCCTCGTCGTCCGTTTCGACCGTGGTCTGAAAATGGTCGCCCTTGAAAACGCAGGAGGTAACCTTTGCGAAAAGATAAGCCTTTTCGTCGTCTTCCGGCAACAGCTCTATGTCCTCGGGACGGATGATGACGTCGACGGGTTCCTTTTTCTTGAAGCCCTTGTCCACGCAAGCGAGCTGATGTCCCAACACGTCCACAAGGCAGTCCTTGATGAAGGTGCCCGAAAGTATGTTGGACTCTCCGATAAAATCCGCGACGAAAGCGTTTGCCGGCTCGTCGTAAATTTTTTGCGGGTTGGCGATTTGCTGAATGACTCCGTCCTTCATGACCACGATTGTGTCGCTCATGGTCAGAGCTTCCTCCTGGTCGTGCGTGACGTAGATGAAGGTTATGCCGAGCTGTCTGTGCATATTCATCAGCTCAATCTGCATATCCTTGCGCATTTTCAGGTCAAGCGCGCCGAGCGGTTCGTCAAGCAGCAGAACCTCAGGCTCGTTTACCAACGCGCGCGCGATTGCAACGCGCTGCTGTTGACCGCCCGACAGGCTGTTGACGTTGCGGTGGCCGTAGTCTTCGAGGTCGACCATTTTCAGCGCCGCGTTTACCTTTTCCTCTATTTCGCGCTTTGTGAGCTTGCGTTGCTTTTCGTATTCCACGCCCTTTTTGTCCACGTATGTGCCGTCGGGCACGTATTTGAGCTTGAGTCCGAAAGCGATATTGTTGAAAACGTTGAGGTGGGGGAACAGCGCGTATTTCTGAAAAACCGTGTTGACGGTGCGCTTGTGCGGAGGCAGGGACGTTATGTCCTCGCCGTTGAAAAGTATTCTGCCCTCGGTAGGCGTTTCAAAGCCCGCAATCATGCGCAGCGTAGTCGTTTTGCCGCAGCCTGAGGGACCGAGCAGCGTGACAAATTCGCCTTTTCTTATATTGAGGCTGATGTTGTTGACTGCTTTTTTGTCTCCGTACAGCTTGGTTACGTTTTGAAGCTGAATTATATTGTTGTTTTCCATGCTTTCTCACCTCGTCTAAAAGTTCGGCGGGCTTGACACCCACAGAATTTTGGCGGTCTTTGCGCCGACGTTTTTCAAAAAATGTACCTTTTCCGACTTGAAATAAAAGCTGTCGCCTTTTTTAAGTTCGTAGCTTTTGTTTCCTATAAAAAGCCGTATTTTTCCTTCAAGCACAAAGCCGAATTCCTCGCCCTCGTGCGGGTTGTCCGAGTCGGTGGAGCAGCCCGCTTTTATTTCGACGAGAATAGGCTCCATCTCGTTGATTACGCCGTTGTGTATGAGCCAATGCGTGACGTAACCGTCGTTCTCCTTTACGAAATAGTCGTCTGCCCGGTAAACGGGGCTTTGTTCGGGCTGGCTTTCGGAAAACAGCTCGACAAGCGTCGTGCCGAGCGCCGCCACTATGTCCTCGAGAGTGGCTATGGAAGGGCTGGTGACGTCGTTTTCAAGCTGCGAGATATATCCCTTTGTCAGCTCGCAACGGTCGCCGAGCTCTTCCTGCGTCAGGTCGGCTTTGAGTCTCAATTCCCTGATTTTAGAACCGATTTCCATTGACTCCTCCGTTTTGTGTAAATAAAAAGCAAAAAGTTTAGTAAAAATTAACTTTTTGTAAGTTTTTACTAAACCACCCGATTTATTATATATTAAAAGCGCTGTTTGTCAATCGTTTTGAATAAAGTTTTTTGAAAAAAACGATATTTTTTTACATAACGCGACAGACTAAAAAGACGGACGCTTTTATGCGTCCGTCGGTGATGAAAAAACTAAATTTTGTCGTTGCTTCCGAGCACGTTCAGGATTTTGTGCTTTACCATTTGCTTTATCGCCTCGCGGGCGGGGGAGAGGTATTGTCTGGGGTCGAAATGGGCGGGATTGTCGTTGAGATACTTTCTTATCGTTGCGGTGCACGCCAATCTTATGTCGCTGTCTATGTTGATTTTGCATACGGCGGACATGGCGGCTTTTCTGAGCATCTCCTCGGGTACGCCCTGCGCTCCCGACATATTGCCGCCGTTTTCGTTGATTATGCGGACAAACTGCTGAGGCACAGAGGACGCTCCGTGCAGAACAATGGGAAATTTGGGCAGCCGTCCTGCGATTTCTTCAAGAATATCGAAACGGAGCTTTGCTTCCCCCTTGAATTTGAACGCGCCGTGAGAGGTGCCGATTGCGATTGCAAGACTGTCCACTCCCGTTTTCGAGACAAATTCCTCAACCTCGTCGGGGTTTGTGAAGCAGCCGTATTTGTTGGAAACGTGTTCCTCCACGCCGGCAAGCGTGCCAAGCTCGGCTTCTACGACCACGCCGCGCGCGTGTGCGTATTCCGCAACCTTTTTGGACAGCTCTATGTTTTGGTCAAAGGGCAGCTTGCTCGCGTCTATCATGACGGACGTAAAGCCGTCGTCCACGCATTGCTTGCAAAGCTCAAAGCTGTCGCCGTGGTCGAGGTGCAGGCATATAGGCAGCCCGCTGTCTTCGACGGCAGCCTCGACGAGCTTTTTGAGATAAACCATTTTCGCATACTTCCGCGCGCCGTTGCTCACTTGAAGTATGAGGGGCGAGCGGCACTCGACGCCCGCCTCCACGATGCCCTGAATGGTTTCCATATTGTTTACGTTGAACGCTCCGACGGCATATCCGCCGTCGTATGCTTTGGCAAACATTTCCTTGCTTGTTGTCAGTGGCATTTTGAATTTGACCCCCGTATTTAGTTGTCAAATAATTTTATTTGACTTATAATAAATATAGCATAAAAAATATTTATTGTAAATCCTTTTACAAGGGCTTACAGGAGGTTTTTCCGAGATGAAAAAAGTGAGAATCGGCATCAACGGTTTCGGCAGAATCGGTCGTCTGATACTGCGCGCTTCGCTTGATTTCCCCAATGTGGAGGTAGTTGCCGTCAACGACCACTCATCCAACGTGGACTATATGGTTTACATGCTAAAATACGACACCGTTCACGGGAAGTTTGACG
>OLXS01000729.1_pt1 | contig 13282 bp, 10 predicted proteins | sample 1673921 | NCBI WGS metagenome assembly OLXS01 (sample SAMEA103958134, study PRJEB25191) | human gut metagenome
ACCACCTTTACAAGCTGCCGCAGGTGACGATCAACAATGAAAAAGTGCTGCTCCACGACGATGAGGTCTTTGATATTGACGGCATCAGGATCGAGTGCTTTCTGGTTCCCGGTCATACATGGGGGCACATGGTATACCTTGTGGACGGGAAATATCTCTTTACCGGCGATACCATCTGGTTCGGCGCGGACGGCGGCTACAGCTTCATTTCCTCGCTGGCGGAGGACAATGAGCTGGCTGTGCAGTCACTGGCGGAGCTGGAGCGGAAACTGCGCGCACGTGGGCTGCATCCATATTTCATCACCGGTCACACGGGATGGACGGACAATTTTGCCTTTGCGTTTGCCCACAAGGACAAGTGCTGTTCACCATTCAAAAAACGAGTACACGACCCATCGGCGCCCTATGATGCCTACGACGAATCGGACGACACCGAAGAAAATGCAAAGAGCGGTTTTCTGAAAGGCGTGGGAAGATGAAGGACAGCGAATTACAAATTGACCGTAGCTGCCATGTGCTATATTCCAAAACCTGCAAGAAGGAGATACAGTCGAAAATCGCCCTGCATTACCCGGAAGCGGAGCGGGAGATGATATGGGAAAAGGTGCAGCGGCAGTATGTAGATTCCCTTTCGGACTGGCGCAAAGATCTGGGCGGGAAACGGAACTTTCACAACGGCGTAGGCGGCACCTATGACTGCATCGCTATCATGAGCTACTATGCAGTCTGCAAACCGGTTACATCCTTCCGTGAGATCGAGGAAATTGAGGAAAATCTGATCCTGCCGCACTTCCGCAAACTGAAATTCGTGAACTGTAATAAGCCGTTCTGGAAAAAACTGATGCACATGGCGTTTCTACGGGCAAAAGCGGGCTGTGACAAGTGGCACGATTATGAAATGACGGTGGCTCCTTACGAAAAGAACAAGCCGATCTATTATGAATTCACGGCCTGCCCGGCGGCGGAGTTCGCAAACTGCGCCGACCTTGACAGTGCGCCCCCATCGGAACGATGGCAGCCAAGAGGACGCAAAGCAGGAGCAGCCCGCCGATGGCGGGCTGCTCTCATATACGAAAAAACTTTGTCTATTTTTCAAAAAACATCCCCCGGGGGAGCTTCACAATCAAAAAATGCTTTGATAGGATAAAGGCACAGTTCATACACGCCCAATCCTCGAATGCAAAAACGGTATCGCGCTATCTTGGGGAAGAAGTAGCGTGATGCCGTTTTTGCAGCAACTTCGAGCATGAAGAAACGGCACCGGGAGCAAGTACAAATGAAAGGTGAAAGATGATGAAAAAGACAACTCGCTACCTCGCGTCCCTTCTTTTGCATCAAGCATGCATTCCTGCTGCGGCAGCGCGTTATGCTGCCGCAGCGTCTTTATACACCGTTTTCCCGTGAATCAAAACCTGCGTGACATGGATCTTCTCGTCAAAGATACACAGATCTGCGTCGAAGCCTTCCTGCAAAACACCCTTTTTCATGCCGGCACCCATCTGCCGAAGGGGATGAACCGTGACCATGCGCACAGCGTCTTCCAGCGCGATGCCGGCCTGAAGCATGGTGCGGATCAGCCGGTCGGAGGTTGCAATGCTGCCGGCAAAGGCTTGCCGGTTCAGCAGTTTGGCGACACCGTCCTCGACGACGATCGGGATCGGATCATCGGAACTGCCGGAGAAGCTCTCCCGGACATCAAGACCGGTTGGACGAATGGAGTCTGTGATCAGAGCGATATGCTCCGGCTTCTTGAGCTTTGTGATCAGCTTCAGGAGCGACAGCGGCAGATGGCAGCCGTCTGCGATGATCTCGACGTCCATATCATCCAGATAATAGGCAGCCTCGACCACGCCTGCGATCCGGAAGCCGTTTTTTCGGACGACGCTGCTGCATCCGGAATAGAGATGCGTGATATGCCTGTAGCCGATCTCAAACGCCCGGCAGACTGTATCAAAATCGGCGTCGGAATGTGCGATGCTCAATGTGATCCGATTGTCACGCGCAAAGCGGGCAAATTCATCCGCACCGGGCAGCTCCGGCGCAACGCTCCAGCGCCGAAGATGCCCCTCTGCGGCCTCGCATATGGCGTGATATTCTGCTGGGTCAAAGGCCTTGATCTGCTTCTGATTCTGCGCGCCTGCCTGCTCGGGCGAGATATACAGCCCCTCCACATGCAGACCCAGTAAATTGCAGGAGATCCGGGGATCGGCCAACGCGCGGACATATTGCCTGGCTGCGCGGATGGTGTGCTCTGCGCTTGCAGACATCAGGGTCGGCATGACAGAGGTCGTTCCATATTTCAGATGTGTGGAAAGAACGGTGTAATATGTATCGGCATCCGGCTCCATATAGTCGCTTCCGCCAGCGCCGTGCTGGTGGATATCGACGAAGCCGGAGGATACATACTGTCCCTTTGCATCCACACGGCGATAATCCGTGGAGATCGGCGTTATCTCCGGTATGATCGCGGTGATCACGCCGTCCTCCGCCAATAGGATATGCTGCTCCAAGATCCCCTGCGGCGTGAGCAGTCTGCCGCCGCAAATGGCGATGCGTTCCATACGCGCCCACCTTACAGAAGCTGCGAGGCACTGTCCGTGTCCAGAAACATCTGTGCATGCGCGTGGCTGCGGAGAATGGACGCCGGACAGGCGGTATCGATCGGCCCGGTCAGCATGGCTTTGACGGCAGCAGCCTTTGTACGTCCCGGCACTGTGCAGATCAGGTGCGCTGCCTGCATCAGGGCGGGAACTGTCAGCGTCAGGGCAATTTTCGGAACGGCATCAAGTGTGGGGAAGCAGCCGTCATGCACCTGCTGCATACGGCAGACCGCATCAAGCTGAACCGGCTTCATCCAGACGGGATCCTGAAAGTCTGCCACAGCGGGATCATTAAATGCAATATGTCCGTTCTCCCCGATGCCCATACAGACGACATCCGGCGGATTGTCTTTTAGAAGCTCTGTGTAGGCGCGGCAGGCTGCCTCCGGCGTTCGCTTTGCGGGAATCAGATTCACAGTGCGGAATGTTACCCTGCCGAACAGATGCTTTGTCAGATAGCAGATGAAGGAAGCGCTGTCATCCAGACCAAGGCCGAGGTACTCGTCCATGTGAAAGGCGTTGATCCGGGAAAAATCCAGGTCCTGCCGCAGCAGGCTTTCCAGCATCTCATTCTGCGAAGGCGCAGCGGCAAAAATCACATTTGCAGTTTCCTTCCGTTCCAGAACTGCGCGAATGGCGCTGGCCGCCGCTTCTGCGGCAGCGTATCCCATTGAACTGCGCGAATCATATACGGATGAAAAAAGCGTATCTGTCTGAATGGTTCTGATCAGCATACAGCATCCTCCCAATGTTGATCGATTCTGAATTTTCTGCACCGCGCAATGACCTCGCGCAACTGTGTTCTGGTCAGCGCGTCATTGCTGATGAGATCGAGGCAGTCCGTGCTGAACGTAAGCGGCATATAGTATTGCTCCAGCCGCTGTTCCAGCGTGTCGATCTGCCGCCATAAAAGTGCGGCGCGGTCATCGCGTCCTGCATAAAGCGCGGTATAATACTGTCCCATGCGGAGCATGAGCTGCATGGTATCTGTTCCGTAGACCAGAAGCCGGAGGTCTTCCTCCAGTGCATGACGCAGCTGCGCGCTTTGCTGTGCGCTGCGCTGCTGCGCAGGATTTGCCGCTGTGACGATATCGGTACGGATGGCCGCGGTATCGTGTTTGACCGCAGACAGGGTTTCCCGCAGTGTCAGCAGCGCTGCCTGCAGAAGCGACAGCGTTTGCTCCCCGGCTGTGTCAAACGCTTCCGGCGTTTGAAAGTGGTCGTCGACTTGCAGCGGACGCTCCGGTCTGCCTCCGTTCCAGCTTTGCAGCCGGCTCAGCAGGCTTCTGTCCTTCCACGCCCGCCAGCTTGTAATCTGCTGCGAGGCCATGTCGATCTGATCGTATACAGACCGGAGCCGTCCCGCGTATGCACCGTACCGGCGCGAAAGAAATTCCGCTTTGATCTTCGCGATATCGGCGTCCGGGTCCCACGCCAGCTCTGCAAATAAAACCTGTGTCAATGTGCGCATTCCCCAGTTTACCAGCGGGACGTGCATATATACGAAGCCTGCTGCACCGGTGCGGCGGTAGACTTGAAAATCATGCGCCATACTGTGCGTAAACAGCAGCGGAAGATCCTCAAATTTGCTGACATTGTAGTATTCCAGCACCATCACCGGCAGGTGCGGCCGGATCTGATTCCAGCCGGAAAGCGCGCTTGCGTATGCCCGGTTATAGGAACAGCCGGGATCGTCGAAGCCATGCGCATAGCAGCGGACAATGGGAGCGTAAATGAGATAGTCTCCGGCATCCAGAAGATTCTGCGGAATCGGACGCTCCGGCGGCGCAAGCGTGGAGGTTCCTTCATACGCGATCAAGGCCATCTTTACATCGTGATCCAACCGGCCTGCCGCGCGGGCGCGGTCCAGGAAGGAACGAAAGTGTGATGCCATATGCAGCATCTGGTCTGTGCCGTTTCCGAGCGCACGGCAGCGCTCACATGTGCAGACACTCCCCCATGTATCGAGGCCCCAGACGTCGATTTCATCTGCCTCATGCCACGGCCCCATGATGTGCCGCAGCAGTTCCTCGCATAAATATGGAATCAGTTCCGGCTGAGAAACGCAGAACTGCGTCTGCAGTGCGGTCTGCCTGCTTTTGGGTCCGTGGGCAGGTGTTCCGTACCACTCCGGGTGCGCGTCCCAAAGCGTCCGGCCGGATGGGGTCGGACGATCCGGCGCCAGAATAGCCTCAAAAATATGACCGCCATCGCGCATGACAATTCCAAGCTTCCGCATGAGCGCGCGCGTGTTCGGCCGATCTCCATACGCATTCATTCGATTTCTGGCCATCCAGATCAGAAGATCCGCGCTCTCCTTGAGCGCGCCTTCGATGGAAAATCCACGGCCGAGCGTGGAAGCGGACGCATCATGCACGGCGTTCTTCGGCCAGAGAAGGCCGCATCCCGGCTCGGGCGCATATTCTCCCGCTGTACCCGGTTCCAGCCATCGCCAGCCCTGCATTTTCAGAAATTCATAGACGCCGTATAAAACACCGACCCGGCCTGCACCGCGGATCAAAAGACCATCCTTCTGCGGCAGCAGCGCGTATGCGTCCCCAGACGCCGTAAGAGAATCGGCGTGCAATTCGATCGCTGCTTTTCCGCTGTGCCGCTGCGAGACAAAGCAAATCTGTGCGTCTGGCTCCATTTGCAGCAAATGTGTTCTAAGCTCCACCGCAGCATAGCTGATCGTGCATCTTGCGCCAGCCTCCGGATCATGTCGAAAATCAATCTGCGCTTCCGAAAATGCCCAGCTTTCTGTCATGGTCTCTGCGGAAGGAAACGGAAGAAGAATTTCAAGCTCCATCGTGTCTCTCCTCCTATTGGATAACGCCCTATCGGACGATCAGGCCGGTCGCCTCATAAAATTGCTGCCCGGCAAGAAGCCGCTCTTTGAGGTTCGATTGAAAGCGATTTTGCGGGATAAACGCAGCAATTTCATCCGGCTGAATGTCCCAACGGAGCACATATCGCGCAGCTGCGTTGGACGCAGTGCGCCCGACGATCTGAAAACGCTGTTGAAAAAATGAAATATTGGAGTATACTCCAACCAGAGGCAGCAGTGTTTCATCCAGCAGCCAGGAGTGGCAGCTGAAAAACCGGAACGCATACGCTGGGAAGTGTTTTGGAAAAAATGCGCGTGCCCGCGCGAACGAGGTGTCGCACGCCGCAGGATCGAGCGAACCGCCGCGGCAGATGTGCACAGACACCAGCGGCTCGCCCGGTTCAAGTCCAAAAGCCGGGGCGGAAAAGTCCGCCGGCTCCATGCAGAATTGAAGTCGTCCAAGCTGGAACAGCCGCAGCGTCAGATGATTCGTCAGCCATGCGCTTTCGGCAAGGCCGATCCTGCCGCTATAGCTCCAATATTCGCAGGCCCAGCGGCCGATATCGTCGATCGTATGATAAAATACCTCGTCCGGAAGCTGGTGCCTTTGATAATCGTTCAGCAGCTTCTGACTCCAAAGGAGCGCTGCGAGCAGATCCGTCTTGGGATCGCCGCTCCAACGGAGCGTGTCTGCCCTGTAAATTTCGGCGGCCTGAGAACGTGCCGGAAGCAGCGCTTCCTCAAAGTCCTTTTGATAGAGCGCGTCCAGACCCTGACGGGTATATTCCTGCCGCGCAAAGGAAATCGCCTGTTCGATGCTGTTCATTTTGTACCCAACCTGTAGAGATTTCTCAGGAAGCGCTTTGCGACCGGGTTTTCCTGCCGCAGATCCAACTGGCAGATCACATAGTGCTTGCCCTCGTATAGCTTTTCTGCCGCAGCCAGTACTGGCCCCCAATTTCCCTGTTCGTCCATATTGTTGGACAAAAGAATGGGTGTGAAGCCTTCGACGGTAAACGTCGTGTCCAGCAGCGGCGTGATGCAGTCCTCCTTGGCGTCATACCAGTAGGAGAAGTCCTGCTCCTTGAATTCGTCGACAGCCGGATGCCCCGTTTTGCGGGAGACAAAATGCAGCGGAAGCATCCCGCAGGGCTTGACGGTCACGGTCTCACCCGCGACGGTATGCAAACCCGGTTCCAGCTTCAGAATGACAACATTGTCGTTCGGTACGACAGTCACGTCCTGAAATACGGTCAGCTTCTGCTCTGTGTCATTGACAACGTCCCCGTTCCCGTCCAGCAGGACGGCGCGGAGCGTCAGCGTTTCGCGGTCTTGCGCGGTCTCTGCCGGGAATTCGGCGCTGGCGATATAGGCTGCGCGGCAGGCGTCCGCGTGCGCGGGGACGCGCCCGGTCTGAATCAGCTTGTTTTGTTCGTTGTAAAGCTCAAAGGCAAGCGTATACGCGCCGGATTTCGCGGTATCATTGCACAGGAACGCTTCGATCTGAATCGTTTCGCCCGCCGTATAGGCAAAGCGGTCGGTGCGCAGCGACACCAGCAGGGGCGCGAGTGCATCTCGGTAGGCAAAATACGCCTGCTTCGGGATGCGCTTGCAGTCCATGATGGACTTCATCCAGCCGCTGGGCCATGCGTCGATGAACAGATGAATGGCGTTCGAGACCATGCGGTCGTCGCGGCGGAATGCCTCGGTCATCATGCGCGCGGCAAAGGCCTGATACCGCTGGCTGCGGCTGATCCAGCCCTGCATATCCTCCTGCGCGTCATAGAAAAAGCCGCTGAAGCTCTTTGTCTGGCTGCGGACGATATGGCCGGGGTCAAACGGCTCGCGCAGCCATTCGCGCGGGTAGCACTCCTCCATGACCTCCGCCGAGTCCAGCCCCTCTGCGCCGTATTCACCGCAGCCATAGTACCAGCCGGGCTTGACAGGCAGCCAATAGCCCCGGTGCAGACGGCCAATGTCAATACCGTGGCCGTTATACCACATGGGGTAGCAGTGGTTATCCGGTATCCCGTCTGTGGGCGGGTCATAATCGCCGTCTACATGCTTAATGACCTGATCGGGGTTTGAGAGCTTCACAACAAGGTCACAGCAGGTAAAGAAATTTTCCAACTCTGGACGCAGCAGATGGCGGTGCGGCTCGTTGTTGGCGTTCGGAAACGGCTCGTTGATATAACTGACGACGACATTGCACGGATGCTTACGCACCATGCGCGCCAGTTCCTCCGCCTGCCGGATGCCCTCCGGGACGCGGAAGCGGCGCATGACGCCGAACAGCGGAAGATCTGTCTGCGTCATAAGGCCGAGCTTGTCGCAGTATTCGTAGACCTCATCCTGCACCGGCCGCTGCGTCAGACGCAGAAAATTCATGTTGCAGAGTTTGGCCAGCAGAATATCGTCGATCAACTGCGGAAGATCGCCGCGCAGCACGTCCTGCTGCTCAAAGCCCATCGTATTGGCCCCGCGCAGACGGATGGAGCGGCCATTGAGATAGAACATCCCCTTGCGCTGCGGACTTTCTGTGTCCTGCGTAAAGCTGCGCATACCGAACTGCTGCGCAAGGCGGTCGGTGCACGTCCCGTTTACAAGAACGGCTGCATGGAGCTGGTACAAATACGGGGTTTCCAGATCCCACAGCTTTGCGTCCGGCAGGTCAAATTTGAGTTTGTACAGATTCTTTCCGTGCTTGAGCGGCATGGGAATACCCTTTCCAAGCTCAGAGTTGACGGCGGCCTCCGTCAGGCTGTCGCCCATGCCGACAAAGCGCGTCGTCTCCGGCGTAAAGCGGCGGTCTTCAAAGACCGTCTCGGGGAAGTTCTGCCCGTAGAGTGAAAGCAAAAGCTCGACCGGGAGGGTATCATATCTGTCGTTCTGAATTTCCAGCCATGCTTCTGGCTTCCCGTCCAGCGGACGGATATAGAGGTCGCTGATATGGACGGAATTTCGGATCTCCACATAGACGCGGTTGTAAATGCCCGTCCCGGAGGGGCAGTGGTGCCAGCCGTCCAGCGGACCGTCCCAGCCGAGACCGGTGGCGGCATAAAGCTTGTCGCCTTCTGTTTCTTCGCTGCCGCCGGGATCGTTTCCCATATAAATATGGTCATTATACAATTCAACTTTCAGCCGGTTTGTGCCGTCTTTGACGATGCCTGTAATCTCAAACTCGAATGGAGAGAAGAAGCCTTCATGCTCTCCGACAAATGTGTCATTGACGGTAACGACTGCACGGTAATCCGCGCCGTCAAAATGGATATAGACCGACTGGCCCGCCAAAAGCGCAGGCAGCTCAAACGTGGTTTCATATGTCTTTTTGCACACGCCGATAGGCCCGCCGTATTCCGGGATCGTGACCGGTTGACCATCGCGCAGAAACGACGTGAGATCCATGCGCCGGCGCAGGCTTTCAAACGCAGGCGCGTGATTTTCCAGAAACGGGCGGTATGCTTCCCGCATGGCAGCAAGCTCGGTTTTCAGTTCTTCCGTTGTAGACAGATGCGGCTTGACTGCGACGGGCTGTGCATCTGCCTGTTCCAGACGGCAGATAACGGTTTCATGCGGAATTGGCGTGACCGGCTCCAGAAGCGCAGCGTTCCCGCCGATGCCGTTTGCCGCGATTTGTGCGAATTGATCCATATATGTTCTCCTTTTCGCTGCTTTTTCGTATCGTAACACAGCGCATATAGGGAGGCAATCTGCGAAAATGACACTTTGGCCCGCAAAAATGTCATATTCGCCACCTATGAATTTTGACCCGCATTCTTTTAGAATGCGATACAGAGGATACTGGACCGATGAACGGATGTGAGGCAGCTTATGTTTGAAGCATTTTTTACGGATCCCTGTATGCGATACCGCACAGAGGTGATCAACGGCATTGACTTTTACGGGTTGGGATTCAGCATGGTACGCGGCGAATGTGTGGCGGAAGGAACGCTGCGCTGGATGCAGAAAGGCGAAGCTGCGGCCGTGCTCATCACAAATACGAGCCTGCCGGATATGTCTGGGTTTGAACTTGCCAGACATGTCCGCAGACAGTTTCCGTGCCTCCGCGTGATTTTTTTGACTGACACGCCGAACCTTGCGGAAGCGCAGCAAGCCGTCCGGTGCGGTGCGTATGACTATTTGCCGAAATCTGACGGGATCGACGCGCTGCGCAGCGCGATGATCCGCGTTTCAGAGGAACTGCACACGGAAAGTCGGGAAGAAGCATATCTGCGCGGCCAGCAAAACTGGGATGAGTGCATTTCGAGACTTCTGAAGCTGCTTCTGGCACTGAAGCCGGGCATCGACGAGGATCACTGGCAAATGTATTCCAAAGTCAAGCCGATGCTGAGCGATGCTCCGCTGCGCATGGAGGCTCTGCTGGTGCGCTCTTTGATGGAGGAACTGCGCGCAGAAATTTGCCGCAGGGATGAGGCACTGGCCGCGCAACTCCGAAGTAACATGATGGCTGCGCCGCTGGGCATGCTGACCTCCGCGCAGGGAACGGCGGCGTACATGGACGCCATCTGGGCGCTGCTTTCCGAAAAGGGCTATATCACGCAGGAGGACGCGCTGAAAAGCGATCCCATCGGGCGCGCCTGCGTCTATATGCAGTCGCACCTCTCGGAAAAACTGACTGTGCAGGAGCTGGCTGAGTATGTCCACATCAGCCCGCGGCATTTTATCCGGAAATTCCAGACAGAGATGAACGAGAAATTTACGGATTATCTGGCCCACATCCGTGTTCAGGCGGCAATTCAAATGCTGGAGGCTGGTCGGGATGTCAAATCCATTCCGGAGGCGGTCGGATATAGAGACGAAAAAAGCTTTTATTCCGTGTTCCGGAGGTTCGCGGGCTGTTCCATGCGCGAATACCAGCAGAAACTGAACTTGAGCCAGCGAAAGGAGAAGCAACCATGATAAAGCTATGGAACCAAACCATGCCGCACCGCTGCGTAGAGGATGCGTTTGAACCGTATCTGACACCATATGACTGTGACGCCGCAAAGACGGCAATTGTCGTGTGTCCGGGCGGCGCTTACTGCGGCCGGGCGGACTATGAGGGAAATGACGTTGGCGCGTGGCTGAATACCATCGGGATAACAGCCTTTGTGCTGGAATACCGCGTTGCGCCGAGTAAAGCCCCGGCGCAGCCGTCCGACGCGCAGCGGGCCATGCGGCTGGCAAGAAAGCTCTGCATGGAGCGTGGGATCGAGCGCCTTGGCATCATGGGCTTTTCCGCCGGGGGCCATCTGGCAGCGACACTGTCTGTCCACTATGATGAAGCCTTTTACCCGCCGCAGGATGAGCTTGACAATCTATCTGCCTGCCCTGATTTTACCGTCCTGTGCTATAGTGTGATCGACATGGGCGAGTACCGACACGATTGGAGCCGCCGCTTTCTACTCGGCGATGTGCCGGATGAGGCACAGATCGAATTCTATTCTCCGCAGCGCTGTGTGACAGAAAACACTCCGCCCGCCTTTCTCTGGCACACAGCACAGGATGCAAGCGTTCCGGCAATCAATAAGCTCGAAGCCGGACATATCCGGACACTGTACGTTTGTGACAAGCACATCCGCAACTTCGCCCTTTCGCAGCCATTGCAGCATATTTTCCGCTTTGGTTTCTCCACGAACCATTTCAAAGCCCAGCGAATAAAAATCAATGCTGTTAATTACATTGATGCGGTAGATCAGATCCGGATCTGAAAAAAACGCTTCAAACATAGGTTACCTCACATCCATTCATTGGTGTTGCACCTGCCGGGACGGCAAAAACGCACAAAGCGGCTGTTACTTGTTTCCAAAGGCGTTCACCATTACGCAGCCGGCGGTAATCAGCACAAGACCGATGATTCCAACCGTGGAGAGTTTTTCCTTGTATGCAAAAATCGAAACCAACGAGGTGACAATCAGTCCAACGCCGCACCAGGTTGCGTATCCGATATTCAGGTTGATCCGGTTCAGACTTTTTGCAAAGGTGTAATGGCAGACAATATACGCCGCCGCGCAAATCAGCGACGGGGTCAGCTTTGTAAAGCCCTCCGTCTGCTTCAGATAGCTTGTGGCGATAACCTCCGAGACAATTGCAATGGCAAGAAATGCATATTCCATTTTGCCTCACAGTCCTTTCTGTTCTAATTGCCGGATGAGTGCCGGAACATCAGCGACGGAATCCAAAATGTAATCCGCCGCAGGCGCCAGCTGCTCTCTGGATGAAACGCCGCTTAAAACACCAACGGCGATTGCGCCGCCGTTGTGCGCAAAGTTCATGTCGTTTATCGTGTCGCCCACAACAAGGATATTTTCCGGCGCAATGTGCCACTGCGCCGCGGCGCACGAAATGATGCGCCCATCCGGCTTTAACGGCATATCCCCTGCCATCTGATCTCCCGCGAAAAAGGAGAACAGCGGCAGAATCTGCAAGCCTTTCAGACATTTGACCGCGGCCTCGCAGGTATCCGTGGTTGCAACGCCGAAATGAATGCTCTTTTCATGCAGCGGCTGCAAAATGGCCGGCAAATCTCCAATGCCCTTGATACTTTTGTTCTCCGCAAAGCTCTCCTCGTCAAAATACCGGGTGAGCTTTCCCTCCAAATCCCGCGTGTCAACCGGTGCTTGCGCGTGCATCGCTTCCAGCGCCGGCTTCATGTCAATCGCCATATCCAAAAATGTTTTCCACGCGAATGAACCGTCAGGAAGCACGTGATTTTGTATAATTCCGATAGAATTGAGCGCTTTTTCCGTGTGGATATCGGTGACTGGGATTTTGTAATCCGAAAGAATGCGCCGGATGACGCACTGCGCGGCAGGAATCCAGAATTCGTTGAAATCCAGCAGCGTTCCGTCTTTGTCAAAAATAATCCCGGATATTTTCATGTGATCTCTCTGTCCTTTCTCTTGCAGAACGTAATGCTGCGCTTCGATAACAGCAGACAGTTACATTCTAAAAGAATGTGAGCCAGTACGAACAGGGTGCATTCATGACATTTTTATACGCAATCACGCCATGATTGCAATTGCTCTTAAAAAGTGTGCATGCTATGATTTTAAAAGAAAGCAACCGGAGAATCAAGCGTTTGAAAAAGAACCACCAGTCATGTGTGCAATGCGTGACTGGTGGTCTCCTTTATACAGTAACGGTCAGCTGCTTTCTTCCGTCCACATGCGGGAGAAGTAGCTTTTGGTTTTTTGTAATGGTGATCTCATACCGGCAGCCGCGGAACACGCGGGTGACCTTTGCCGGGAGCAGCTGCTCCGGCAGGCAGGGGTCGATCTCAAGGCCGTCCCATGTTGGGCGGACGCCCAGCAGATACTGCGTTGCGGCCAGATACATCCATGCCGCCGTACCGGTCAGCCACGAGACGTTGGCAAGGCCGAATTTGTCGCTCTCCGGGCCGAAGATGTTCGAGGAATAGACATACGGCTCCGCCTTATAGCGCTCCGCGCCTGCCGTTTTCTGCGCGATCATCGGCAGAAGCTGATGATAATACTTCCAAGCGTTTTCCGGGCGCCCCAGCATACATTCTGCGATAATTGCCCATGTATTCGCGTGGCAGAAGACGCTGCCGTTTTCGCCGCAGCCCTTGTTGTAGCAGGTCAGGTTTTCTTCCTTTGTCGGGTAGTCCGTCGTCATGGCCGGGTGAATTTTCTTGATGCCGAGATCGGTATCCAAGTATTCTTTCACACTGTCCATGGCCTGTCTCTGCTGCTCCTGTGTGCCGAGGCCGCTGAGGACTGCCCAGCTCTGCGTGTTGAGCCAGATCTTTGCCTGCGGCTCAGACTCCGAGCCGATAAAGCGGCCCTCGTCCGTGATGCAGCGGCGGAACCACGCGCCGTCCCACGCAAGCGTG
>OLXS01000734.1_pt1 | contig 13216 bp, 12 predicted proteins | sample 1673921 | NCBI WGS metagenome assembly OLXS01 (sample SAMEA103958134, study PRJEB25191) | human gut metagenome
ATAGCTGTAAACGGCAAATATTGACCTACCATCCTTGTAAGTTGACCCCATACGCCAGCTAAATTGCTTGTCATATTGCCGTCAAGGTCGCGAATATCGGTATTATCAATATTCCATTGTACAAGAGCATCAGTCCAACCAACATTGTCAAATGGGCGCCAATCAGCAGAACCTCCTTCACCGGTATTAAAAGCGTTTCTGAATCCTTCGTCAAAAGAACCGCCATTTGCCATGCTTGCAAAACCGTCATGGACACCTTCTGCAAGACTGAACAAATCGTTGATTACTTCCATACCGCCGATTAAGAACTCATTTATGCCGCCTACGAAATTGGTAAAGAAGTTGCTGTTTTCTTCTTTTTGCTGCTGAGCAATTTTACGAGCTTCAATTTTTACAAGTTTATCAGTCTGTTCTTTAAGCAACTTTTTAGTATACTCATAGTCAGACATAGTATACTCATTTGTACCAGTGACATTACCCATTTCGTCGTAAATATCTTCTGTGCGCTTTTCGTCGGTATTTGTTTTGTCACCATACAACTCATTTGCATAAAGAGTCATTCTTGTACTTGTATCCATAAGGTCCATACGATACTCTTTATTAAGAGCATCATATGACGGCAACTTAGATGAGTCTTGCAATATAGCTGCATACATATCTAAGTCGCCGCGTTTTGACAATGTATCCCAATCTGCTTGATTGAAGTAAGCATTGTCTTGATACAAGTCATGTGCTTGTTCGTACCTGTTAAGGTAACTGCCTCTAAATTTAAGTGCCATACATACTCCTTTGTCGTTCTTCGCGACCAATTATAGAATATCTTTATTATATCTCATAGACCATCCTTTGAATGATTTTAAGATATAATAGAATCAAAATATATTATCGGCCGAAGAATCTATCGACCGATAAATATTATATATTAAAATGATTTATTAGTAAACCATTTTATTTTGAGCTTCCAATTCTTTTTGCCTTCTGTCTTGCAATTGAGAATTGATTACATTGTTAAGCATATCTGCATACTCTCGTTTGAGTTGGTCTGTAACTTGCCTGTTCTGTTCTTCGGTTCGTTTTCTATAATCCGCAGCCATAATACCGCCACCTACAAAACCAAGGAAACCACCAACAAGAGCACCTATTGGAGCACCTACACCAGCAAAAAATCCACCTAATGCAGTACCAGCACCAGCACCAGCCACAGTCATACTACCAATTTGTGCTAACATTTCGCCCGATATTTCACCAGCACTCTTAACACCAGACCTTACATCAGTAAGCCATTGCTCCGTTTGTTGTCGTGATATACCAAGTTCTTCCATTTGAGCATCAAGACCAAGCTCTTCTGCTAAATCCCAAAGGTCAGTGTTTACGTTCTTAATACCTTCAACAACTTTATCAGCATCAAGTGAAGCATCGATACTATTAAGTTCTTCTAAGTGTTCCTGGAACGGTTCATACATTGCTGTAAGTTCTTCCTCATTCATACCACCATACCGTTCAGCAAATGACCATATATTATCGTCAGACGCCATACCAACCATTGTGCGGAATGTACCAGCATTTGTGCCTTCAAATGTATAATTATATTGATTATAATTCGTAGCCCAATTGTAAAGGTCTTCGTTTTCTGCTGCAAGATAATCACCCCAGCTCATACCTGTTCCACCTTGAGCTACAGCATTCTCAATTTGGTCATAGAAGTCCACACCTTCCATTGTCAAATTGCCTTGGTCGTCATACAATTGGTTTGCCAATTCTTCGCGAGTCATTATGCGACCTTCTGTAACAGGATTGCCTTGGTCGTCGTATACAGGGTTACCATCAGCATCTAACACAGGCTCTTGTACAACATATTTATTCCACAAACGGGAATCAAATATTTGATTGTTGCCTTGTGTATAATCATAATACAATTGTTCGAGATAGTCCCAATGAGCATTAGCATAATCGGCTGTATATTGAGCTTGCTGTTCCAGAGCTTTTGCAATAGCAGTTTCAGATTCAGCTGCAGCATCCGCAACTTGTGCACTACCTTCTGCGAGTTGACTACGATAACTGTCATATGCTTCTTGCAATGCTAATTCATTACTCTGTAGCAGCTCATCTTTTCCGGCACCTACAATAGCACTATTTTCAATGGCATTTTTATTTTTAAGATAAGACACATAAGCATCTGCCGATGCAGTGTTGTATTGGTCAATCAACTGACTTTGTGCTTTACCGGCTGCAAGTTTGTTTTTTGACAATGCTGTTTGCCAAGTTAACCTATTGTTGTAATCTCTGTTTTGATTGTACAATTGGTCTTTGATATTACTCGATGTAAATATTGCTCCTGAAAGTGCCATTATCTTACCCTCTCTGTAATTCTGTATTGTATTGCAATATCTGGTACAACAAATGGTGCGGGATTTTTATTTGTTTTATCATTAGATATTGTAAATTGAAAAGCATTGAGCTTCATAAATGTTACCCTTTTAATAAGTGTAGACAATTGACAAATATCAAATTCCACAGTATCACTATCGACAAGGTTATACAAGTTGTGGTAATTTTTGAATGTCAACTTGTATCTTAATTCTCTTCCAGGCTGAGTTGTTATAATACTAAGCTGTTTGATGTGCTTATAATAATTTGGAGCATTGAAATGAAGTTTTTGACTTACAAAATACCAATCTATTGCATGCACATCATCGTCATATATGCTAAATGTTTCAAAATCAAAAGCATACAACAAATTGTTCATTTGTATTAACAATTCTTCATTGTTCCAAATTATTTTTGTAACATTATACATCAACTCCCATTTCCACCAAGAAGCATTTCTCATGTCGTACAAATACAATATAGGACTGTCCTGTCTGTACATGAACACCCAGTTCTTATATTGATACAACTTGATTGGATTAACTGCGAATGAGTCGTACATATCAATTATATTTTCAGTAAGATAATTGTAAATCTGTTCTGTTGATTGTACAAAGTCTTGATATGTCAATCCTGTTAAGCCTTTGATATTGGTTAACAATATTGTTGCACCATCATAGCTAAGCATCACATCAGAACCTTTTTTACATCCTAATTGTAACTTGGTAGGTGTCAATGTATAATAAGCATTATCAGTATTGTACTGATATTCATATACATTGTTTTCCAAGAATATACCGAGTGATGTCTGTGAGAATATAACCATTGCCGTTATATCATCAATAAATTCTACCTCTGTATTTTCGGGAAAATAAATCTGCCCACCCCGTTTAACTGATTGATACAATAGATTGTTTTTGGCAAATGATATTGTAATAAACTGTTCCAACAAATCAGGGAATATTACATGGTTTTCACCATCTATCATATACTCTGTATATGCTGTGCCAAAGTTGTTATTGTAGAATGTACTATTTTCAATACCAAAGTATGTAAACTCAGTACCATCAGTATTTAACCACACCGGATTATTTGTATAAGCCGTTTCACTATCCTCAGGGAACCTTTGCAATAACTGATATTTATTGCCGCTATAATACAAATAAGTATCTGTTAATACAACTTCAGAGTCTTCTGATAACAAATACCGTTTGCTTACTGTTGATGACAGATTTCTTGTTTCATCATATCCTTCTGTTAACTCATATGGATAATAAGAACGTGTACCATAATATTGATAACTACCACTACTTGGCATATTTGTATAGTCAAATGTGTCACTATAATAGTTACTCTTCCATCCATCTACTGTAGACGGATTGCTGAAAGATGTAGTACGATATGTGTCACCGCTACTGTACGGATACACCATTTTTACAGTGAATACGCCATCTCTGTACTTGCCTCTAAAATCAGTTGCATTATACAAATCTTGAATACCATAAGAAGCCTTTATATCTGGCATAAATTTTATATCAGATACATACGACTTCATAATATATGTATTCACAGAACGACCGTTTACTGTACTTCTACGCACATCTAATTTACAAAAATTGTGATAAGGTACAAGGTCTTCGTTGAATATTACAACATTGTTAATCAGCATATCTGCTGGATACAAAGGTTCTTCACCAGCTGGAGTAGTATTAAGATACCATGCTGAAAAATAAGCCAAATGAAATGTTGAATTTGTAACCGTTAACTTGACTTTGTTGTTATCACAAAATTTAATTTGTGAATGTTCTCTTGCACCAAAGTTAGCTCCAAAATAAGGTTTAACAGGAGAAGAAATAGTGCCATTAAATATTATCATTATATAGGCACCACCGCCATTTGTATTATCGGAATGACTTGTACCAGTTTCCGAATAATTCGTAGCCGAGTTTTTCCATGTAGTATAACTACCGGATGCCGGCATTATGATGATAGCATATTGCGAGGATGGAGAATGCGCAAATGGTCTGAATACGTCGATGTTAATATTCTGTGTTCCGCCAGCTGTATAATGTTTCGGAACAGACGGGTCAATAGTAACAGAAGTCCATTTTGTACTAAACATGTCATAACTGCTACCTGTACGACTGCCAGACCAATTATACTTTGTATTACGAAAATCAATAGTATAGTTAATCTCTTGCCAATTGTCAAAGTTAATGTCTAATGGACTTGCAGGTATGTCAAGATACCACAATGAAGCTGTTGTACCAGAATTGATTCTCTTCCAGTGATAAAACAACCGTGACCCATCATCCGATAAAAATATTGCACAGCCTGGACTCGGGTCATGATTGCCAGGATACATTAGTTCTACAAATATATCGGCATCATAACTTAAATAGCATCTGTCGCTTTCATATTTATATGCCAAATAAATAGGAACATCATTTGTAGAAGCAGTTATTACATCAACTTCATGTGTAAATGTAGATACCGGTTTTGTAAATACAATTTGGTTGTTTTGTTGAAAATTTATTTGAAACTTTTCATCACCAATTGTAATCTCTATGTCTTTACCATTTATAAGTTGCGTATCAATAGCAATACCGTATGTGAAAATATATCGTACGATTTCTTTATCTGTAAATATATTTTTACTTTCAGTAACTGCGTTGGCGTCATCAGAATTTTCGGGAATAGTTCGCGTTACAGGTATATAAATAAGCTCATCTGCTGTAAACCATGCAAACTCATTTTCCTTTTCATAGTTATACTCAAATGCAACAACATCTGTAGGCATGAACACAATATATCGACTATCAATGTTAATCACTTTAATAGCTGATTGAATAGTTATTGTGCCTGGGTTTACATACCACTCATCTTTGTACTTAAAACGAATGCGATACGTTTCTCCTTCAACTGTATGATAAATCGTAAGATTATTTATTTTTACAATATCTACAATTTTCTCAGTGGCAGGAATAATATTTATTCGCTTTGTAATAGGCCGTGTAGATAATTGATTGTTCTGGTCGACATAAACGTTCTTTGCGTCTTCAAATGACTGTTGGTCAATTCCTACATAATTCTTATTACTATTGATACCTTTGAACTCTGAAAAATTAAAATATTGCTCATTCAAGTCATAGCTGTCAGTATCAACAGACATAGGATTACGTTTGACAGTTCTCATTGCCATTTACCAATCACCTCCAACAGCAATTGTTTTATTTGTGCTATAGTCGTTTTCTTCAATTCTTGCAAGAGCCATTTCATATTCGTTGCGAAGTATAGCAGACTTTGTTTCGTCGTCAATCTTATACAATTGACTTGCAATGTACGATGGAATAGCTTCAAGTATATCATCTGGACAATCAAGTTCAACATCATCACTTGTTGTAGGCAATATCTTAAACCATTTTGCAAGATATGATATGCGATAATCACCAGGACGTTTAAACATAATTTGTTTTCCACCATATGTGGTGTAATCAAAATCACTTGCTGCTTCCCATTTGCCACAGTTCCAACGATAACAAATATCACTTGACCAAGCAAAGAAATCATCTGGAAAATTTGCAGGGTCACCAACATACGTATAAGTGTGATAAATGTTCCATGCTTCTACTTGGTCAGCTGTCCAACTGTCTTTATTACAAGAAGGCATATACAAGAAATCAATACTGTCGAAATGATACTTGTTAGAAATATAACGCATAACCTCAAGTCTATCTCTAACTTGAAATTCAGCATATTTACGATTAGCTTTTATGCTGCTTGTAATTTGAGTAATTGCTTCATTAGCATAGAATGGCATTTTGTTCATCAAACCCATATCGATAGCTTGATTAACAGTCAAATCCATCTTTGCCAGAGTTGCTTCTTTAATATAGCCCCATGTGTACATTTTATCACCTCATAGATATATTATTGATATAGAATAATGCTTTAATCAATTTTAAGATATAATATTGACCATATTCCCATATCTCTTGATTATCTATATGGCCAATAAATATTATATCTTAAAATTGATTAAAGGTTTTAATAAGAAAAAGAGCCAGCCGGCAGATTGCCGACCGGCCCTTGTTCTTATCAGGCTCAGTGTAAACCTTACTCTGTGGTAGTTGTAACTGTACCAACAACCGACACAGGTTTTACAATCGTATCGGAAGGTGTCAGCTTGGTGAATGTGGACACATCGTTCCAAGCACCGGACGAACCAGCCGGTGTTCCCAGATAACAATAAGCAATACCACGCCATGTAGCAACGTTGATGTCGAATCTCTGACGGCCGTCATAGATGATGCCTTCCGGACGCTGCTGCTCAATAACCTTAAGCGTAAGAGCGATACGTTCGGTCATTTCAAGACCGTGGTTTTCAGCATTGTAGCTCTTGTCTACAATAAAGAAACCAATACCGTCTTTGCACTGAGGAATGTCGTTCAAGTAAGGTGTGACCTGAAGTGTAGCCCTCTTATAAGCCGGGTTAAGCTGCATGGATTCACCCTGCTTAAACATATCCATATCGAGAGCCGTCTGAATAGCGGCCTTGATGTGAGGATTGTTCGCAGCTACAATTGTCTTGGCGCCCATAACGCCGGCATACTTGTTATTATCGTCTTTCAAGTTCTCCATATATGTAATAACTTGATTGATGTAATCACCAAGTTTAGCGATACGAGCCGGGTCATCACCTTTAACATCGATGTCAGCATAGAACTTGTTGGACTGATAAGCTGCCTGAACTTCTGTCGTTGTCATACCATCGCGTTTTACAATAGTATGTTTATTGGTGAACAGAGGATTCTTGACACCATCAAGGGTGCCGTCTGTTGTATCAGCCGATGTGAGCTTTAGTTTGGACTTGCCATCTTTCACACTACCCCAGGTAACTTCTTCGCCGAAACCGGAAGAAATAGCTGCCATAGCATATTCAACGATATCGCCATGCCAACGTTTAATGAACTGTGTTGCCGTATCTTTGACGCGGCTGAGTTCCTGGTCTTCGAGCACCTGCTGTGTGATAATGAACGAACCCTGGAACGTCCTGGTGCGATATGTAGCCGAGAAACCTTCATGCGTATTGAAGATAGGCCCAATTGCATAGTCGTTCGTTTCAGCAAATGCATGAGCAAAACCAATGCTCGAAACATATGTTTCTTGGAACTTGCCGATAGAATTACGAACATACAGCATGTCAATCGGGTTCTCACGTTCCCAAGCTTCTTGCTGGTTCTTAATCATATCGTTCAGCGGTTCACGAAGAATGTTGTAATCGGAACGCTGTTCAAGCGCCCTATCAATATTGATAATTACACCCATTATCCTTTACCTCCTTATGCCGACACATCGTTGCCATCGGGGTCAAGGACAACGTCGTCTTTGTTGATAATCTTGTACAGAGCCACATGTTTCCATGTAGTCGTCTTACCCGTAGGAGCCTGTGTAACAGTACCTTTGACTGTCAGGTCATAACGATAATCTCTGTTTTCAACGGGAACATGCCCGTAAGCCAGTGTCTGGTCAGACTGAGCTACAATGTGAGTTGCATTTGCAAAAGTAGACTTCTGCATATAACCCTGCACTGTAGAAGTTTCAGCTGTAACCTTGACACAGTCACCAACTTTGCAATCACCTACAACATCAAGGTCAAGCCAGACCTCACGTTGCAGATAAGCTGTCTTAAAACCTGCCATAGTGATACTCCTTATTTTTTATACATTTTCTTGTCGAGCTCTTCGTCTTTGACACCTGGATTAAAAAATTTGTAAATTGCTTTCTCCCTGTCTGTCATTGGACGAGTATCTGTAGGTGTAGGAGCTGAACCAGCTGTGGATTGCAGATGTTGTGTGGAACCTTGTGTCTGTGCTTTTCTTGCTTTAATAATAAGCTCCTCGCCATGCAATTTAATGTACGAGGATTTCAGTGAACCGCTTGTTTTCCAATCTTCAATTACGTCTTTAGGCAATTGGTCTAATGATGTGTACTGTTCACCAGTGAGTGTGGAAATGTCTTTGAGTTCCTTTTCTGCAAATGCTCTGACCTGTTGCTGTTTAAGAGCTTCAAGCTCTCTCATACGAGGGTCATTATCAAGCCGCTGCTTAACCAGCTCATCCACAATTGGATTGACTTGCTCAGGGTCTAATCCTTTATCTTCAAGCAACTTATTCTCTCTTGATTTCTGCAACGCTTCGAAAGATTCATACCCAAGTGCAGTTGCTATTTCATCTCGGGCTTCTTTACGAGCTTTATCCTTTTCTTCTTTAAGACGATGTGCAAATGCTTGTGTTTGTGTAACATCTTCTTTTTGTTCCGGAGGATTTGCCGGGGACTCTGTCTGACTACCTGCAGGCGGTGTTTCCTGCGTCCCTTCTTCCTTGAACAGATTGTCCAGTTCCTCAAGGGAGAATTCGTTAGCACCATTTGGCATATTGTAATTCCTTTGGTCGTATTTTGTACGAGTGTCGGTGACCAACCCGTTTTGCTGTACAATTATATTCTATAATGATTTATGAATTTTATTCCTACATTGTCTATGTAAGTTCTATTACACTTAAAGTTTTAGATTCGGTCTTTGTTGTATTTGCACTAACAACTTTTTGTTCATCTACAGTAGAAACACCGGCATTTAATGCAACAACTGGCTCTGAATAAGGTTCTTCCTTCGGAGGTTGTTTACGCCATTCTTCAAGAAGTTCACTAATCTGTTCAGCAGTTGCCAGTTTAACTTTGGCACCTTTCATTCCTGCAAGTGCTCCAAAGAAAAGGCTACTAAACAAAATTACTACATTAAGCAATAATGTAAGAAATGCACTTGTCAAATCACCTTGTACAAAGTTAACTGCAAGAGATGCTGCAAGAAAAGTAGACAACAATGAAGTTAATAATTTTTGAATACGTCCTACTGCGTGCTGATGTTCCGACTTCTTAATGTCAATTCTCATACCATCACTGCCACTTACATTGAGTACTGATAACACTTCACGAGAACGTTTCAAACCTGACTTGGGATATTTATGATGTTTAACTTTCCAAATAAGCAACTTATGGTCATGACCTTTATAAGGTTCATTTACAATTTCTTCAATGGTACGACCTGTTTCGTCAACAACATCATCGAGCCAAGCTTGTACATAATCTTTGTTATACTGACGAATATATGCCTGCACTTCAGTTTGCTTAAGACCTTTTCTTGCAAAATAGTAACGACGATGAATGCTGTATTTCTCATTAAGAATATCAGCAGTCATCGCTTTATCATAGTCCGCTTTGTAACGACTATCCCAAATAATGTAATTCAATACGAGTGCTACAAGAGCAACAACTGTAATATTACGTATACTTGGATTAAGTTCAATGTTAGTTACAAAAGATAGATATGCCATAACGCCAAGTGCCGCGAGGAACAACAAAGTTGTTCCCCACGTCATAATCTTGGTCATTAACTTTTGAGTACTAAAATTAGTTATTTTTCGCATTGGAGTTGTCCTCCTCTACTTCTTCAAACTCTGCTCCTAAATATGTAAATGCTTTGAAAATCATACCTGCTAATACAAAGAGCAAAATAAATAGTATTGCACCTTTGAAAGCAATCAGCCCATCTACAAGAGCAGTTACAAATAAGTACACAAGAGCCATTACAAGAAGAACCATTATTGCATTGTAAATGTAAACTATCAAGTTAAGATGTTTCCACTTTTGTTTTGCAAGAGCTTCATCGCCTATGTTCAATGAATAGTCATGTTCAATTTGCAGTATCTCAGCTTTTGCTTTTTTAATCTTCTCATTGATTATAAACTTACGTATTACAATATAAGAAATTAAGATGGCGCCAATACTTGCAAATGACCACTTAAACATTGTACTATGTGATTGAAATAACTCTATACAAGTTATTACAATTGGGGCAACCCCGACAAGAGCCAGATAAACTAGCTCTTGCCATAAGGGTTGTTTTAACTTCTTAGCTTTAATTTTTTGTTTAGCCATTGAAGTCACCTCACAGTTTTACTTCCTCAGTAACCTCTTCATTTACAATATCTGCGATTGCTTCTTGGTCTTCTTCGGAAAGTTTCTTTACGTGTGTGAACTGATTCAACACTTTAAGAATGAGTACATTCTCTTTGTGAATCTGTTCAAGTTGCTCTTTGTTAAGCTCTTCAATCTTTGCCATACCTTGTTTAATAGGCTGTTCAATTTTGGAACTCACATCAAGCTTAATTGTTTTCGGAAGTACCGCGTCTTTGAATGCCTGTTCAACATATTCTTTTGTCACAGCAATTTCATTCTTTGCAGCTTTTGCTTCTTTTCTTGCACGTTTAATTGCTTTTACACAATAAATAACATTCGCAAAAACTGTTGCAAGAGATACACCGCCAATAGATAAGCCAAGAATGCTCATCAATACTTCTTGCCATCCGTCCATTTACATTTCTCCTTCGTCCTGCAAGGACTTGACGTCTTTTTCGAGTTTATCCATTCTTTCATTGACATCTGTAACCACTACAGTTTTATCTGTAAGTGATTTCAATGTTGACAAAATTTCGGATTGCGTATTCATTATGACCTCTTGCTTGTTTTCTATTACAATAAGCTTTGTCATAAGAATATCATACTGTTTTGCAGTTATCATTCTGCTTTCACCGCCTTATTATATTCATCAGCCTTAGGTTCTTTTGCACCAATTACAATTGCTGCAGCTTTGTTAAACGACTCAATGTGGTTTTGCTCATCTGCAATAATATTGTCAACCATCTTTGCAAGAACTTGAGCCTTTCGTTCGTCCTCAGCCCATAATTTAATCAATGCTTGTTTGGCATACTGATACTGCATGACTGTGTCAGATTCCGCCATAAGCATACTGTTGAGGATGCCGTTTGTAGCTGCAAGTTTGCAGCCACCATTTGCTACGGCATTCATCTGTTCATCGACAATCCATTTAACGTCCATTTTTAATTCTCCTTAACAATTTTTGTTATAACAAATAAAATGCAAATTTTTATAGTGTTGTTACAATATCCATCAAAGAAGAAACATTCAAAATTAGAAACTTTTTCATTGTTCCGTCGGCAGACGTTTCAATCTCAATTCTATCGGATAAACGTCTAAGCAAGTGAATTGTGTAATAAGTACTATTCATTATAACTCTGCCAGGAACTGAAGTGATTCCATTAGTCGTTAACATCAATACGTCACCGACTTTGTCCCACGAACTCGCTTGTGTTTCAACGTTGCTTATTACCGACATCATGAGGTCTGATTGTGTACCAGATTCATCATAAATACTTCCTGTAATCACATGTCGATACATCGGTATAGCGGGTACTGTAGTTGCAACAATCGCATTTATATACAAAGTAGTCGTTGTAGAATTAACGTTTGTAACTTCACAAGACATTATCCAACATTTTCCTTCATTGATTGCGTTACCATCGGCAATAATTATTACATTATCACCGACGACAGGAGTTCTGGAGAAATAAGATGTTGCCTGAGTTATAGTTGTATCAACCGTTGGTTCGGTATTTGCTTCATATGCTTTTTTACAAAACAGTGCATCTTCACCGGGTGCACCAGATGGACCAGTTGGACCATCCGGTATATCTATTGTTCCTGCGGAAATTTGTGAACCATTATCCATAGTTAATTTTAATTCATATCGTTGAGCCATTACAATACCTCCTTACTGACAAACATATACAATAGTTCCTTTAAATTTAACGCCCGCGCCTACAGAGGCACCATTCGTCGCAGTACATCTATGAATCCATAATCTGGAAGAACCTTCATACATTCTTAGATTAAATTGTACATCAGTAATGCCGTCTGCATCCAATTTACAAGGCGTGTCCGGAATACAAATACCAACGTATTCCGGATTCGGGTTTAAATTCCCCTCCACTCTGGGCAACGGTAAACCTGTAGCCAATGCCCAATCCCGCCAGGCTATACCTTTAGAACCTGGAGTAAAAGTTATGCAAATTATAACAAGTTTGCCAATTCTATAGCCAACAATATTGCCTGCTGTTTGACCAAAACCACTATCAAAAGCGAGTCCAGACAGTACTTCTACTTGAGAGAGGTCCGGCACCGTACCTACACTTGTCAATGATGCAGATTTTACTCCATTGCCTTTCAAATTATGGAAATTGAAAGTAAACTCTCTTGCAGAACTTGTACCGCCGAGGTCTACATCACAACTAGGAGTTCCTATATTTGCATCAACCGTCGCAGTTGCCTCTGTGATAGTTGCATTTGTACCAGCATCACCTTTATCACCTTTTGGGCCTTGAGCACCTTGAGATACAAAGAGCTGCCAGTTTGTAGTATTCGTAGGTACAACGCCTGTAGATGTATCTACTATACAAATATATGCATTACCTTGATAATTTACAAGGTCATTTCTTACATAAGTTGTAGTATTTACGTACTCACCACGAGCATTGATATTTGCAACAGATGTGGGTCCTGGAGGCCCTTGTTCACCTTGAGGACCGGGTTCACCTTGTATACCTTGTTCACCTTGAATACCACGTTCGCCTTGAGGACCTTGAATACCCTGTTCGCCTTGAGGACCAACAGGGCCTTGCGGACCTTGTGCTCCTGTCGTTTCAGTCAACGATTTAATCTGTCCTTTCAAAGTGCCACCATCTCTGTATACAGTACAACCTGCAATCCAACTTCTACCAGCAACAGTCGCATAACCACGAATGTTACATAAGAATTTATCGCCTACAACTGGTGTCCTGTTACAATAACTCGTTTGAATTGTGAACGTATCTTCTGTTTCTGGCTCAACAGAAAAACTTTGTATTTGAGAATACTCTAATGCAGATAAACCAGT
>OLXS01000767.1_pt1 | contig 12742 bp, 10 predicted proteins | sample 1673921 | NCBI WGS metagenome assembly OLXS01 (sample SAMEA103958134, study PRJEB25191) | human gut metagenome
TTTCAAGGGTGATGGTGGAAAAGCGCAGCGGGAAGCTCACCACCACGCGCTTTTCCTGTCCCCGGCCCGCCTCGCGCAACGCCTCGTACTGCTCGCGGCTGATACACACGGGCTTTTCCAGAAACAAGGGCATGCCCGTTTTCAGCACCCGGCAGGCCAGGGGCGTATGCAGCGGGCAGCGCGTGCCGATGAATACGCCGTCCGGTTCGCAGCCCCCCAGCAGCGCGTCCGCGTTTTCAAAATACCGCGCTTCAGCGAACAGCGGATCTCCGGCATTTTCCTCTTTGATCTGCTCCCAGCGCGGGTCCGCGACTGCGGCGACGGAAATATCCGCCTCGATCTCCCGGAAGGCCTGCAGCATGGTTTTCGAACGCAGGCCGTAGCCGAGAAAGGCAAGCTTCTTTGTCATATGCGTCACACTCCTGTCTGCACGTATTGTTTTTTAAATATTACTAATAATATGCGAATTTTTTAGTCGTAAACGAATAATAATCCAATCAAATATTATGAAATGTGTCTATTGACTTGCATCGTTTCTGTTGCTATACTACTACAAAAAGAAGAAAATATCAATCCTTTTTTCTTCTTTGATCATTTCGGATTGGGGCGTTCCGCCCATTTCCTCATTTAATTATTACTAATTTTCGAAAGCGAGTGGTCCTATGCGTAATCCGCCTGACGTCCCCGGTGTCCGCAGTCAGCGCACCCGATTCCAGAAGCTGCTGGCCTATCTGAAGCGCTACTGGTTCTTATATCTGCTTGTCCTGCCGGGCTTTGTCTTTATGATCGTGTTCAATTACGGCCCCATGTACGGCATTCAGCTGGCCTTTAAGGACTATCACGCAAATCTCGGCATCTGGGGCTCGCCGTGGGTCGGTCTTGAGCATTTCCGCGAGATGATCGCCGACGCCAATTTCTGGCGCGCGGCAAAAAACACGCTGATCATCAACGGCTATAACATCGTATTCAAGACGACGTTCACGATTTTCCTCGCACTCATGCTCAATGAGCTGCGCCTGAAAAAGGTCAAAAGCTGCGTGCAGACGGCGGCCTATCTGCCGTATTTCCTGTCCTGGGTCATTTTTGCCGGTCTGGTGCAGGTGTTTCTGGAATACCCGTCTTCCTCCGGCAGCAGCGGCGGCGTGATCAATCAGGTCATCATGTTTTTCGGCGGCGAGCCGATCAATTTCCTGACGCGGCCCGATCTGTTCCGCGCGATCGTCGTGATCTCCAACATTATTAAGAACGCGGGCTACGGCACGATCGTCTATCTCGCGTCCATGTCCACGATCAACCCGGCTCTGTACGAGGCGGCGAAGATGGACGGCTCCAACCGGCTGCAGATGATGCTGCACATCACCATCCCCGCGATCCTGCCGACCATCGTGATTTTGCTGATCCTGGATCTGTCCAGCCTGTTCAGCGCGAACTTTGACCAGATCTACAATCTGTACAACAACTATGTGCTCTCCACCGGCGATGTGCTCTCCACGTATATCTACCGCATCAGCCTCGGCGGCGGCACGTCCTTCGAGCTTTCCACGGCGATCAATCTGGTTCTGCAGGTTCTCGGCCTGATCGTCGTGCTGATCACCAACAAGTTCGTTTCCAAGCTCGATATCATGGGCATTTTCTAAAGGGAGGGCCGCGCATGAAAAAGAAACCCACTTCCCTGCGCCGCAGTATGTTCATGCGGCTGGGCTTTAACTTCTACGACGTGGCCGTGACGATCTTCTGCGTCGCGTTCGGCCTGCTGTGCTTTTACCCGCTCTGGTACTGCCTGGTCGCGTCGGTCATGCCGTATGAGGAATACGTCAAGGGCGGTCTGATGCTCTGGTTCAAGGGCATCGATCTGCAATACTATATTCAGATTTTCAGCACCAAGGTCTATACAAACAGTCTGCTCGTCTCCGCCGTCAAGACGGTTCTGGCAACCGCGCTTTCCGTGCTGGTCACCTCCGCCATGGCCTACGCCGTCAGCAAGGTCCATATCCGCGGCATGAAGCTCATCAACGCGCTTGTGGTCTTCAACCTGTTCTTTGCCGGCGGCCTCATCCCGCAGTATATGCTCTACAAATCGCTCCACCTGACCGGGAACTTCTGGGTCATGGTCCTGCCCGGCACGCTGAATATCTCCTATTTCATCATCATGCGGAACTATTTCTCCTTCTCCGTCTCCCGCGAGCTGGAGGATGCCGCCATGATCGACGGCTGCAACGAGGTCGGCATTTTCTTCCGCATCGTCATGCCGCTCTCGCGCGGCATGATCGCGGCTGTGACGCTGTTTATCGCGGTCATCAACTGGAACGACTATTACAGCTACATGATGTTCATCGGCAACAAGACGAAGCTGCAGCCGTTCGCGTGGGTGCTGCACCGGATGCTGACGGACAAGAGCCTTATGAATCAGGTGCGCAACGGCGCGGCCAGCCTCGGCTTCACGCTGCCGCCTCCCATGGCGCTGCGCATGGCGACGATCATCTGCGCGACGCTCCCCATTATCATCATCTACCCGTTTATCCAGCCGTACTTCACGCAGGGCATGACGCTCGGCGCCGTGAAGGAATGATCTTGAAACTCTGCGCGGGAACCGCGCGGTTTTATAAAAACTAAGGAGGATCACAATGAAAAAGTACACCACCCTGCTCTGCCTGCTTCTGGCGCTGGTCATGGTCATGGCCTGCTTCACCGGCTGCGCCAAGCAGCCCGCGCAGTCGGACCCCGCCGACACCACGGAGCCTGCGCAGACAACTGACACCACCCCCGAGGATTCCACCCCGGCTGAACCCGCCGACACGCGCGAAACGGTCAACATCCGCTTTGCCCAGTTCGGCAACAACCTCGACGATCTCGACGGCTATGCCAACGACCCCATCAAGGCCGCCATCGAGCAGGCCGTCGGCGTGACGCTGGAATATGACACCGGCACGGACGGCTTCGACGACCGTATGCAGACCGAGCTCTTCACCGGCAGCGCCCCCGATCTGTTCCCGACCTGGGGCGAGAGCGACAAGATCGCCAGCTGGGTGCAGGACGGCCTCGTCACCAACCTCGGCGAGATCGTCAACGCCGATCCCGACCGCTATCCCACGCTCTACAAGATGATGAACAGCGAGGAATGGAAGGCGTACAACAAGCTCTACACCGGCGACGAGGCCGCCTCCTACGCCATCTACTCCGTGGCCGCCTTTGCAGATCCCTCCTTCGGCGGCGTTCCCGTTTACAACCAGGCCATCCTTGACGAGGTCAACGAGGGCAAGGTCCCCGCAACGGTCGATGAGTTCCTGACCTACTGCGAGGCCGCAGGCTCCGCCGGTTATGTCGGCTGGTGGCCGCGCAACGACAAGCTCACCAATTGGAACGAGATCGACGCGACGCTGGCTCTGCCGCAGGGCACCAGCATCACCGTTCCCAGAGGCGCCGGCACCGGCACCATCCTCTCCGGCGAGGCCGGCACGGACAGCGAATACTGGACCGTGAGCGCCGTCTCCGAGCAGAGCAAGGCCGTCGTCAAGCAGCTGGCTGAGCTTTATAAGAACGGCGGTCTTGACGCCAACATCGGCGTCAAGGGCGACTTTGACGACGCGTATGCCGATTTCGGCAACGGTACGCTGGGCGCTGTGAACTTCGGCTTCGGCTATCCCGGCCAGTTCCGCGATTTCTTCAAGAGCGCATGGCTCGCCGTCCATCCGGACGCTTCCATCGACGATCTGGCCGTCGGTCAGGCTCTGACCTCCAACGGCAGCTACGGCAAGACCTACTCCACCGGCACGTGGATCAACTCCCACTACTTTATCCCCACCTCCTGCGCATATCCCGACCGTGTTCTCGATCTGGTCGAGTTCCTTGCCTCCAACGCAGGCCAGGATCTGCTGCATAACTGCGTGAACGGCGAGTTCAACACCAGCGTCGGCTCCGATTACTGGTCTGCGATCGACGGCGCATACGGCTACGGCGACGGCCGCTGCAAGTACGTCTGGTTCAGCTATATGTTCAGCGGTGTCGAGTACTATTGCGACTTTGAGAACCAGAGCTGGTGGGACGCCGTTTCCCATCCCGTTGACTTCTCCAACTCCTGGGCGACCGAAGAGGACGCCGCGCTCGTCAGCAAGGCCAAGGACACCATCTCCGGCTTTGTCAACGAGGTCGTGCAGCCCCTGCCCGCCTATTACAACATGGTCGCGCTGCCCGCAGAGGCGACCGATATCATCAACCAGCTCGCGACCATCACCAATGAGTATCTGACCCAGTTCATCGGCGGTCAGCTGGACATCGACGCTTCCTGGGGCGACTATGCCGCCGCTTATGAAGCTGCCGGTGCAGCCGAGCTCGAAACGATGATCAACGACGCTGTCGCAACCGCCCGCACCACCTACGGCGGCTAACCACATTCCATTTCCGATGTGCAGGGGGGCATTCCCCCCTGCACACCCGCGCGCATCCTGCGCCCGCACACGGGCTTTGACCATCAGAAGGCCGGCACGACGGCTGCCTGATGCCTATCCAAATTTCTTATCCACTATTTTTCCGCACTCAGGAGGTAATGTTCCATGTCCAACAAAACTATGCTCGGTGATGCATCCGGCCGCGGCGCCGTTGACGGCTTCCGCGTGACCTGCCCCGCCATGCAGCATCCCTATACAGAAGCAGAGATCGACGCAGTCGTCAAGGTCATGCGTGAGGCCTGCGGCCAGACGCAGGGCAAATACATGGTCGAGTTTGAGCAGGCCTTCTGCGCCTTTACCGGCGCGAAGCACGCCTTTGCCGTCAATAACTGCACAAGCGCGCTGAAAATGGCCGCGATCTTCTGCCATATCCAGCCTGGCGACGAGGTCATCATCCCCGCCTATACCTTCTGCGCCTCCGCGATCCCCTTCGGCGATCTGGGCGCAAAGATCGTCTGGGCCGACATCAACCCGGATACCTGGACCATCGACCCGGACGATATCGCTCGCAAGATCACGCCCAAAACGAAGGCTGTGGTCTGCGTGCACCTGCTCGGTATGCCGTGCGACATGAAAAAGATCGTCCCCATCGCAAGAGCGCACGGTCTGAAGGTCGTGGAGGACTGCGCGCAGGCGCTCGACTGCCGCATTGACGGCCAGCACGTCGGCACGTTCGGCGATTTCGGCTGCTTCAGCTTCCACTCCGCAAAGACCATGACGACGCTCGGCGAGGGCGGTATGTTCGTCTGCGCAGACGACGCGGACGCCGCTGCCGCGCCCGGCATCCGGCACAACGGCTGCTGCGCGTATCCGGCTGACCGTGAGCGCTACTGGTCCCCGGCCATGAGCTGCGTCGACAGCTTCCTGGACGACCGCTGGCCGCAGAACTTCTGCATCGGCGAAGCGCAGTGCGCGCTGGGCACGGAGGAGCTCAAGAGCGTCATCGCCAACAACAACACCCTGATCGAGCAGGACCGCAAGATCCGCGAAAAGCTTGCCGGTCTGCCTGAGATCTCCTTCTCCCGCTGCCCGGAAAACGGCCGCTATGTCGTGCACCAGTACATCATGCATTATGACGGCAGCGCCTGCGGCAAAACGCGCGATGATCTGCTCGATCTGATGACGAAAAAATACGGCATCCGCTGCATCGTGCAGTATTATCCCCTGTACCGCTACCCGCTGTTCCAGCGCAAGGGCTGCGGCGAGTTTGACTGCCCCGTGCTCGACAAGTGGTGGGACGGCTCGTTCTCCTTCCCGTGGTGGTGCGGCATGGACGACACTGTCATCGACACGCTGTGCTCCAGCCTGATCTCCGCCGTTGAAGAGCTGCGCGGCTGAGCGCCGGGAGGAAGCGGATTTGGCTGATTTTACAGCGCTTCGCGGGATCGTCTGCCCCGTTGTTTCGCCCTGCACATCGAATGAGGGCGTCGATTACGACAGCCTGCAGGAAAATCTGGCGCGGCTGCTGCGCGCGCCCATCACCGGCTTTTATGTCTGCGGCGGCACCGGAGACGGCAGCCGTCTGACGTTCGCCGAGCGTTGCAGGACGGCGGAGCTGACCATCGCGCAGACAAGGGCCGCCGGACGCAGGACCATCGTCCATGTCGGCCAGACGCTTCAGCGGCACGCGCTGGAGCTGGCGGAGCACGCGATGACGCTGGGCGCGGACGCGGTCGCGTCCGTCCCGCCGCAGGGCGGCTGGAGCGAAACGGTTGCGTATTACACCGCGCTGGCCGCGCAGGCGCCGGTCTTCATCTATTACATTCCCGGTCTGACGCACGTTTCGGCAGACTATGACCAGCTGCGGCAGCTGCTGGATCTGCCCGGCGTGGCCGGGATCAAGGTCAGCGACTGGAACATCTTCCTGATCCGCCGCATCAAGGCGGATTATCCGGAGAAGATCGTCTATACCGGCCTTGACGAAATGGTCGTTCCGGGCCTTCTCTACGGCGCGGACGGCTCCATCGGCACGTGGATCAATCTGCTGCCGGAGTTTTACTGCAAGCTCTGGACGCTTGCGCAGGCAGGCCGCTGCACGGAGCTGAACCGGCTGCAGACGGCCTATACGGAGTTTTTGCGCAAGGGCTGGCAGTTCGGCATTCTGAACGCATTTCAGGAGCTGATGCGCAGTCTCGGCTATGCGGAAAAATGCTTCCGCGCCCCCGCCGTCTGGCAGCCCGGCTCCATGCCGGAGCCGCTGCTGCAGGAGCTGCTGGCCGATCTGGACGGGCTGAACGCGCTTGCCGCGTCCATGTCCTGACGTCTCTACTTTCACAGGAGGAACCTGTTATGCAGTTTACAACTTTACCGGGAACCGGCATTTCCGTCTCCCGTCTGTGCCTCGGCACCATGACCTTCGGCAGCCCCGTCGCCGAGCCGGACGCGATCCGGCTGGTGCATGACGCGGCGGAGCTTGGCGTCAATTTCATCGACACGGCCAATATGTACGAGGGCTACAACCGCTTCGCAGGCTCTGCAGGCGGCGTGGCCGAGGAAATTGTCGGCAAGGCCGTCGCCGGACGGCGGGCGGACTTCGTCGTCGCGACGAAGCTCGGCATGAAGGTCGGCGATACCCCCGTCGACGAAAACACCTCGCCCGAGGCCATCCGCGTCCAGCTGCGCCGCAGCCTGCGCCGGATAAACACCGATTATATTGATTTGTACTATCTGCACCGCTACGATCCCAACACTGCCCCCGGCGAGATCGCCCGCGCCATCGGCGAGGAGCTGAAGGCCGGCACCATCCGGGCCTGGGGCGTGAGCAACTATTCTGCGGAGCAGCTTTCCGCGCTGCTTGCCGCAGCGCGCGAGGAAAATATCCCACTGCCCAGTATGTGCCAGCCGCCGCTGAGCCTGCTCAACACCGGCGCGCTGGACGCGCTTCTGCCGCTGTGCGCGCAGGAGGGCATCGGCGTGATCCCCTATCAGGTGCTGCAGGGCGGCATTCTGACCGGAAAATATCACGCCGGACAGCAGCCGCCCGCAGGCAGCCGCGCAGCAGAAAAGCCCGACTGGATGAAGCCCATGACGGACGAGGTCTACGCGACGCTTGCGCGCGTGGGGGCCGAAGCGAAGGCCGCCGGACAGAGCATGACGCAGTACGCCCTTGCCTGGGCGCTGCGGCAGCCTGCCGTCCGGTGTGTGCTGCTGGGCGTGAAGCGCCGGGCGCAGCTGGAAGAGGCTGCGGCGATCTTTTGACAGACAGGAGAAACAGATATGCAGCTGCACGGCTCTGAACTGAAAAAGGGCGTCGTCATTGAACGCGGCGCTTCCCCCTGGCAGATCTTCCAGCAAAACGAGCAGGGCTTCGCCGTTATCCGCCTTTCCGGCACGGCGCACCGCGTCCGGCAGAGCTTTGAGCTGCCGCTGGAATTCTCCGCCGTACCGGATGGCTCGATCACCGTCAAGGCCCGCTGTAGCGGCGCGCGCTCGCTGGCAAACCGCGCGCGTTCCGTGTCAAATATAACGCCTGCATAACATTCTGCATAAAAAGCGAAGGGCGGCCGCGTTTTGCGGTCGCCCTTCTTGTCGCCTTATTCCACGATCAGTTCCCCAGCGATCAGCTGCTGCGTCGTGTGCATCTGATTGATCAGGTCCTCGGCAGCGCCCTGGATCATGGCGTTAATGTCCAGCTTCGCCGCCTCCAGCAGCTGCACGGTAGGCTCCGCCAGCTTCTCTCTGGTCATGCGCAAAAGATCGGCTTTCAGTGTCCTGATCTGGTCCTCGGTCAGCTTGCCATCAGCTGCCGCCGCCTTCATCGCTTCGACGGTGGTCTGCTGTAATTCGCCGACCGTTGTCTGCGCCGCCTGCGTCACCTGGCCGATGGCAGCCTTGATGTTGGCCAGCTTGTTGTTCTGGCCGATCTTGGCGGTCGCCCACGCGCCTGCCAGGCCGATGGCCGCGATGGCAGCCTTCGCCAGAATGTCCAGGCCGACGTTCACCAGCTCCAGAACGATGGGGTCGGTAGCGCCCGTTTCGGTGGTCTGTGCGCACGCTGCAAGCGCCACACAGAGCGTCACCAGCATGGTCAAAATGAGCATCGCTTTCAGGGCCTTTTTGGTGGTGTTTTTCATGGTGTTTTTCCTCCTTAATTTTACCGCCTGAATGGCGGGATTTTATGATCACTTTTCGGGGGTGTTTGCGTCGTGGTAAAGCGACGCAATAATCACAGCTTTCAGCGTCTCGTGGCGCAGATTCAGATCAGTGGGGTTGACGTCCGCAGGGGTGCCGCCGTTGACGGCTCCGGCGTCCAGCAGCGCCTTCGCCTGCTCCTGCCAGTAGGCGGGCACGTCTTTCAGGTCCGCATAGGTGGGGTTGTCTTCTGCGATCACTTCGCGGATCAGCTGTTTCAGTTCGGCCTTGGTCATGCTGTCGATGTTCTCCTTTCCGTAGTCAGGGGCCGCATAGCCCACAATGTAGGTGTCGTTCAGATCGTACTGGCGGCGCTTCACGGCGTTGCTGGTATTGCCTTCGATGGTGTGCAGAACACCGTCTTTCGCATACTCCACCAGGCCCGTGTGGGTGCTTTCTGCGGTGGATTTCTTATCCTTGAAGAAGACGATGTCAGCAGGCAGCGGGGTGTATGTGCCGCCGCAGGCCGCCGAAGGATGGAAGACGCCCTGCGCCTTAAAGAAGGCCATGCCGGTGCTGCATCCGCAGTAGGGCTTCACAATGTCGCGGGCGATGCCTGCCAGATAGTTGGTGACGTAACTTACCCACATAGCGCACCACGCCGCATCAAGCGGCAGGCTCCATGTTTTCAGGACCTCCGTGTTGTACCACCGGATATACTTGTCGTCGCCGGTCGGCTCGCACACGCCCAGCTCGCCGATGGCCTTCTGGACGATCTTCTTGCGGGTGTCGTTCACATCAGGCGCTTCCGTGGGCTGGGCGGGCTTCTCCGGCTCCTTTTCAGGCTGTGCGGTCTCCTTGTACCCGTTCAGTCCTGCGCGCTTGATAATGGCCGCATAGTCCTTGTACGCGACGTCCAGATCGACGCGCCCGTTGATGCCCGCCACACTGCCAGAGCTGCTGCGCTGCCACATGCCGAAGCTGTAGGCCGTCGTCGGCTGGCTGGCCCACTGCGCCAGCCACAGATCGAAGCCTTTCAGGTCGTCCATGTTCAGCATGTTCTTGCACCAGTTGGTGTTGCAGTAGAACGACGCATAATAGCCCGCAGCTTCGATGGTCGTGCAGAAGGCCGTCACCATAGCGGTCAGCACATCGCGCCCCAGCCCTGCCTGTTTGCTATCCTCCAGATCGTAGGCGACGGGGTACAGGATGCGGCCCTTATACGGGGCGATCTGCTCCACTACCCACGCCGCCTCTCTGGCGGCCGCCTGGGCGCTTTTTGCGTAGCTATAGAAGTAGATGCCCACCTCTACGCCCGCGGCCAGTGCGCCCTCCACGTTGGCCTTGAAATAGGTGTCCATTTTGCAGTCGTTGCCCTGGCTGCTGCCATAGCCGACGCGGATCATGGCGAACACAATGCCGCTCGCCCTGACTTTCTTCCAGTCGATCTTGCCCTGCCATACAGACACGTCGATGCCTTTAATGTTCATGCTTTCCTCCTTACTCCGCCAGCTGGTAGAAGTCCCCGATCAGAGCGGGCGGGCGGTAGCTGTCTGCTTTGAAGAATTGTCGAAGCACTTCGTAGGTCTTGCCGTAGTCGCTGAATCTGTCACCGACGTTGAAGGTGTGGCCGTCCTCCAGATCAGCCCAGCGCGGCACGGTATCGTCGCCGCCGTCTCCGCCGCTGCTGTCCTCGACCAGCTTGTATTCGGACGGCACCAGATGCGGATAATGCGGCTCGTAGAGCGTGACGCCCTGCTCGTGGATCGGTGTGTAGACCTTGCCGTCCTGCGGGTCCCTGCGCTTCACGCCATAGGGGACTAACTCGCCCCACACGAAGTCCAGCACGGTGCTGTCCTCCGGCTCTGTGCGAAGCAGGCGGAACAGCGTCCTGGCCGCCGTACTGCCGGGCAGAAGGTCGCTGCGCTTGTAGTGTTGCTGCGTGGTGATGTAAAGGTCGCCGTTGCTGCCGACTACGGCTTCGTTGCGGAAGATCGGGTCGCCGTCGTCGATCTCAGACCAGACGCGTGCGCCGCTTGTGACAGTGATCGCGCGCAGTTCCGTGTCTGTGTAGTCGCCCGCGTCCTTATCTCCGGCGCGAAGCAGCGCCGCCTTTGCGCGTTCGACATGGACCGCAGGAAGGCCGGTCAGACCGCCCGCGATCAGTGCGTCGTGGGTGGCTAAAATCGCCGCCCACAGATGCAGCTGCTGCTGCGCTTCTTCCTGCTTGTTCAGTTCTCTGGCTGCTGTCAGATTCATGCTTTTCCCTCCTTACAGGTAAGAGCCGCTTACGCCGTACAGCGCGATGGTGTCGCTGGTGCTCGCCTTCGTCAGTTTCACACGGACGCCCACAGCCCACTTCGTTGCCGTCTTCGTCTTGTTCGTGAACAGGTGCTTGCGGCCAGGGGTGACGGTCTCCCACGTCGGCGTGGCGTCCTTCGCGTTGTTGCACGCCTCCACGGTCAGATTGTTCTCCGCGCCCAAAAAGCGCGCGGAAATAAGGATCTTTTCGGCCATGGCGTCCGTTTCGATGGCGTCGCGCTGCACGCTGATCATCGTGATGCTGCGGGAGAAGGTCACGACGCGCGTCGCGCTGTTTCCCGCACTGTCGGTGACGGTGATCGTCATGCTGTGTTCACCAGCAGCCAGCGCCGCAAACTGTGTGGCCGTCAGGCCGAAGGTGTAGGTCTTTCCGCGCTCCGCGTCCGCAATGGTGCGCACCTCGCTGCCGTCCAGCGCCTCCACGATGGTCAAGGTGTCGCCGTTGTCCACATCGCCCACGGTGTAGGCTCTGGATGGGGGCGACGTCACCGCGCCCAGGTTGGCGTCGGCTCCGGAAACGGTCGGGTCGGCGTTGTGCGTTACGGTCTTGGCCTGGCTCGTCGTATAGGTGCTGTACGCATCCTTGCTATCCTTCGCGCGGACGCGCCACTGTACGCTGTCCATCGCCGTGGTGATGCCGGTGTCGGTAAAGCTGGTGTTGCTGCCGGTGTAGATCGTGGCCCATGCGTTCGTGTTGTTGCTCCAGCGGTCCAGCTGGTAGGTGATGTCGTCGCTTTCCGGGTCGGTGGACGCCGCCCAGCTGATCGCTGCGTCTTTCCCGCTCTTTACGCTGTCCGGTACGGTGATGCCGGGGGGCGTAGTCGGGGCCTGATTCCACTGAATCGTGTAGTAGCCTTCGGAGTCAGGCTCGTCAGATACCAAGGTATCAGAGGACAGATTACAAAGCGGCAGGACGCCGACGTAGCCGTCGTACGCGTCGGTGCTGATCCCGCTGCCGTCCGAATAGACGCTGCGGACGCCGTGCGCGTTGCCAGAGTACGGGGACCGCGGCCGCCAGTACCAGTTGTCCGCGCTGCTGGGGTTGTTGGTATAGTTGCTGTTTGCGATGGCCTGCGGCGTGCAGGTGCGCAGGCGGGAGCTGTTGTTGCTGTTGAACAGCGCCAGAAGCGATCCCTCGGCGATGCCGTTCTCAGAGCCGAGGCCCGCTTCCTGCTTGGACGGCAGGAAGAAGTCGTCGGTCACGGTTTCGCTGCCGCCGCCGTCCGTTGTGGGCTTCGCCACGGTCAGCGTGGTTGGCAGGATCGCAGCCAGGAACTGTGGAGAAAAGCCGGTCTTGAAGCCCGCCTCGGTGTCGTATGCGTTGTAGCCGCTCCAGACGTAGCTGGAACCGGGCGCGCGGTCGTAGCTGTGCTGCGCCTGGTACCAGTTGGTGCCGGACTTGTTCAGCCACTGGCGGATATTCGCCAGGCTGTAGCGGTTGTTCCCGCAGTTCTGTCGGTCGCTGTTGCCGCCGCTCTCCTTCGCGTCGAAGGCTTTCAGGCACAGGATCTTTTCCGCGGCCAGCGTCGTGCTGTTTGCGGGATAGCCCGCGTGATTTTTGTCCGCGATCTGGAAGCCCACGGGGACGCCGTAATACTTCGACAGCGGGTCGCGTACCTTAGCACCCACGGCCAGAGTGCTGATCTTCTTGGACATGTTCGGGTCTCCTTTCAAATATTGATAGGAATTGCTGATCGTATTTTGCCACCAGCTGCCTGCAATCCCCGTGCAGGGCATGGGCGCGCCAGCTGGTGTAGCTCTCCGCGATCTTCTCGCGGTCGATCTCGCCGCGTTGGTAAAGCGCGGCATACTTTCGCAGTTTCCGCTTCATGCGGTCTCTGCTGGATTTATACTAATGTCTTTTTAAAAAGGTTGATAATTTATCACTGTTGATGTATAATGAA
>OLXS01000778.1_pt1 | contig 12511 bp, 11 predicted proteins | sample 1673921 | NCBI WGS metagenome assembly OLXS01 (sample SAMEA103958134, study PRJEB25191) | human gut metagenome
GCTTCCTGGCCGTGATGGTGGTCTTGGTATCGCCGTAGCCGCTGATGTTTTCAGCCTGTTTGCCGCTTACCTTGATGGATTGCTTGACGGTGACGCTATTGCCGTTATCAATGGCTTCGTAACTGAGCAGTTCATGCTTCAGTTCACGGAGGCCGTTAGCCATGCTCTTGGCCATGACGCCCGGCTCATTGCTGGAGGCGGCGCGCAGGGCGTTCACCGCCATGGGCGTTTTAAACAGAGGCTTGCCGTTTACCGTGAACTGGGCCAGTTCCCCGGTGGCCGCGTCAAACTGCACGGAAAAATCCTTGCCGGAAACGGTATGCTTGTCCGTGCTGAGGCTGACTTTGCCCGCAGGAGCCTTGAACACAGGCAGATCTCCCTGCACGGGAAGCTGGAGCTGGTCAAAGGCCAATTCATATCCCTTCTTGGCCCACCCCCTGTCCTTCTTCAGCTTGTAACTTATGCGCAAGGCATACTCCACCCCCGGTTTCCGGTTTTTCAACTGGGGAATGTCCGGAATGGGAACCACAATCTTTTCTCTGGGACCGGCCGGAGGCGTGTCCAGCCTGCCTTCAGCTACTACATTGCCGTTTTCCGTAAGGGTCCAGGTAATGTCGTATGAAGAAAGGTCCGTAAAGAAATTCTTGTTGAAAATGGAAATCCTGCCGTCGTCCGTCAAAGATGTGGAAATATTCTGATAGACGTGCTTGACTTCAAAATAACCCGGTTCCGGCGTACGATCCGACAGGATGGTGCCGTTGAACACAAACTGGCCGCTATTGGGATGGTCGTTGAAATCGCCGCCGTAGCAGAGCATCTTTTCTCCATTCGGCAGGGTCTTGTACAAGCCCTGGTCCACCCAGTCCCAGATGGCGCCGCCCATAATGCGGTCGGAAGACTCGATGGCCTCCCAGTAATCCGCCAGGTTGCCCATGGCGTTCATCATGTTGTGTGCGTACTCGGAAATATAGTAGGGCTTGGGAAAATCCTTGTTGCCCGCCATGGAACGCGTCCAGTCCACGGACGGATACTGGTTGGACCCCAGGTCCACAATGTCATTATTGCGTTCGTAGTGGGTGGGGCGGGACATATCCCTGGCCTTCACCATCTTTTCCGCACTGCGGAAATTCTGGCCGGGGCCGGCTTCATTCCCCAGGGACCACATAATCACGCAGGGATGGTTCTTGTTGCGCTCCACCATCGCCATGATGCGGTCCACGTGGGCCGGCATCCACTCAATGGGATGGGAAAGGGACTCCTTGCCATAGTAATAGCCGTGGGACTCGATGTTGGCCTCATCCTGCACGTAAATGCCGTACTTGTCACAGAGGTAATAAAAATAAGGATCCGCGGGATAATGGGAACAGCGCACGTGGTTGATATTGGCGCGTTTCATCATCCGCACTTCTTCCTCCATCTGCTCCGGAGTCACGTAATGCCCTGTTTCCGGATGGCTTTCATGGCGGTTTACGCCCTTTACCTTCACCGGCTGGCCGTTTACCAGGAACACGCTGTCCTTAATCACCACATTGCGGAAACCCACGCGGGAGGAAACCATTTCTTCCGTCTTCCCGTCACGCTTCAGCGTCAGTACCAGGGTGTACAGGTTGGGATCCTCCGCAGACCATAGCCTGGGTTTGGAATAAATGCCCAGCAGGGAAGTTTTAAAATCCTTCATGCCGGTAATGCGCAAGGGCTTTTCCAACACGCCGTCATATGGCGCATCCTTGGGCTTGACAGGTTCTACCAGTTTTCCGGCAGCGTCATACAGGGCCATGGAAACCGTGCAGCCGTCCAGCTTTTCCGTTGCCGGAAACAGATTGCGAACATCCACATCCACCTGAAGGCGCCAATCGCCGTCCACGGTCCCCGGTTTGGCATGGTCAATATTCAAAGCCCAATCCCTCTGGTCCACCGGATTGGCCTGTGCGAAAAAGTCGCGGATGTGAACTTTCGGCAGCGCAAAGATGGAAACATTGCGGAAAATGCCGGACAGGCGGAACATATCCTGGCATTCCAGATATGCTCCGTCGGAATGGCGGTACACCTCTGCGGCCACCACGTTCTCCCCCTTCTTAAGGTAGGGGCTGATGTCAAAACGGGCCGGATTCCGGGAATCTTTGGAAAAACCTACATACTGCCCGTTGATCCAGAGGTAGAAGAAGGAATCCACTCCGTCAAACTGCATGTACACTTCCCTGCCGTCCCAGTCCGCAGGCACTTCAAAAGTGCGGCGATAGGAACCTACGGGGTTCCGTTCCTTGTAGGACGTATAATTCTTGTTGGAAGGCTCCTTCATTACATAAGGCCAGGAGCGTTCAAAGGGATACGGCTGATTGGAATAAATGGGGGTGCCGTAACCCTGAGTCTGCCAGGAGGAAGGCACCTTAATCTCCTTCCAGTCCTTTACGTCGTAATCCGGCTTGTAAAAATCGGCCGGGCGGCTCTGGGGATCCTTCGCCCAGTGGAACTTCCACTGACCGTTCAGGGACCTGCGCCATTTACTGTTTTCAGGCAGCACTTTCAAGGCGGACTGCAAATCGCTGAAAGACGCGAAAAAGGCGGTTGGAGCTTCCTTATTCAAATGCAGGTTTTGTTCCTGTTCCCATTCCAGCCCTGTGGGGGCTGGCGCGGGGGCGGAATCGCCCGGTGCTCCCAGGCCGCACATGGCGGAACTTACCGCCAGCGCGGTACAGGATAAAAGCCAGGATCTGGTCGTTCTCATGAAATCAATATGTGTCGGAGTTGATATGCACAAACGGATTGTCCTGTTACATACGAATCCGCAATTCTAATTCTAACAGCAAACTTGCCCTTTGCAAGCTGCTGTTGCGTTTATGAACGGCCTGCAAACGCAGCCGTTAAAAAGTATGCCGAAGCTGGAGAACGCCCACACACTGCATGGATTCCTGCTGGGTGTACTCCTTGGTCATGTAATGCAGGCCGAAAAGCAATTCCGAGCGCTTGTACCGGAGGCCGAAGCCATAACCCCATTCTCCCACTACAGGATACTTGTTCACATACTTGGGGGAGGAACGAAACACCGTACCATCCAGATACAGGTCATGAGCCACGGCTCGCACGGCAGCATGAATATAACCGTAATACCCCCAATTGGAAACGGACATCCTGTTATAAACGAAGGGAGGCGCTGCGCTGGTCGCGCCGCGAATGCTGTTCTCCGGAGAAGTATTGCCCAGATTATAGCCGAAGCGGAAGGACATGCCGCCCCCCGCCTGCACCTTTACTGTGCCGGCGTCCGCATGCCAGTAAGCCAGGGCATCCGTTTCAAAACCGGAGCCGTAGCGCTTCTCCAGTCCGCGCAGGCGGTAATACCGCTTGAAAAACAAATTGGCAGTCATCTCTCCGGGGAGCTGGTTGGCCCAGCCGGGCCATTGCTCCATACCCCACAGCTTATGGATGAAATGCTGGGAGCCCTTGGCGAGGGAATTCGTGCCCGTGGTGCCGAGCTGCAGCTCCAGGGAATTGGCCCGGTCTTCATTCTTGACCAGGGAGGTCAGCCCCAGCGTCAGGTTGCCCACATAGGGGTGCTGGTTGTAGATGGGATAGGTGGCCTTCTGCTCCGGGGTGTACATGAGCTGGGTCAGGTCCAAACCCCACTGCTGGCGCAGGTTGGCGGAACCGTTCATGCCCATGAACCGCCGCCAGGAATCCGAGGCGTTCGTGCCGCCCAGCACTGTTCCCAGCATGCCGGAAAACGTATGGCTCCGGGACGTGGTGCCGGACATCCACGCAAAGCGGACGCCGTTGGTATAATTATCATCATCCCCCACGAACATATCGTTTTCCAGATGGAAACTGATAACGGAGCCCTCCTGCGGCGCTTCTATCTGCTGGGTTCCTGCCTGCAGGAAGCCCACCGGCAGCAGGGCGGCGCACATGCACAAAGCCGTACATTTCATGCGGGGCAGTTTGTGCGTTTCACTTCCGCGTGGCAAGGAAAAATCAGGCATGCTCTGCGTTTGCACTTTTCAAAGCCGGCAAATATCCACAAACTTCATCCGTTCCGCCACAGTCCCTTACACCATGATTATTGACACGCACTGCCATCTGGCTTCCGCTCAATTCGACCAGTCCCGCAGGGAAACTTACGTCCAGCATGCCCTCCGGGAAGGCATTGACCGCATGATTACGCTGGGGGCGCGGATGGATGACTGGGAGGCAAACACGGCGTGGGCGCGCCAGTTTCCCGGCGCGGTTTTTTGTGCGCTGGGCATCCATCCGGACGATGCCCATGACGCCCCGGCAGACTGGGCGGACCAGCTTTTCCGGAAGGCGCAGGACGTTCCCCTGGCCGCCATCGGGGAAACGGGCCTGGATTACTTCCACGGGGCGCCCCAAGGCTGGGAAACGGAACAATTCCACCGCCTTCAGCAGGACCTTCTGGAACGGCACTTTGACCTGGCGGAGCGCCTGGGCCTTAATATCGTCCTGCATACGCGGAACCGGAAAGGCTCCGCGAGCTTTGAGGACGCCTTGGCTATTGCCCGGAACTACGCGGGCCGCGTGCGTCCCGTATTTCACTGCTTCATCGGAAATACCGCTCAGGCCATGCGGATCTTTGACGAACTGGACGGCATGGTCTCCTTCACCGGGGTGGCTACTTTTAAAAACGCCCCCGTAGTGGCGGAAACCGCAAGCTGGTGCCCGGAAAACCGTATCATGCTGGAAACGGACTCCCCCTATCTCAGCCCGGAACCCCTCCGGGGCCGCATGAACGAACCCGCCCATCTCATTCATACAGCCCGTTTCATCGCCGCTGCCAGAGGCATGAACCTGGAAGATCTGGCCCATGTGACGACCCGAAATGCGGAAACCTTTTATAATCTGGGCAAGGTCTGAAAAAAAATCCCGACAATCCGCGCTACCGCCTTGAATCCGAAATCATAAATTAGTATGAACAGGGCACACATGAAAACGCCATTCATTTTAACCTGCGCCTGCGCTGCCGCGCTGGTATTCCCCCTCTCTTCCTGCTCCACCCAGAATTCCTCCACGGCCGGTTACGACACTGCGGAACCGGCCAGCGGCGAAATCCCGCCGTGGATCGCGGAAAGCTCTGATCCCGCTTACGAATCCGGCCATTACAGCCCGGTTCAGAGTTCTTCCAGCTACGCTTACAATCCCCCCGCCAAGCCTTCCGTCACTAAAAAATCATCCGCGCGGAAGAGCACGGCCGGCAGCAAATCCTCCCGCAGCACGGCTACCAGAAAGAGCTCCTCCCGTAAATCCGCTCCCAAGGCCCGCACCTACACCGTGAAGAAAGGCGATACGCTGGGAGCCATCGCCCGCAGGAACGGCACCTCTGTCAAGGCCCTTAAAAGGGCTAACGGCCTTAAATCCGATCTGATTCACATCAACCAGAAGTTGACGATTCCGCGTTCCAAGTAATCCGGGGAATCCTCCCGGTTCCACCACTTATGAAGCCTCTCCTTGTTCTGGCCGCCTTCCCCGTGGTGCTCATGGGGTGGGCGTCCTGTTCCCACTCCGGCACGGGCCATGCGGCCCTGCCGGATCCGCGTGCCGTGGACAAATCCGTTCCGGAATATAAAAACCCGTTTCATCCTTCCACATACGCTCATTTTGTAGCCCGCAAGGACTACCGGAAAACGTACGACGTCTATAAGGACGATACCTTGCTGAACCGCCAGCCGAAAAAATCCCGAAAAATCTTCGTCTGCCTGGACGAACAACGGGGCCAGTATCTGGTGGACGGCTTGGTCGCCATGGACTTCCCCCTCTCCTCCGGCGTAAAAGCCTATCCGACCAAAACGGGGGACTACGCCGTTATCTCCAAAAAGGAAGACCATACTTCCAACCTCTACGGCAAAATGTATGATGCCGAAGGCAAATGCATCAACTACAATGCCGAATCCACGGATCCCATACCGGAGGGAGGTCGTTTTGACGGTTCTCCCATGCCTTATTGGCAGCGTCTTACCAACGCGGGGCTGGGCCTGCATGTAGGGAAAGTTCGGCGGCATCCTGTTTCCCATGGCTGCGTCCGTCTGCCGCGAAATGTTGCGGAAATCCTCTACAGGCAAACCAGCATAGGAACGCCCGTTACCATCCAGAAAACGCCACTCCCCGTACCGGAAATTCAGAAAGTGCCTGCCGGGCAACAACACAAGGGCGTGTGAAACACGTTCCGGTTATCCAGCATGTCCAGGGCGGCTATCTGCAAATAGCCTCGGTACAGGTACCGTTCGTGTCTGGCAACCGTGCCGTTTTGGGTGACTTTCTTCACGTAGCGCCGTCCCTGGTAGTCGTAGCCGCATTCCACGACTGTCGCGCCGTCCCGGCTGGTGAAACTCACCGCACGGTTGGCCGCAGTGTACAACAGCGTTCCAAATGTCCGTTGAAGTTTTTTGATCAAGGCCTGGTTGCCCAAGGCGTCATAAGCGGGAATAAAAGGTTGTGGAGGAGTGGAAAATTGAGAGTTGAATTGATAATGCTGGTGACTGGTTCAAGCTGTTAGTCGCGTAGGTGAGCTCTTCGATTATTTCCTGCGTCCTCTTGCGGTTGTTGATGTTGCCGTGTAGGTGCAGTCGTAGGACGCACGGCATGTAGGTTCTGTTCCCCGTTACTGAGGACAGTTGTGGTAACAACGCCCCAAACGTCGCGTAACTTTAAATCTATATTCAGAGGGGGAGGCAGGGAACAATGTTATAACAATTATTACTCTTTTTTCAAGACAGGAGATGCAATTCTTTCCAAAAATTTCTCTAACTCTAAATAGAGGGCGGCGGATTCAAATATCCTAATTTCCGGTTTTTCCGGATTATTATTTCCATCTATTTCCTGTATCCAAAATAATTTTTTTTGATATTTCTCTCGCCCAATCTTTTTTTTGCGAAAATATGGTTTGTATTATTTATCATGCATAATAAATACGGCTTTTTATCTATAGCAACACGAAATATAGCCAAAGTTCCTATAAAAGGGAAGGTGTTTTCTGTTCTTCCTTCCAAGAATAAATCATATTTACTTAAAATATCTCTCAATTCCTTCCTTTGATTTAAAGATAACTTCGTGGCTCGAAATTTCTTCCCATTTTTTAAAAATGATGATTCTGTATATAGGTCAAAGTCTTTATATTCCTTATCTTCCATTTCACCAATTGCGATAACACAAAAAATAAAAAATAAAAATATAATACATGTTAATTTCATAATAGAATAAACTTAGAAAATCTCGACTTATTGTGCATCGAAGGCCTCCGTCACATTCTTGTTGAAGTCCATGCCATAGTAGTAAAGGGAAGCGTCCTGCACCAGGGCTAGGGGGGGGGGCACCGGTTCCAGAGGATTCCACAACAGTGTGTGAGGAATGTTCTGACTAGTTCAGTCATATTTCCGAAAAAAATATAGATTTTATACAAAAATCAATTCAAATATACTGACTTATTTAGAAAAACATTCCATTTAACAATTCATGCATTTTGTTATAGATGCTATAATATTTGAATATATATCATCGGAATACCCTTTTTTTAACCGTGCTTGGAATGGCAATATCAATCGTGATTTATTTTTCTTTACTACAATGCTATAATAAAAAGCAAGATCTCTGCCTTGTCTAATAATTTCATGATCGATACTTCCAGCAAAATTTCTAATCCTTCTATGATCGCCTGAATTTACAAAAGGAATAGAAATGCTTCTACTGCCTATAGTTTTAGTTAATTTTTTATAAAAAAACAAAATACGATTCCTAAATTAGATATCATTGGGCCACGAGTAATTACAAACCAGTACTGTGTGTTAGCATGTTTAAATTTTAATTCGCATTGTCCTATCCCTATATTCTTTGTTGAGAATTTATTTATTATGTTTATTTTAAATTTTTTTATTGAATAATTTTTGTTTATTTAATTCCAAATATTTCTAGGAGGGAAGTTTCATTTGTAAAATGAAACCATCCGATATTTCCATTAATTCCAGCAACTATATCTCCGACTGCATATGTGCCGTTGTTTAAATTCCATTGAAATTCCTCTAGCAATATACAAACCAGAATTATATCTGAACGTTTTATTCCTTCATGTCGACTATCTCCTATTCCTAATTTTCCATAAATACCGAACAAACTCCATGTTACTTTTTAGGGATTAGGTCCACACCAAGTTCCATTGAATTCACCAAACAAAGAAATATAAGCAAAATCGAGAATCATCTGATGAATAAAATCACGAACTTTTTTCCATCTAAATTTATTTAGAGCTAAATGGCATAGAGCATCGTAAAACACGCATCGTCACCCCTAAAATAAACGGGTTCGCGAAACGCGTTAATAAGACGGTCAAAGAGGAAGTCTTCGATATAGCTTTGAAATAGAAACTCTACACCAGCGTTGAAGAACTCTAAAAGGATCTGGATGAATGACGCAAGCACTACAACTACGAGAGGCCCCACCAAAGGTATCGCAATATGATAATGCGATCGATACAAACAATTGAAACCTTCAAAAAACAATATCAATCTATACGTAAAGAAGGTTAACTATAAAATTTATTTATTGTTCTTGGATGTTAATATTGAACACGCTTTTTATTATCAATTTTAAACGGCTCTGTATAATCCTTAATTTTAAAAATATAAGCATCTATTATTTCAACTGCCGTTTCGTGCAATACTGGTCCCCATAAACTCATAGTACCTTCAATTTGTTCTATTTTATCTTTACTAAATGAAAAAGTTACTACGACATCCAATCTTTGTTCTGTAGTGAACGAATAAATAGGAAGGGCTGTTGGATTCTTGCTGTCTAGTATTTGAAACACAAATTGTTTTATTCCTTTTGAAATCTTGTCTGAAAGAGTGTTAATGTACACTTCTACATATATATGTTCGTCAATTTGTTTTGTTTTTATATATTTTATCGGACAATTTTGCTTTCCAATGCAATTTTTAAGTTCAAATAAACTGGCACTAGCGTTTGATTTAGTGGTTGTAAAAATAAATACCAATATTAGGATATGAAGTGTTTTCATAAAATAAGATAAATAGTGAAAAAATGTAAAAAAGTTAAGAATTTTTTCTTATAAGATTTTCGTATTGTTTTATGAAGTTATTGACTGCATTAATTCTTCTTTCAATTGTTTTTTTGCATGAGCCTTTCTTTGTTTTTTGAGCTCTTTCAATGTTTCATTTAAACATTTAATCTCTTTCTTATGTGCTTCAATTTCATGCTTCCAGTAGGGAACTGCTACACCCTGTGCTTTGATTCCTGTACCTTTAGGTAGTGGATTACCCTCTGCATCCTTACAAACATTCGGATTTCTATTTTTCACATCTTCGATATGAAATTTTTCATGTTCTTTCATGCAATTAACACAACATTTTTGATCCTGATATCCATTGTCAGACCCTATTTGAACTTCTATTCCCCCTTTCCCATCACAGACAATTGTATTTAATTTTTTTGGAGGAGGAGCAGGCTTTTTAGTTTTAGGGTTTATATTTGGAACCCATGAAAAAAATCCTAGATTATCAATATTCAAACTGTTCCCTACGAACGCATAAAGATTCCCCCTCCCCTTCTTCAGCGATAGGATCGCGGTTGATCCACCTGCCGTCTGCAGGATTATAATAGCGGTAATTATAATAGTCCAGTTCCAATTCCCCATCGTGCATCTCGCCGGACCACTGGACGGGCTGGACGAGGCTGCCCGTACCGGTCACGGCCCCATAGGGGGAGTAATCGTAAGCCGCCGCGATCGTTCCCTGTGCGTCGAAGACCTCCGACACATTCTTGTTGAAGTCCACGCCGTAGCAGTACAGGGAAGCGCCCTGCACGAGGGCCAGGGGGCGGGTGGCCACCGGTTCCAGAGGATCCCACAACAGCGTGCGGAGCACGTTACGGTTGTCCAGCATGTCCTGGGCGGCTATCTGCAAATAGCCTCGGTACAGGTACCGTTCGTGGCTGGCGACCGTGCCGTTTTGGGTCACTTTCTTCATGTAGCGCCGTCCCTGGTAATCGTAGCCGCACTCAATAATCGTGTTTCCATTCCGGCTGGTGAAGCTCACCGCGCGGTTGGCTACCATCAACGTAAGCAGATCACACTTTTCTTCAAAGCCTAACACCAATGTCATATATAGGGTTCCTTAATGCATAAATCCCCCTCTTCTGTAGAAATTACCTACTCCTTTTTGTTTTTTATGAGCGCATCTCTTATATATAAATTGGAGAAAAGCCATATTCCGCTGACAAGGCTGATAACAATACATGATGTTAAACCTATATAATCAACTAAAAACCAAATTGATATGGTTATAGTTAATAAGGGTATTCCTGTGATTCTCCAATATATGTTCTCATTTTTATATTTTTTAAACGGAGATACTCCTTTAAGCAAAATAAAAAAATCCACCAATTCAAATATTATACCAATCATAGCATTTAATTACTATTCCCTATTTCTTTACACTTACAACCTTCGATACATTCATTATATCTTGATTTTATCCTCATTAGAGTATAGATTTTTTTGCCTATACATCCAGCTATACACGGACCTACTATCTTTGGAGATTTTAATTTATTACATTTAATGGACCACGACACAAAGCTTCTTTCCGCATTAGCAATCATTAAGGTCATCCAAGCAAGACAACATTTATTACAATTTTTCTCATTTTCTTTTGTATTTTTTTTATTTTTACAATTATATAATGTGTTGAGAACAATTCCTAAGGCAATATCAAGTCCCGTTATGATTTCTTCAACAGACATTGTTGTTTGCTTCATTACCTCTTCCGGAGTTTTCCCCCCATTGATCAGCTCTATTTGGGTGTCGGAAATATATCCTGTTGTTCCTGTTGTTGGACCATTATATGGAGGAATTAATCCTAGGTTATCAACATTCAAACTGTTCCCTACGAACGCATAAAGATTCCATCCTCCCTGTTCAGCGATGGGATCGCGATTGATCCACCTGCCGTCTTTGGGGTTGTAATAGCGGTAATTGTAATAGGCCAGGGCGGATTCTTCGTCGTGCATCTCGCCGGACCACTGGACGGGCTGGACGAGTCTTCCGGTGCGGGTGGCTGTCCCATAGGGGGAGTAGTCGTAAGCCGCCGCGATCGTTCCCTGTGCGTCGAAGACCTCTGTGACATTCTTGTTGAAGTCCACGCCGTAGCAGTACAGGGAAGCGCCCTGCACGAGGGCCAGGGGGCGGGTGGCCACCGGTTCCAGAGGATCCCACAACAGTATCTTTTATTTATTTAAAATGGGTAGATTAATGAATAAAGGAATATGGAGACATTTTATTTCAATCCATTTATAAGGCGTAATAATTAATTCTAATTGTTTGCTTTCTTTTGTAGTAAATACATAATATGAAGATACTTGTGTTCCATCTAACCCAAAACTTATCAAACGTTCTTGTTCTGATTTGAGTTGCACGCCATCTAGTGATTTAAATTCAAATTTAGCAATTCCAATTGAATCTTTAAAAGAAAAAGAAATGTTGTAGCCGTCTTTTGATTTTTTTACTGATGTTATTTTTACTAAAGTTCCATCTAAATTAAATTCTTCATCTTTTTTAATTTTTATTATTTTTTCTTTTAATGGAACTGTTTTTTGTGATGTTAATACAGTTAAAGTTCCATTTAATGCTTTTTCCAATTCTGTTTTAAAAAATAACTTCACTCGACCTATACTGCCATCTTCAGAAAATAGAAAAGAAAATGAACCAATAGCATTACATGGAACTTGCTCTTGGTGGTTGAAAAGTATGATTTCTTTTCCAAGACTAAACATTTTTCGACTCTTTTCTGAATCTGTAATATCTATTGTAATTTCTGATGTATTTTGATAAAATTTTAGATCGCTATATTTTACTTGGACTTCAGGAATATTTTTTATTTCTTGAATATTTCCTAAAGAATAATTTATACATATAATACTAATTAAGAAATATAGCATATAATTCATGATGTCATTTGTTTAATGTTAATTATTTTCGGAATTATGTAGAATAGTCTTGGCGCAAGATTTTCAGAATATCTTAGATATTGATATTTAGCAAATTTCTCCGATAAAAAATCGGAAAGATCAACGAAACAAGACTAAAGTAAATAATGCCGATTTGTTTTCGTATTTTACATCATAATTATCATGGAAACATCATGCTTGTGGCCAAATTGTGGATGGATTTTTGATAAATATACCAATATATAAAAAATATCACATATGTCGGTATAAAATAGATTATGATGAATAATGATATTGATTTTTTGATGCAGTAAAACCAATTGAAAAACGATGTAATATATGAAATATAAATTAGTAGTATAAATAATATTGTCTTTGGATTTGATAATAAATTTGTATTTATAACTAATCTTTCTGGAAAAATGGATATATAAGATCCCACACTCAGGAATATAAAAACAATATAACTGAATATCGATTTGCTTTTTTTGAATTCTTTTTCTTGAAAAAATATATCAAATTTTATTATTTTTTCAAAAATTTCTAACATTTT
>OLXS01000792.1_pt1 | contig 12308 bp, 6 predicted proteins | sample 1673921 | NCBI WGS metagenome assembly OLXS01 (sample SAMEA103958134, study PRJEB25191) | human gut metagenome
CCTGTCCGTCTGTCGCGTCATAGAAGCGGGGGATCAGATTTGCCAGCGTCGATTTGCCGGAGCCTGTGCCGCCGATCACGCCAATCGTCTCGCCGGGCGCGGCACAGAAGCTGATATCGGTCAGCGCATCCGCGCCTGCCTGCGGATAGCGGAAGCTGACGTGCCGGAATTCCAGTTCCGCCTCTCCCGCGCCGTCCGGCAGCGCGTCCGCGCCGCTCACCATGCTGGACTTCGTGTCCAGCACCTGCGAAATGCGGCCCGCGCAGGCGGCGGATTTTGTGATGTTCAGGATCAGATTGGCAAACTTGATGAGTTCAACCAGAATCTGCGACATATAGTTATAAAGCGCGATCAGCTGGCCCTGCGTGATCGCGCCCTCGTTCACGCGGACGCCGCCCACGCGCAAAATCGCGACAATGGCCAGATTGATGATCACATACGTCAGCGGATTGAGCAGCGCGGAAAGTCTTCCGACAAACTGCTGCGCAGAAAACAGATCTCCGGTTTTCTGCGCGAAGCTTTCCGTCTCTGTCTGTTCGCGGGTAAAGGCACGGATGACGCGCACGCCGGACAGATTCTCCTGCGCCGCACCGGTCACGCCGTCGAGCTTCGTCTGCACGCGCCGGTAGAGCGGAATGCAGCTGAGCATGATGGCAAACACGACGGCAAAGAGCACCGGGATGGCCACGGCGAAGATAAGCGCCGACTTTGTGTCGATGGTAAAGGCCATGAGCATCGCGCCGAAAACCACGATGGGCGAACGCAGCAGCAGCCGGAGCGTCAGATTGAGGCCCGTCTGCACCTGATTCATGTCGCTCGTCATGCGCGTGACGAGCGTGGCCGTGCCGAGCCGGTCAAGCTCGGCGTAGGACAGCGACTGGATGTGCGCAAAAAGCGCACGGCGCAGGCTGCCCGTCGCGCCGGTCGCGGCCTTGGCGGAAAAATACTGCGCGCACGTGGCGCTGGCAAAGCCGCACAGGCCGAGTCCGACCAGCACAAGGCATTTTTTCAGGATATACGCCGTATCGCCGGACGAAATGCCGACGTCGATGATATCCGCCATGATGAGCGGCACCAGAAGCTCAAACGCGGCCTCGAGCAGCTTGAAGCACGGGGCCAGGATCGCCTGCAGGCGGTAGGGCCGCAGGTAAACAAGCAGTTTTTTCATGGGTTGTTTCTTCTCTTTCTTCTGCTATTCAATGGATTTGAGCGCCTGCGACATATCGATTGTGCGGATCTTCCGCCGCAGGGCAAGATTGACAAGCAGACCGAACACCAGCGTCAGCGCGGCCGAGATGAGATAGCTCAGCGGCGCGACGCGCACATCGAAGCACATGAGATCGATCTTGATCTGTCCCATGACATACGCGTGCAGCAGCTTTCCCATCGGAAGGCCCACAAGCGCGCCGAGGACGGTCAGGATGATGTTCTCGCGGAAGACGTAGCGGTTCGTCTCGGCGTCGTAGAAGCCAAGCACCTTGATGGTCGCGATCTCTCGTTCACGTTCGGTGATGTTGATGTTCGTGAGGTTATACAGCACGATGAATGCCAGCGCTGCCGCGCCCAGCACGACGACCAGCACGATATATTGCAGGCTTTGCATCATCGTCGCCACACGGCTGCGGAAATCAAGGCTGAGGGTGACAGCTGCCGCGTTTTTCGCGCCCGTGAGCGCTGCGGAGGCCGCCTGCGCGGCCTCGTCCGTCTGATAATTGACCCATGCGGCCTCGTATCCGGGCGCTTCACCGAAGACGTCCTGCCAGGTAGTCTGCGTCAGATAGACGTAATTATAAACATAGTTTTCAAACACAGCCTCGACGGTCAGCTCCGTCCGGCGCATGTCGCCTGTCTGTAAGGTGATGGTGTCGCCCGCCGACAGGCGCAGCGCCTGCGCAAGCCCCCGGCTGATGATGCAGCCGCCGTCCTGCGGGTAGGGGATCGGCGTTTTCTCCTGCGTGTGCAGGTCGATAAAGCCGTCCACGCTGCCCGATTCCGGGCAGACGACGTTTGTGGTCTTGACCGTGCCGCCGGCAGAAGCGTCCAGACTTTTTTCCGCGACAAACAGACAGCCCTCCGCGCCGCTTTTCTCGCAGACGGCGAGGAAGTCCTCGCGTTCGCTGCCGCTCAGCGCGTGCTGGAAGGTCACGGCGGCGTCATAGCGGGTGATTTCGTCGTATTGATAGTCGACGACGCTGCTGATGGAGTCCTGAATGCCGAAGCCCGTGATGAGCAGCGCCGTACAGCCGCCGATGCCAATCATCATCATGACCATGCGCTTTTTAAAGCGCAGGATGTTTCGGATGGAGACTTTATGCAGGAAAGGGAGTCGGTCCCAGATCAGCGGGAGGCGTTCAAGCAGAATGCGCTTGCCCGCCTTCGGCGCTCTGGGGCGGATCAACTCCGCTGCCGGCTTCTGCAGCTCGGCGTGTACGACGTACCACGTCGTACCGAGCGCGCACAGCAGATATGCGCCCGACGAGACGAGCGCAAGCGGCCAGTCAAAGGCATACAGGATGCCGGTAAAGCCGTACATGATGTTATAGGCATGCCAGATCATCTTCGGCAGGAAATACGAGCCTGCCGCGATGCCGAGCACACAGCCGAGAACCGAGGCGATCCCGGCATAGAGGAAATATTGAGACAAAATCGCGCCGTTGGAATACCCCAGCGCCTTTAAAACGCCCGCCTGCGTCCGCTGCTCGTCGACCATGCGGGTCATGGTCGTGATGCAGACCAGCGCGGCCACGGCGAAGAAAAACAGCGGGAACACCCGTGACACGCCGCGCACGATATCGGAATCGTTCTCAAAGCAGGCATAGCCGACGTTGCTGCTGCGATCCAGCACGAACACGTCCGGGTTTTCGAGCTTTTCCAGTTCGTCCTCGCCGTCGCGGTAGTCCTGCTCGGCATCGGCCAGCTTTTGTTCACCATCGGCCAGCTCCTGCTCGGCGTCGGCCAGCTTCTGATCGCCGTCTGTGATCTCCTGCTTTGCGTCAGCCAGCTCCTGTTCGGCGTCGGAGATCTTCTGTTCTGCTTCGGCCTTACCTGTGTAATAATCCGCCCAGCCGTCTTTGAGTTCCTGTTTTGCGTCTTCCAGCTCCTGCCGGCCATCTTCCAGCTCCTGCTTCGCATCTTCCAGTTCCTGCTGCTTTTCTTCCAGCGTTTTTTTCGCCTCGTCCAGCTTTTTCTGGTTTTCCGCGAACGCCTCGTTCGCCGCGTCTGCCGCCAGATCCAGCTGATTCTCATTGTCGGCCAGAGCGTTCTTGCCCTCGTCCAGCTGCGCCTGCGCCGCTGCAAGCTGCCCACGCGCCGCCGCGATCTGCGCTTTGGCCGCCTCCGCCGCCTCCGGCGACATCGCTCCTGCGGAAACCGCAGCGTCTATCTGCGCCTCCTGTTTGTCGAGCGCGGCTTTCTGCGCGTCTAACTGCTGCTGCTGCTCGGCAAGCGTTTCGCGTGCTTTCTGGAGCTGCGCGAAAGCGAAGCTCATCTCGTTCTCGGCCTGTTTCTTTTCTTTTTCAAATTTGGCGGCGTTTTCCTCATAGGTCTGCTTCGCGTCGGCCAGCTTTTTTTCGCCGTCTGCCAGCTCCTGTTCGCCATCGGCCAGCTTCTGTTCATTTTCCTCGATCGTCCGCTGCCCGTCCACCAGCTTCTGGTATGCGTCGGCCAGTTCCTGCTCCGCCTCCTGCTTTGCGTCGGCCAGAGAAACAACGCCGTCAGCATACGTCTGATGCGCGTCTTCCAGCTCCTGCTTCGCGTCGGCAAGCTCCTGCTTTGCATCGGCCAACTCCTGCTGCTTTTCATCCAGCGTTTCACGCGCGTCGGAGAGCGTCTGCTTGGCCTCTTCATAGAGGCGATCGCTGCGCCCATAAGCCGCGCGCTCGGCAAGCTGCGTGACCCACGGCTCCGCCTCGTCTATACAGGCGGTATACGCATCGGAATAGACCTCACCCTGCCGGTCAGCCAGCCGCAGATAGAGCGACGTCTCATAATCCAGTGCAAACGCCTCCGGCAGAATGTACACAAACGACGAAAGCGTTCCGCTGCCGATGGAGGTGCCGCCGCGCTCATAATTGATGTATAAGACGCTCTTGGCGATGCCGACGATGGTGAATTCCCGGCGGTTGAAGCCGTCCAGCGTATCTTCGTCGTTCTCTTCCGTCAGAACGACTGTTTTTCCGAGATCCTTTTCGGAATACAGCAGCCCGTCAGCCAGACATTCCTCCGACGTCTGCGGAAATCTTCCACATTTTAAGCCCGGCAGGTCGATCTGCTCAGGCAGCGACAAAAATCTGCACGGCTTCGCCGCCCCATCTGCGACGGAGGCCAGCGCGTCTGCGCTCTTTTCCCCCTCGCAGGCCGCCACGCGCGCATCGGCGGCGAGCGCTTCCGCGTCCGTTTCGTCAAAGCCGACCGTGCTGACGAGGCGGAAATCATACATCCGGTGCGCCTCGGCATAGTCGTCCAGCGTATGTACCATTGCGGTCTTTGTCAGCCGCAGGCCGCAGAAAAATCCCACGCCCAGCGCGACGATCGCCGCGATCGCCAGAAACCGGGTGAGACTGCTGCGGATCTGGCGCATTGTCAGCTTCAGCATACCCGTCACCATTCGATGCTTTCCACCGGCACGGGCGCTTCATTGCGCCGCACGTCGGTGATCTGGCCGCTTCTGACGCGGATGACGCGGTCGGCCATGGCGGTCAGGGCGGAATTGTGCGTAATAATCACGACGGTCATGCCGTTTTCCCGGCTCTGCTTCTGCAAAAGCGCAAGGATCTGCTTGCCGGTCTGGTAGTCAAGCGCACCGGTCGGCTCGTCGCACAGCAGCAACTGCGGCCGTTTGGCCAGCGCCCGCGCGATGGCCACGCGCTGCTGCTCGCCGCCGGAGAGCTGGGCGGGGAAATTCTGCATCCGCTCGCCGAGGCCGACCTGCCGCAGCACCTCGTCTGCCGGGATGGGATTTTTACAAAGCTGACCCGCGATCTGCACGTTTTCCAGCGCCGTCATATTGGGAAGCAGATTATAAAACTGGAACACAAAGCCGATCTTGTTCAATCTGAAATCCGCCAGTGCCGTATCTGCGAGTTTTGTTATGTCGGTATCGTCATAGCAAACGCTTCCGCCTGTTGCCTTGTCCAGTCCGCCGAGTATGTTCAGCAGAGTGGTTTTTCCGCTTCCGCTCTTGCCTGTTATTGCTACAAGCTCTCCGTCATCTATGCGTATATCGAGGTTATTTATAGCGGTAACGGCATTTTCGCCTTTGCCGTATATGCGGGTAAGTCCGGTTGTTGTAATCATTGCCTTTTCCTTTCCTCGTTCAGTTGAACAGAAATTTCAGATGTGAATTTTTTTGTTGAAAGCACAGTGAGTATAACGGTTATTATCGAGATGGCGATAAAAATTATAACAAGCGGTTTTATAAGGGGAACCATCCAGAATTCATCATTCAGAAAACAGTTGTTTATAATATCCGAAGCCGCCGATTCGTCAAAATCGGCTATACCGCTTTCAAGCTGTTCTTTCATAATATCGACCTTGTCGTACATCCTGCTTGTAAAGAGCTGTACTCCGTAAGCGGCAAGACCTGCAAAGGCGGTCGCTATGACCGGTATTCTGAGGTTTGAGATAAACAGCTTTCGCCGTATCCGTGAAAGCGGTGTTCCTAAGGCACGAAGCACGGATATTTCGTAAGACTTCATTCTTATTTTAAGTCCGATACAGCTGAAATAAGCCGCAAAGCCGAGAAGCGACATTATAAGAACGGTGGCGAGAGTACCCGACATTCTGTTGAATTTGTCTATGGCTTCCTGCCGTTTCATCTCGCCTAAATTGGTACGGGTCATACATGCCGCCGGCGGAACAAGACCGCCGTCAATATCGGTCGATGAATAGACGTTGTTGTATACCGCTCCTGAGAAGCCCGAAGAAGCCGCACCTGCGGCAGTGGTCAGCAGGAAACATCCGTTGTTTTCTTTTTCCTGAAAGCCGAAATCTAAAAGGCAACGGAGCGTTTTATCTGACAAATTGTTCAGCGTTAGCGTAGCGCCGACAGTGAAGGTATGGTCTGCTACCTTGCCTATGCCGTAATTACTGTCGTTTGCGGTAACGCCCATAATCCGAATGCTGTCACCGACCTTATAGGTGTTACGGCCGCTTTCCTGCACCATAATGACCTTTTCTCCGCTGTTAAGTGCGGAAATGTCGGGCAGACCGCCGGAAATATATGAGGAAAGCGCATTCAGCGTCTTTTCATCGGCAAGTCTTATCGGAATATTATAGCAGAATTTGCCGCCGATACCGTCTGAGCCGAAAAAGCTCTTATATTCTTTGTCGGAAAGCTCTGAAACGGAGGCTATCGTGTCATCGTCTGTCTGAAGCGTCGTTTCGGGGCTGTTTTTATAGGCGGAGGTTTCGCTGTCGCACACAGCAAAGGTGTTTTCGATATATCCGAAAGACAGGGCATCGGTGAATTTTTCCGTGTCGTTGTCAGACAGACCGTAGGTGTAGCCGTAATTTGCTATTTTAAGGTTGTGTGCTTCATCCTGTCCGAGAGAGGTCGCCGTTATCGGAGGGCAGGATAAATAATCGGCTATGCCGTCCTCCTCCATATCGAGTGAATCAAGCGAACCGATAGTATAGGTCGGCGGAAAGTCAAACAAAAGCCAGTTCATTACTACCTTTCCGTCACGGGTGTATCGCATATAGCCGAGAACGGTACCGAATACTATCAGCGACAGAGCGACGGTTTGTATAAGCGTTATGCCCTTACTGCCGAGCGAACGTGAAAGCATACCTTCCGCCGAATCTGAACAGTGTAGTAATCTTTTTTTCTTTTGCTTTTTTGACGAAAGAGTGATCGGTATAAACACAAGGTATCCGAGTGTGATGGTTATTGCAGAGAATATAACGGCGATAATAAGTGGGTCGGCGGTCGCACCGAGAACGATAGGGTCGGTCGTAAAGGCGCTGTATCCGCTCATACCCATAATTCCTGTACGCACGGAGTAGGAAACGGAATAGAACAGTATGCCGAGAGCTATTCCGAACACGGTCTGAGCGATAAAAAGCATAACCGCTTCGGTTGCGTACATAATAGTGCTTTTTCTTTTTGAAAAGCCTATATTGTGCAAAAGACGGCCTGTGTTTTCTCTTTCCCTGAAAACTATATTAAGCACGCAGATAAAAGACAATACGGCAATCAACGCACAAATGGACGACATAATAATAAGCCATAGCGTATTTCTGTTGATAAGATGCTGTTCATCGGTGATATTTTCTTCGTGGTTGTTTGCGTAGAAATGTAAATATGCGTCATCGCCGTTTTGCGATGAATATTTTTCTTCAATTAAGGTAACAAACTCACGGTCGGAAATTCCGAAAATGCTGAGCTCGCCGCTTTCCTTATTTTTGACTGTAATGCCGCCGCCTCCGTACAGGTCGATAGTGTAGCCTGTTGTCGCAGTGTCTGACGGTTTTCCGACATATATAAGAGGAAGGGGATCGGGAGGTATCTCATCGTCATCGGTGTATTCGGCTTTTTCGCACAGCGGTCTTTCGGAGTACGCCTTGTCGATAATGCCCGTAAGAATATACTGCTTGCCGTTTATTGTTATGCTGTCGCCGGTTTTTCCGAGATAACCGACACTTTCGAGGAGCGACTGCTCGACAGCGGCTTCATTTTCCGAAACAGGCATCGAACCGTTTTTCATCGGAACGTGAAGCAAATCGCAAGCCTTGTCCGTATAGCCGTAGTTATATTCCTTGCCGTAGAAACCGGCTTTTCCCGGTACGGTCACGGTTTCGTGCGTGAAGGTCAGGTCAGAAGGGATCAGCTCGTTTTTTATATCATCGGGAATGTCGCTCAGAATAAGATCATATTTTCCGAAGGTGTCATATCCCGTTTCAACCTCACGGTTTATCTCTTCACGAATGAAAAGAAAAACCGATGTGATTATTGCGGTGAGCAGTAATCCGGAAAACAGCAGTGACAGAGCGGTACGCAAATGTTTTCTCCAGTATTTGCAGAGAATATAAAAATAACAGGACATCTTTTTACCTCGGCGTAAGAATATAATTGAAAGAAATTTGTGCTTGAATTGATAATCGGACAGCGGAATAAAATGTGATAATAACACACAAATAATACGCACTGAATATTATTTAAATTATACCATAGCAAAAAAAGATGTCAATTGTATATTTATATCATTTATCACTCGATGTGATATTTTGTAAATTATTCACAAAAATCGTTTTGCAGAATTGGCAAAAATAACAAACCCTGTTTTGTCGCATCAGAATTTATCTGCAAAGTATGCGATAACCGACATTTCTTTACCTGTTCCTTTGTCAATGCCCTTTACCGTTATGCCCGACAGGTTCATAAGCTCGCCTACACGCACTTCCGACAGGTCACAACGCATTACATCCCTGCCAAGACACACAAGGACGAAGTCGCCATCCATTATATTCACTGCGCCGTTTTCACCGAGCCGTACTTCCTTATAGGTTTCTGGGTCACGCATTGTGACGTATTTCAGCGGTCTTTTGTCGAGCCGTGTCATATCCTTTACGGACATTGTATCCTTAGGACGTTTGCTTTTACCGAACATAGTTATCACCCAATCAGAATTTTTTCTTTCAGTATAGCGTTAAAAGCACGCTTTGTCAACTTACACAAAATAATTTATAGAAAGAAATACCAATATTATTTAAATTAACACCGATTTTTTTAAAAAAGTTACAATATTATTACAAATCGGTTAAAAGCGTTGACATCCGGCGGTTTTTAAGTTATTATATAATAGCTGAATTATAGAATTACCGCTGTAAACGGCGGTTATATACATAAAACTTTGCGAGGGTAACCCTCTTTTGAAAGGAATGTCTGAATGACAGAGATAAACAGACTGTGTTTAGGTTGTATGAACGAGAAAGAGAGCGACGGACCGTGCGAGAAGTGCGGCTACAGCAATGACGCTCCTTATCTGCCGTCATATCTGGCACCGGGAACGATACTCAACGACCGTTATATTGTAGGAAAACTGCTCAGCTATAACGGCGAGGGCGCTACATATATCGGCTTCGACAAGGTGACGGGTGCAAAGGTCACCGTCAAGGAATATATGCCGGATACGCTTTGCTCACGCAAGAAGGGCGATCCTCAGATAGTGGTTGACGCTAACAGGCTTCCGCTTTATAAAACGTATATGTCGGAATTCGTTGAACTTAACAAGGCACTGCTCAAGGCACGCTCAATGACGCATATACAGACGGTGCTTGATATTTTCCCCCAGAACAATACGGCGTATGTAATATTCGAATTTATAAACGGAATCACTCTGAAGGCTTATCTTGCGAACTGCTCGGGCGAGCTTACCTGGGACAGAGTAAAGGAACTTTTCCCTCCGATACTGACAACGCTGAGCCTTGTGCATTCGGCAGGGATAATCCACAGAGGAATCAGTCCGCAGACCATACTTGTAACAGAAAAGAACGAACTTAAGCTGATAGATTTCCAGATAAGCGCAGGAAGAACAACAGGTACGGAGATCGCCTGCGAAATGTACCCCGGATATTCCGCTCCCGAACAGTATTCCTCAGCCGAGTGGCAGGGAACGTGGACAGATGTGTACGGCATATCTGCTACTTTATACAGGGTGCTGACGGGCTGTGTGCCTACAGAATCTATTTCAAGGCTGGGAAATGATAACTGCCCCGAGCCTATGGTGATAAACAGAAATGTGCCGAGCCACGTTTCAAAGGTTATAATGAACGGTCTTAAGCTGAATACGTCAAACCGTATACAGACTATAACGGAGCTTGTTGTAAAGCTGTTTGAACAGCCTAAGTTCAACACGGCAGAGCAGGAGCCTGTGCGCCCTGTTCAGCGTGTCAGAAAGGTTGAAACGAAGGAAGAAGCAAAGCCCGCTCCCACAGGTACAAAATCGGCTAACGCAAAGAAAAAGAAGCAGAATAACAAGATTGCCGTTATCGCAACGATAATTGTATGTGCGGTCATCGTGATAGGCTTTGCGATAGCGATAACTGTACTTGCAATCACGGATAAGGGCAATACAAGCTCGACAGATCCCAATTATTATTCCGCTCCCGAAAGCACGACAACCTCGAGCGTTCCGGAAACCACCACGACAAATACTACGGTTTCCTCAGATACTGCGCCCGATATAGTTTACGGATGCCCCACCTTCACAGGTGCACTGTTTACTTCTATCCAGGATACATATAACTTTGTTAAAATAACCGCTGAGTATAAGTTTGACGATACGGTAGCAAACGGTATTGTAATAAGCCAGAGCATAAAGCCCGATACCGAAATAAAGTCCGGAACGGAAATTAAACTCGTTGTGAGCAAGGGTCCCGCTTCAATAAAGCTGCCGGATTATACGGGTCTTAAGGTTGACCAGTACACAGCTCTGCTTTCACAGAAGAATGTAAAGTTTGAGAAGAAGGCAACGAGCGATACGCACGGCGTAAAGGATGGATATGTTGTTAAATGCAGTAAGGAGATAGGCGAAACGGTAAACGTGAAGGATTCAGAAAAGGTTACGGTTTACTACGCAAAGTCAGGCGGCTCGTCTTCATCATCTTCAACATCATCAAAAACGAACTGATAAAAAATTACGATTGTCGCAGGACTTCCTATAAGCTCTGCGACAATTGCTGTATAATGTATAAAATGCCGAAATAAAGAAACGGAGAGTAAAAATGGATCTCAAAGAGATAAGAAAAGAGATAGACGCTACGGACGATGAAATACTGAGATTGTTTTTGAAGCGTATGGATCTGTGTGTTGGAGTTGCAAAGTACAAGAAAGAAAACAATATGCAGGTATTTCAAGGAAAGCGTGAGCAGGAAATACTTGAACGTATAAAGAGCGAATCTCCCGATGATCTGGCGGAGGGCGCAGGTCAGCTTTTCACCTGTATAATGGATATATCGAAATGCTTACAGCAGAGAATATTGTCCGATGCACCCGTGCCGCATTTTGAAAGCCCGAAAACACAGCCGGTAAGAATCGCCTGCCCCGGAACAAAGGGCAGCAATACGGAGGAGGCATCGGTAAAGCTGTTCCCCGACTCTGAAATAGATTTTTACCCCGATTTTTCGGATGTGTTCGAGGCGGTGGAGAACGGAAGTGCGGATTACGGTGTACTGCCTATAGAAAACAGCACGGCAGGCGATATAAGGCAGACATACGACCTGCTTGCGAAGTACAATTTTTATATCTGCAAGCGTACGCAGATAAAGATAAACCACTGCCTTGCCGCAAAGCCCGGTGCGGATATAAAGACAATTTATTCACACGAGCAGGCGCTCAAGCAGTGTTTCGGATTTCTTAAGGGATATCCTGCAAGGCAGGTGCCTTATGCGAACACGGCCCTTGCCGCAGAAATGGTCGCAAACAGCGATGATAACACGATAGCGGCGATATGCTCGGAAAGATGCGCCGAGCTTTACGGACTGGAAACGGTAAAGCGTGATATTGCCGACAACCCCGATAATACCACACGCTTTATATGCATATCAAAGCGGCCTGAGGTGACACCGGACGCAGATATAATTTCTATCTGTATGTCACTGCCGCATACGACAGGCTCACTGTACAGAATGCTGATACGTTTTGCGCTGTACGGTCTTAATATCACAAAGATAGAGAGTGCGCCCGTTCCGCAGGCAAAGCAGGATATAAAGAGGGAAACGTTCGACGTGGTGTTCTATCTCGACTTTGAGGGAAATGCGCTTGACCCCGAGGTAGTAAGGCTTATGACGATACTTGAGGAGGAAATGAAGTATTTCAAGTTCCTCGGAAACTATAAGCATTTTGACTGATCGTAAAGGAGATGTATGTTTACAAGTGCGATAATACTTGCCGCAGGGAGCGGCAGGAGGATGGGCTTTGACAAGATGACGGCAATGCTTTGCGGCAAGGCGGTCATACAGTACAGCATAGAACGGTTTGTCGAAAGCAATGCCGATGAAATAATAATAGCGGCAAGCGAGGATAATACAGATAAAATCAGAGAGCTTGTAAGCGAAAACATAAATACCGATAAGCCGATAAAAATCATCACGGGCGGAGCGACACGCTTTGAGTCGGCGGTGAAAGCGGTAAGGCAGACCTCATGCGAGTGCGATGTGGTGTCGGTACATGACGGAGCAAGGCCTTTTGTGACGGCAAAGACGGCAGACAAGGTTGCACTGGAGGCGTTTCGGCACGGTGCGGCACTGGCGGCGGTAAGAGCGAAGGATACGGTAAAGATATGCGATGACGGTGTTGTCACAGCTAC
>OLXS01000826.1_pt1 | contig 11810 bp, 7 predicted proteins | sample 1673921 | NCBI WGS metagenome assembly OLXS01 (sample SAMEA103958134, study PRJEB25191) | human gut metagenome
TTAACCGCCGCCGCGGCCACTTCCTGGACGGCGGGTTCATGAGCCCATGCATCCATCAAATCCAATAACGTAGCGCGCCATGCACCCACTTCCTCCCTCTTAAAACATTCCATAAGCAGAGGCAAAACATCTTCCTTTCCTTCGTAGGCATGCTGAACGGCCCTGGTCCGTTCCCTGTACTGCGCCATTTTGGGTTTAGCTCCGTAATATTTCTTTACCGCCTCCGCAGCCCATTCATTGCTTTTTTCCTCGTGGCACATGGTACAGGCATTCGGAATACCCAACTCTACGCTCAGCAAAGGATCAGGAGAATTGAAAGAATGATCTCTGCGGGGGTCCCGAGCCATATACAGGCTTTCCGGCATATGGCATTCCACACACCGGGCACCCATGCTGGACTGAGGACATGGCGTATGCGTAGCCATGTCAATAACGGGAGCTTTTACGCCGTTTACCGCTTCTCCAGTACCGTGACACCTCAAGCAGAGCGTATTATCTTCTTGAGGAAGCTTCAGTGTTCCCGTATGCGGATCATGACAGTCCAAACAGGTCACTCCCGCCTTGCCCATACGGCTTAACCTCAGACCAGTCTCGCAATAATCCTCATCCCTTTGCATGCCATTGGGCCAGAAAACGCCGGGCTGCACGGGAAGCACCAGTTGGAAATGATTGTCAAAGCGGTCACCTACGGCAAAATCATGATCAAATTCATCCCTCCGGGCATGGCAGGAAGCGCAGTTATCATGAATCTGCTGTGGCGTCAGCTTGTTCCTGGTGGAAATCATGCAACCCGTCCCCGCCTCCGGCTTGTCCAGCAGGGGGCCGTGGCATTGAATGCAAGTCACTCCGGGTTCCGTCCAGGTAGAAGCATACCGATCTTTAACAGGATCATAATTCTTATGGAACAAAGACATGTGGCACCACGCGCACTGCGTGTTCCAATTCATGCCTCGTCCTGTCCAGTGCCCCCAGTCTCCCGGCTGGCGGGACTCCTTGCCGAAAATATCAAACCATTCTTTGCGGTTCACGTCCCATGCAGCGCTCAAGGTATGAAAACCACCGTCCTTGGCAGGAACCAGATACTGCACCAGGGGAATTCTCCCTGTGGCCCATTCCGCGCGCCAGGAGGTTGAAGACTGACCGTCATGGACCATGCGCCCGTGACCATTCGTAGAGAATTGGAGAATGCTGCCATGAGCGTCCAGCTTCATGTTATGGAACGCTTCAGATTCCCATTGATCTCCCAGTTTGCGGAATGCCCAGGCATGGTCTGAACCGGCCCACTGACGGAATTCCTTTTCATGACATGCTCCGCACTGCATGGAAATAGGCACCTCATTCTGGTCCCAGTGCTCACTGCCTCCTGAAAAAACAACCGGCTGCGCTGCCGCTCCAGAACGTCTGTCCATCCAGACTTTCACCATTGTGCCCAGTCCGATCAAAGCCCCAAGAACAACGAGGAGAACCACCCATTTCTTCATGGAAGGGCGGTTCACAGGGGCATCAGCAGATTCAGGGGCGGACATGGCGGAAATATTCTGCCATATCATACGCGCTCCACCAAGGAACTTTTACATCAGGCAGCACAGTCCTTGACATGCCCAGTCCGTAAACGGCAGATTATTCCTCCTCTTCCAGGACCTCCTCCCGCATCAGGGGAGTAATCCGGGTCACGGTACAGCGCTCCACACCGCCATTCTCCGTCCGGGTCACCTTGAATTCCAGCCCTCTATAGCCGACAGTATCTCCTTTCTCCGCAGGAGCTTCCAGCAAATTAAGAATCAGGCCCCCTACGGTGTCTATTTCCCCGTCCTCCAAATCCATGTCCATGGCCTCCCCCAATTCCTCAATGCGTGCCAGACCGGATACGTCACAGGAGAAGCCCACCGCATCCCTAGACAACTCCGTCAGCACTTTAATGCGGCCTCGGTCCCAGCCCATTACTTCGGAAAAAACATCCGTCAGGGTCAAAAGTCCGGAAGTCCCCCCGTGCTCATCCAGAATAATGGCAAGGCGCACATTGTCCTTCCTCATGATTTCCACCACATTGTCAAACTTCACCGTTTTGGGAACCTTGGGTATGGCATGAATGTATTCAGGAGTCAGAGCCTTTCTGCGGAACATGATACGGAACAGATCGCGGGCATGCACCATGCCCACCACATGGTCCAGATCACCGCGGTAGACAGGGTAACGCGTACGGCGAGTGCGACGCACAATTTCCCGTATCTGCTCATGTTCCGCCCCTTCTGGAATGGCGTCTATCCTGACGCGCGGGGTCATGACCTGGTGTACATACAGATCATCCAGGTCAAACAAGCCGTCCATGATGCGGCCGGATTCCTGCGGCAACGCCCCGTTCTCATGGCTCTCTTCAATAATATACTGGAGTTCTTCCGCAGAATGGTAGTGGGACTTGGATTCATTACGGTCCACACCCAGCAACCCCAGAAAGAAATTGCCCAGGGCATTCATACCCACTACCAGCGGATACAGACATAGCTGGATCACGTACATGGGCATCGCAATGATGAGGCAAAGCTTTGCGGCGTACTGTAGGGAAAGCGCCTTGGGCACCATTTCCCCAAGAACAATATGCAGGTACGTCAGCACCGCCACGGACAGGATGCTGGCTGCGCCATGAGCCACCAGCCAGGAAGCCCAGCCGTACTGCGCCAACCATTCATGAAGCCATCCGGCTACCGCATGCTCTCCGTACATACCCAACCCCAGACTGGCGAACGTGACGCCAAGCTGCGCCGTAGCAATGTAGCGGTCCTGTAACCGGGGCGTTTTCAATATCTGGGAAACGCGGCGCGCCACCATGTTGCCGGACACACCCATCTGCTCCAATGCCGCACGCGGAGCGCCAAGCAACGCGAATTCTGCAGCCACAAACAGGCCGTTCAGCACAATCAGCAACAGAATAATGAAAACCGTCATCATGCATCCACCCCGCTTTCCATGGCAAATTCATTTTCCTTTCTCTCCGGAGGCAGCAGCAGGATAGAGGAAACACGGTTATGGTCCATCTTTTCCACCACAAGCACGCGTCCGGCGATAATCAGGCGGTCCCCATCCTTCGGAATGCAGGACATGTGCTTGATCACGCAGCCGCCCACAGTAGTGGCGCCATTCATCAAAAAGGGTACCAGGCATTCCGCCTTATGGGCACGCATCATGCCGGGGATGCGCACGGAACCATCCGGAAGGGTTTCCACCTTTTCCCCGGAGCGGATGAATTCCTCATCTATATCTCCCACCATTTCTCCCAGCAGACGTTCCAGCGTCACCAGCCCCACAAACTTACCGTATTCATCCAGAACAAAGGCTTCCTTGGCCCTGTCTTCCCGCAAACGGGCCATCAGCATCTCTACCGTCTGCATTTCCATCACGCATGGCACCTGCCTCAGCATGGAACGGAGATGAGGCAGAATTCCCTTTTCCGCATAAGCGGATACCATATCTTTAATATGCAGCATGCCAATGACAGATTCACGGTTCCCTTCATACACGGGAATATGGGTATGAGGCCTATCTGCGATCATATTCAAAATATCTTCCTGTGTGGCATCCACATCCAGGCAAACAAGCTGAAAACGGGGAATCATAATTTGTTCCACCGTTCGTTCCGCCAGGGACAAAGCGCTGTGCAGCCGTTCATGCTCATCTTCCTCCAACATCCCGCCCTGGTGGCTTTCATCCAGCAGCATATTAATCTCCTGCTGGGAGTGGATGTGCTGATGGCCGCCAGGTGGGAGCCGGAACAGTTTAAGAAGCAACAAACCGCTTCCATTAAGAAAGTCAATGAACCATGCGAAGAAAGCCAGTGTCCATCGCATGGGATAATAAGTATACAAGGCCGCCTGCTTGGGAAACTGAAGAGCCAGGGATTTGGGCATCAATTCTCCAAGAATTACCTGAAAAACCGTCAAGCCTATCAGCACAACAAGAGCGGCTGCAGAATTGGCCATTACGGAGTCCATCCCACCAAACCGCTCAAACAGAGGGAACAGATAGGCGGCCAGTTCAACCTGTCCGTATGCGCCCAGAACCAGACTGGAAATGGTAATGCCGAACTGGCAAGCCGCAATGTAGCGGTCCAGCTCTTTTGTATTTTCCAAAATCTTAAGCAGATGAACAGCCACCCTGCTGCCGTTCTCCGCCATTTCCCGGATCATGTTGCGGCGTACGCTCACTGCGGCGAATTCTGCTGCAACATAAAAGGCGTTGACCAGAATCAGAAAAAGAATAACGAAAGTGACAAAAAGAATCATGTATGGCAGGGGTGTCCGTAAAACGCAACGGGCATCCACATCATAGGAACCGGAAAAATCCTGTCAAGAACGGGAAACAAAAAAATCTGCCATGCGGAAAGAGCTCCATTCCTTCTGTCCCTTTCCAGCATTCCAAACTTTCTCCTTCCGGCACAGGTAAAAAAATTCCGGCTGATCACGCAAGCAGTTGAACCAACTGCAAAACATCTTTCCAGCAACCGGAAAGCCCCGTTCCCGGAATAACCGGAAACGGGGCTGAGAGTTTAAAGGCTCAACGAAAAACGTTATTCCGTAATGCCGGCGGCTTCTGCTTCGGCAGCCTTGGCATCGCGCAAAGCGGCACGTATGGACATTTTCACGCGTCCTTTGTCGTCAATACCGATGCACTTGGCGGTCACCACGTCTCCGACGCTCACGACGTCCTCCGTCTTGGCGGTGCGGCCTTCGGCCAGTTCGGAGATATGAATCAAGCCATCCTTGCCGGGCAGCACTTCCATAAACGCTCCAAAGGTGGTCGTGGAAACAATCTTACCGGTGTACAGTTCCCCGATTTCAATGGTCTTGAACATGCGGGTGACCAATTCCAGAGCACGGTCCAGGCCTTCCTGCTTGGCGGCGTAAATATGCACGGTGCCATCTTCCTCGATATTGATATCGGCGCCGGATTCGGCCTGAATAGCCTTAATGTTCTTGCCGCCGGGGCCGATCAGTTCGCCAATGCGGTCGGCGGGAATTTTGGTGGTCTCAATACGGGGAGCATTCGGGCTCATCTGGGCCGGAGCGGCAATGGCTTCATTCATGACCTTCAGAACATCCGTACGGCCGGCTTTCGCCACGTGAATGGCTTCCTCCAATATGGAGAGGGGAATGCCGGGCAGCTTGAGGTCCAGCTGGTAGCCTGTCACGCCTTCCGACGTGCCGCAGAGCTTGAAGTCCATATCACCGTAAAAGTCTTCGGAACCGATGATGTCCAGCAGAGTTTTGTAAGAGGTGATTTCATGCTGGTCATTCTGTTCCGTCACCAGGCCCACGGAAATACCCGCTACAGGGCGCTTGAGGGGCACGCCGGCCGCCAACAGAGACATCGTGCCCGCACAGACGGAAGCCATGGAGGTGGAACCGTTGGATTCCATGATTTCAGAAGAGACGCGAATGGCGTACGGGAATTCCTGTTCGCCAGGCACGACCGGAGCGATGGAACGTTCCGCCAAAGCGCCGTGGCCGATTTCCCGGCGGTTCTGACCGCCGAAACGGCCGGTGTCTCCCACGGAGAAAGGCGGGAAATTGTAGTGCAGGATGAAACGCTTTTCATTCACGCTGCCCGTGTAATTGTCCATGTACTGGCGTTCTTCCATCGGAGCGAGCGTCGCCAGGCAAAGGGACATCGTTTCACCGCGGGCGAACATCGCGGAACCGTGCACCACAGGAGGCAGCACATTGACTTCCGCAGTCAGAGGGCGCAGCTGCTTGAGAGCCCGGCCATCGGCCCGCTTGTCCTTTTCCATGATGGAGATGCGGAAAGCCTTTTTCTGAATATATTCAAAAACCTGTTCCACATCAAAGTCAGTAGCTTCCGGATGGCGTTCCTTGATGGCGGCCTCCACTTCGTCACGCAGGGCCCCTACTTTTTTCTGACGCTCCACCTTGGAAGGGGCGTAAATAGCTTCCTCAATACGATCGCCGGCAATTTCATAGCCGATTTCCAGCAATTCCGGCTTGGCAAGGCAAAGTTCATAAGTGCGCTTCTCCTTACCGCAAACGGCGCGGAGCTCTTCCTGCTTTTCGCAAATGACCTTCACGTTCTCCTGGGCGACACGCAAAGCGGCGATAAAATCTTCTTCCGGCAGTTCATTAGCGGAACCTTCAATCATGATGACCTGATCCTTCGTGCCGGCAAATACCAGATCCAGCTGACTATGTTCACGCTGGGAGTTGGTCGGATTGATAACAAACTGTCCGTCAATACGGCCCACACGCACAGCCCCTACGGGCTCGGCAAAGGGAAGATCGGAAACGACACAGGCGGCGGAAGCGCCGTTAATGCTCAGGATGTCCGGTTCGTTTTCACCATCGGCGGAGAGCAGAAGCGTAATTACCTGCGTATCGTAGAAGTAGCCCTTGGGGAACATCGGACGCAGGGGGCGGTCCGTCATGCGGCACGTCAGGATTTCCTTTTCCGTGGGACGCCCTTCGCGTTTGAAATAGCCGCCGGGGAACATACCCGCCGCAGCGGCCTTTTCCTTGTACTCCACGGACAGGGGGAAGAAGGTTTGCCCTTCCTTGACTTTGGTGGCGCTTACCACGGTCACAAGAACGACGGTATCGCCGCTGCGGACAACAACAGCACCGTCCGCCAAACGGGCCATCTTGCCGGTTTCAATCGTGATAGGATTCGTACCAACGTTGCATTCAACTGAATGTATGCTCATTATATTTTTGTCTTTCAATCACCCGCAGCCTCATCAGCCCATCCAGGCCGGCTCCGGGCGGGAAGCCTGAATGGCGTCAGGTACGGGCAGTGCCTCAGGAAGATGTTATCCGCAACAGTCCTTTCCCAGAAACAGAGGGGGAATACTGTCCACGCGGCAGGACGCGCATCCCAGATGGATCAAACGCTCCGGCCCAGTCTTACCGGCTTGACAGCCTGTGAAAATCCGAAAATTTCTCAAGGCATGCCCGACAGAAACGTTTCGGGAAACGAATCCCCGAACGTCGGATGAGAGCATAATCCCTGTCAAGGATAATGCAAGCAAATAGTTTGATAACCATAGCAGTCCATTTCCTTCCAGGGTTTTAAATATCCACCCGCATGGGGAGAAAAGGTATTTTTCCCATCTCACCTTCATCCATTCAATATTCTTCGCATTCCTGATTGAAATGCATTACTCCAAGCAAAATATCCGGAAACGTCCGCCTTCCCTTCTTCACAGGAGCGGAAATGCAGAATTTAAGGACGGACTGAGTATTCCTGCCTGACTCCCATAACAGCCGCCCACTGCTTTTTCATCCATATTTTCCTATTCTTTGCGCGGCTGCATCATACCCGCAATACCGGACTTTCCGTCCCCAGCAAACATTTACGCAGGAATAAAGGGGCAGTCATGCCAACAAAAACAATCTCCACACTCCAGAATATCTTCTTTCACAAAAAGACAGGCCTTTCAAACTCTCCTGACCAAAACACAAATCCACAGTCACCCGCCATGCCCCCCTTCCATGACAACGCTACCACGCCAGCCCCTCCCATAAAAACAACGGCCGCTGCGGAAAACCGCAACGGCCGAATCAAACGGGAATATGCTCCGCCTTTTAGCGGCGAAGGCCAAGACGCTGGATCAGACTCTGGTACTGGGCCAGATCTTCACGCTTGACGTAATCAAGAAGCTTGCGGCGCAGAGCCACCATCTTCAACAACCCGCGGCGGGAAGAAACATCATGTTTATTCGTGCTCAGGTGTTCGGTCAGGTGGGCGATGCGCTGGGTCAGGCGGGCAATCTGGTAGCTGGAACTACCGGAATCCTTTTCATGCATCTTGAATTCCTGCAAATTGATTTCGTTACTCATAAGTGTTTTCCTTGAATGTATTTAGCTCGTGGCAGCGGCTAATCGACACTGTGAGGGCGCCAACTATGCATCATCCAGCCCCAAAAGCAATTCAAATTTCGTCATCCCGGGGAATTTGCCTTCGGTCCCTGGGAAAGCGGCCCCTCTCCATTTTCCCCGGTGTCCCAGACTTCGCGGTCCTTTTCCGTCACGAGGCGAACCACACGGCAGGGATTACCCACGGCCACTACATTGGCGGGGATGTCCTTCGTCACCACGCTGCCCGCGCCGATCACCGCCCCGTCCCCATCCTCAATGGTAATGGGCAGAGCAAATTCCAGCCCCTGCCGTCTCAGCCCCGGGTCTACGGGATGCCCGGCAGTATAAATGCCCACGTTGGGACCTATCAGCACGTCATTGCCGATGGTAACGGCAGCGCAGTCCAGCACCACGAGGTTGAAATTGACATACACGCGGTCCCCCAGCCGTATATTGGAGCCGTAATCACAACGCAGCGGAGGTTCCAGATAACACCCCTCTCCCATTTGGCCGAAAAGCTCCCGGGCCAATTCCCGGCGCAGGCTTTCATTTTCCGGAGCGGACTGGTTATAACGGAAAACAAGCCGGCGCGCCCTGAGCCGGGCGGCAGCCAATTCAAAATCCTGGGCATGATATAAACGCCCGGACAGCATGTTATTCCAGTCCTTCGAGGCCATTGGATGAAGAGGGGGTCACAGCGTCCGCCTCAGAAAAAGGCAGCTGCCCGTTTTTCTGTTCTCCAACAGACGGCATGGCGGCGGCATCTTTTTTTACGGACGTTTCCGATTTTACAAGTTCCTTCTTTCCAGAGGAAGCTGAATTTGCGCCAGCCACCGGGGCAGCAGGCTTGTGCACCGTCCGGAACATTCCGGACGGCTTTTGTTGAAGCTCGTGAATATTCCAGTTTCCATCCCTGACAACCACACGGGTTCCTACGGGAGCTATTTCAAAGAGATTTTTCGCAATCAAGTGGGGAACACGGATACATCCATGGGAGGATGGATGACCGGGCAAGTACCCTTCATGAATTCCTACAGCCCCGTTCACTCTCATGAAATAGGGCATCTTGGCAGGTTCAAACCTCTCGCCGGGACGGGGGGAATCCCTTCGTATATCCCCATCCCGCAATTCTCCGTCAGCGTTAATAAACGCACCGTAATAGGAATGATGGTCTTCCTCCTTGGAAGCAATGAGGAAGTAGCCGGAGGGCGTCATGCCGGAACTTCTTCCGGAACTGATGGGGGCATACGCAATGCGGTGCGTCCCCCGGTAGATATACATCATCTGCTTTTTCTTATCCACTACGACCAGCAGCTTTCCGGGCAGCGACGGATCATCTTCCCACTTGAGCAGGTGCCCCGGAATAGTTCCCGTTTCTTCAAAATACCCCGTCATTTCTTCTACCGGAATATGGGAAGAGGGGACAGGGGAAAGCTCCCTTCCCGTGGTACCGCAGGACGAAAACAAAAACGGAACACACAGGCAGGAAACCAACGGATGGAAAAGGGATAATTTCATCTCAATAAGTCGCATCACTGCGTTAGACAGCTGGAGGCCGGAAAAAAGAACCGCTTTTTGACAAAACTGTCAACTATCAATCAAAAAAATCTCTTTTCCTTTACTCCTGCCCTCTGTTACCACATCCGGGCGCGCCTGCCGCGCTCCCGGCCGTTCCCGGTTCCGTGGAGCAGGCCATGGGACCAAGCCTCCGCAAAGGTTCGTGCGGCATCCGCCGTATGGGAATGCCCGTCATGCACGGGGCTTTCCGCAATGGCTCCGCCTACGCCGGGAGGCCTGGACCTGTACAACTCCAGATGCTCCACGCCTCCCGGCTCCTCTTCCCCACAGAAGCCTCGCGCCTTTTCCTGGGTGCGGGCATGGAAAAAACTGCGCTCCAGCAATTCCCTCAGCGTATTAATGCCACGCCAGACATCCGTGGTTCTGGGGACGACGCGCACATTCACCAATCCCAGCCTCCCCATATTCTCCACATAAGAAATGCCGTGCGCATCCCTCCGTGCAGCATCATGAGGCAAAAGATGGAATGTTACCGCCACACCATGATTTTTCTCCCAGTCCTTCATTTTTTCAACGTAATGGGCCAGGGGCTGCTGGCTGGCGGCATAATGGTCCAGCCAGTGGAAACTGTCTCCCATGATCTGCACAAGCCAAATGGCCGTATGGTCACTCAGCCCCAGATCCCATGCCGTGAAAGTGGGAGCGTCCGGATCAGCCTCAAACTCCACCCCTACCCGCCCCCGCTCCCGCAGGGCCATGATACGGCTGCCGTAAATACTGCCTTCTTCCCCTGTAGCAAAAGCCTCCTGCGGCGTTCCCGGATACTCCTGCTTCATGGAGGCGCCCATCACCCGGGCCATCCGGGCATACCATCTCTTCTGCCCCGCATCCAGAACCACTCCGGTCTCCCGTTCCAGAGAAAGGAAATACTCATCCAGTTCCCTGCTCCATCTGCCGCGCCCCGGCAAAGTGTACTCATCCTGGTCAAACCAGCTGAAAAAAAAGAATCTGAAATCCAAGGGGGAAAGCTCGCTTTTGCCCATGTTTTCCATGGCCTGGCGCGTCAGTTCATAATTCACTCCGTACCGTCCGCCCTCATGAGTGCTTTCCTTCAGAATAAAACCTCCGGGGGGAACTGTATTGATTGCCCCCGTACGGATTTCCCTGGCTCTCCACGGAGCATGCACGGAAACATACGCCAGCTCGGAAACATGGAGAAACTGCATGGTTCCCCCTCGCAGATTAGTCCCCACCCGCACATCGCTCCCATTGGAGAAAGCCAGGCGGCTGCGCGCCAACGTACGGGGTTGCCATTCCCCCTTTTTTTCCACGCCGGACAGGCTCTTGATTCTCTCTCCCAGCCGGGCCAGGGCCACATCCATCGCAGAGGGGTTGGGCGGCACGTAATCCAGATGGTCCCAGGCAAAATGCAGCTTGGCCAGTTTCTGCTGGGCGTCCGGCAGGCTTTTATCAATGATTCCGCAATGAAAATTGGACCGGAACAGGCTCATATCCAGCATCAACATGGCCACATACGTAGAAATGCCCAACTGGCGCGCCTTCAGGATGTCATTCCTGTACCACAGCCGCTCATGCAGCCGCCGCTGCGCCCTGTTCAGGGAAAAACGCTGGAGCTGACCGGCTTTATTTTCTATCCAGTACAGGTGTTCCAGCCTCCAAAGCTGGCTGGACAGGACGGACTGCCACGACAGGCTCCATGATTCCGTCAAATGATTAGAATTTTCCATACTCCTCTATTAATTCTTTCAACAGGGCTCCTTCCCTGGTCATCCCCTTCTGGGCCTCCGTCCCCTTGTCCAGGGGAAGGCGGTATGCCAGTGGATCGTTCAGCACGTGGGAAACGAACCGGAGTGCCTGCACCATCACGGGATCAAGCAGATCAAGTTTTCCTTTCAAATAACTCTCACGCACGCCCAGTTCTTCATACATCCTGATTACATCCTCCATGAAGCATCCCACAGCCTGTCTTCTGTTCCACCACCATCGTTCCTGAGCATCCGCATCCCCCAGCGTTTCCAAAATCCGACCCAGGAACCGGGTACGGCTCGCCCGTGAATCTTCCGGGGAAGGTTCCTCTCCGGCTCCCGTAAAACACTCCAGCGGAATATAGGAATCCCGTTCGGACACCGCAGGCGCTCCCCGGCTGTCCAGATAAACGCCGTTCCATGCATGTACCACGTAGGGCGCGCGTGCCTGCCGTACGGGACTTTCCGGAATGCCCGGCATCAGGCGCACGGTATGCCCCGGGTCGTCCGGGTCACGGTAAATCACGCAGTTGGCATACATCGCGCGCGCTTCCTCCGGCTCAGGAAGAAAGGGAAGCATGCCGCCTCTCAGTTCCTCCTGCCTGCGGTCCAGAACACCAATCAGGGAAATGGCCTCATCCAACGGGAGTTCCCGGTTCCAGGCAGA
>OLXS01000840.1_pt1 | contig 11647 bp, 9 predicted proteins | sample 1673921 | NCBI WGS metagenome assembly OLXS01 (sample SAMEA103958134, study PRJEB25191) | human gut metagenome
CTTGATTCCGTCCCGTTCCGGGTATGGAATGAGGCGCTTACTATTAAAACCATGCCTAACATTAACGATAACTTCCTCAAGTTGCAGGCGGGATATTTGTTCCCGGAAATAGGGCGCCGCGTGAATGCGTTTGCCGAATCCCATCCGGAAGCGGCCAAAAGGCTGATTCGCTGCGGCATCGGCGATGTGACGGAGCCGCTTCCCATGGCGGCTATTGAAGCCATGCACCGGGCCGTGGATGATTTGTCCACTCATGAACGTTTTCACGGCTATGGGCCGGAGCAGGGGTATTTCTGGCTGAGGGAAGCAATCGCCAAAAAAGCCTATCAGGCCCACGGCGTGCATGTGGAAGTGGATGAGATTTACGTGTCTGACGGAGCCAAATGCGACACGGGAAACATTCTGGATATTTTCGGGCCCGGCAACAGAATCGCCGTGCCGGATCCGGTTTATCCCGTGTATGTGGATACCAATGTCATGGCCGGGAATACCGGGAGTTCCAGCCCGGATGGTTCTTATGAAGGGCTGGTGTATCTGCCGTGCACTCCGGAAAATAATTTTGTGCCGCAATTGCCTGATGAGCATGTGGATTTGATTTACCTGTGCTTCCCGAACAATCCCACCGGGGCCGTAGCTTCCCGGAATGAACTGCTGAAATGGGTGGAATACGCCCGGGCGAACCGTGCCATTATCCTTTATGATTCCGCTTATGAGGCTTTCATACAGGATTCTTCCATTCCCAGATCCATTTTTGAAATTCCCGGCGCGCGGGATTGCGCCATTGAGTTCCGTTCCTTCTCCAAGCAAGGAGGCTTTACAGGGGTGCGCTGCGGTTATGTGGTGATTCCCAAGGAATTGCACGGATATGATTCCGAAGGGAACAAGGTTTCTATCAGCCGGCTCTGGAGCCGCCGCACCAGCACGAAATTCAACGGCGCTTCCTATATTGTCCAGCGGGGCGCCGCGGCTTTGTTCACCATGGAGGGCATGGCCCAGACTGCCGCTCTCATCAGCCATTACCTGGGGAATGCTTCGCTTCTGCTGAATGCCTGCCGTCAGGCGGGCATGCGCGTGTGGGGCGGGGAAAACGCCCCTTATGTATGGGTACAGTGTCCGGACGGTCTGGACAGCTGGCAAATGTTTGACAAGATGCTGCATGAGGCGAATGTGGTTATTACGCCCGGTTCCGGTTTTGGTTCCAGGGGGGAAGGGTTCTTCCGCATTTCCGCGTTTAATTCACGGGAAAACGTGGATGAAGTCTGCCGCCGCATCCACAGCCTGTTTGCCAGATAGAAGGGCGTTTTCAGACAGATGTCCAGGCCGCGGTGCAAAACACCGCGGCCTGTGTATTTCTTTCCGGGTGGGTTGATGGCCGTGGCATTGTATTTCCTGCCGGGAGGGGAGCTCCTGTAAAAAGGTCATCTTCCTTTCTTACGGATTTGGACCGGGAAAGAGCAGAGTCCGTTTTCAAGTGATGAGATTCCGGTAAAGGGGCGTTTCTATGGCATATTCGGCCCTTGCTCCCGTTCATTTGTACGGAGTAGGTTGTTGCTTATGTCCCCGTGGGTGCGCATGAGTTCCTTTTTCCGGCAGGCTGCTTTTCCTGCATGTTGCGTCTGCCTACTGTCTGTTGCTGGCGCCATCCGGGGACAGGAAGGGGAAGCGGAGCTTCCTTCTGTGGAGCCGCTTTCCTGTGCGCATGCCCCGGATGGGAGGGTAACAGTTCGGGGGGCGGTTATGGGTACGGTGTTCACGGTGCGCGCTTATCCCGGGAGTGGCATGGACGCGGAAGATGCGGAGAGGATTTGCGGGGAGGCTCTGGCCTGTGCCGTCCACTGGGAAAAAGTGATGTCCGCCATGGATGCGGAGAGCGGTCTGGCCCGGCTTAATGCTGCGGAATACGGCATTTCCGTGCCTGTTTCTCCGGAATTGGAAAGGGTGCTTCTTCTGTCCCTGAATTATGCCCGGCTGACAAACGGTGCTTTTGATCCCACGCTGGGACCCTGCATTCGTCTGTGGAAAAAGAGCCGCCGCCTTGGCGTCCTCCCGTCCGATGCGGAGCGGGAATGTGCGCTCCGGGCATGCGGATGGGAAAAGTTGTCCGTCCGTAAGGGAATGGCGGTCAAGGCGGTTTCTGGAATGAGGCTGGATTTGGGAGGCATGGGCAAGGGCTTTGCCGTGGACCGAATGGCGGAGATGTTGAAAACAAGGGGTATATGTTCCTTCTTCATAGACAGTACCAGCGATGTTCTGGCCGGCGCTCCTCCTCCCGGGGAACCGGGATGGCGGCTGCGGGTGGATACAGGAAGAGGGCAGGGGGAAGTGTTGCTGTTGAGCCATGCGGCCGTTTCCACTTCCGGGAGCGCCCGTCAGATGGTGAAAATTGGCGGGAAAGCGTATTCCCACGTGCTTGATCCCCGGTCGGGGCTGGGCGTTACGGAAGGGAGGCAGGTGAGCGTCCGGGCGTCTTCCGCTGCGCTGGCGGATGCCCTGGCGACGGCAGGGTGTGTGATGCGTGAGGAGGAGTTCCGTTCCCTGGCGGCCGGATTGCCGGGAGTGTCCGTTCCGGCCTTTTTTCAAAGTCCGCCATGTTCTGCGGGGGAAACGCAGAAACAGGATGGACTGCGGAAGGAGGGAGGAATGGGGTCAATGAAAGGAATGACAAAGCAACTACGTTTTTAAGGTACACCTTTATAACCCTGTTTATGAGATTGTACCATTTTTTACTCCCTGCCGTTGTCAGTGCTGCCGTATCCGCGTCATTTGGGGCAGAGTTCCCTAATCCCTATCCTGCGCCCGCTCCCGGTGTCCGCCTGACTCCAGAGATTCCGCTTTCACCCTCCATTAATGGCGCCCGTATCGTCGGAGCTACCCCCGGCTCCCGCATGCTGTTCCAGGTTCCCGTCTCCGGGGAGCGGCCCATGAAAATTCAGGCAACAGGGCTGCCCCCAGGCCTGAAGATGGATTCGCGCGGATTGATTGCGGGTACCGCTCCGTCCGGGAAGAGGGAATACAAGGTAAATATCCAGGCTTCCAACAGGCATGGAAAGGACATGAAGGAGCTGATTCTGAAGGTGGGGGACGAATTGTGCCTGACTCCGCCCATGGGTTGGAGCAGCTGGTATTCCTACAGTGAGGCCGTAGGGCAGGATAATGTGCTGAAGACGGCACGGCTTTTTGTGGAACGGGGTCTGGTCAATCATGGCTGGGCCTATATCAACATTGACGACTGCTGGCAGGGCAGGCGCGGAGGGAAGTATGGCGCCATTCAACCCAATAAGCGTTTTCCTGACATGAAGGCCATGTGCGACGCTATTCACGCCATGGGCATGAAAGTGGGCATTTATTCCACGCCTTGGATGGGAACGTATGCCGGTTTTATCGGAGGGAGCGCGCCCAACGCTAAGTCGGACTACGGGGAAATGGCCATTTCGGAAAAGGAGCGCAAGCAGGAGGATCAAATCTTTGGAAGTTATCCGGGAGTTCATCGCAGAAAGGCGGATCATGTGGGAGCCGTCTGGCTGTTTGACCGTGACGCTAAACAATGGGCGGATTGGGGGTTCGATTATGTGAAAGTGGATTGGAATCCCAACGATGTGCCTACGACAAAGCGCATCCGCAAGGCGCTGGACGAGTCCGGAAGGGATATCGTGCTCAGCCTGTCCAATGCCGCCCCGTACGAACATGTGGAAGAGCTGGGCAAGCTGGCGAATTTATGGCGGACGACGGGGGATATCCAGGATCACTGGGGCAGCGTCAGCGGCATCGGTTTTTCCCAGGAACGCTGGCAGAAGCATATGCGCCCGGGACATTGGAATGATCCGGACATTCTCCAGATCGGGAAGCTGGGCAAACCCAACCAGCCCAACACCACGTTTGTCCAGACGCGGCTGACTCCGGATGAACAGTACACCCATGTGACCCTGTGGTGCCTGCTGTCCGCTCCGCTCATCGTCTCCTGTGATTTGGAGCATATTGATTCGTTTACGATGGGACTGCTTACCAATGACGAGGTGATAGCGGTGGATCAGGATCCGGCTGCCCGTCCCGCCCGCAAAGTGTGGCACCAGGGGAATTTCCAGGTGTGGATGAAGGAGTTGTCCGACGGTTCCGTGGCGGCTGGCTTTTTCAATACCGGGAAGGAGAAAGGAATTTTGAAGGTGAATCTGAAGGAGCTGGGGCTTTCCGGAGCGTATGAGGCAAGGGACCTCTGGAAACGCGCTGACCAGGGGACCGTACAGGGAGATATGGCGGTAGAATTGAACGGGCATGGAGCATCCATGTTCCGGTTCAGCAAAAAGAAGTAACGGGAAGGAGACGGCTCTGTATTCATTCAGGGGCGGCGGGGATATGCCGCCCCTGAAGCCTGTGGCAGGGGAGGCTTTTCATTGAACCGGCATCCATAGAAACAAGCCTTCTGCACAAAATCCCACTTTTACAGTACCTGTCGGCGGATTGCCGGATTCCAGGAGGGACAGGAGGGGCAGTGAATGCCTCCCCCGCACCAGAGCTTGCGCTTCAATTCCGGAAAGTTTTTCCCGGCAGGCCTTTGTTATTGTGTAATAAAAAACCGCTCCGGCAGATCCGGAGCGGTTCTTATAAAAGAGATTGATGTGACTTGCCTTAATCTCTCCCGACAGCTTTTCTAGGCGGCAATGCCGAAATGCTGCTGAATGGAGGCGAAAATCTTGTCGCGACGGGCGCGGGCTTTTTCAATGTCACGGGTTTTCAGCGAGAATCTCAGGCGTTCCGCCGTGGAGTCCGGCTTGTGAACCGTAACGTGGCACCACCAAACCCCCCTGTTGTTCCACAGGTGGTGGTTGGGGTTGTCATCATTAATTCTAAGAGCGATTTTGGTTTGGGCTTTCATCTGTGTGATCTTTTCCAGTAGAGGACGTATTGTTTACGTCCGTTGGCATATTAATGTTTCAATAAAACCTTCAACTTGGAGGTGCCTCACTTAAGCAGATGATCCCTTGTCTTTTTGGACATCTTTTTCTGCCAGTTGCTCACCTCGTTGAAGCCTTAGAGTTCAAGTGGTGAAACAACGTTCAAAAAAAGAATCTTTTTTACAGGAGACCTACTTTTTTAAGAGTGTTGTAAGCACCGTTCTTGTTGATCGTACGCAGGGCCTTGGCGGAAATCTTCATTTTCACGAATTGACCGAGTTCAGGAACCCAGATGCGCTTCTCCTGAAGGTTGGGGAAAACGGTACGATTGACAGTCTTAGTGACGTGACGACCAATACCGCCCTTTTTCTTGGCAAGACCGGAGCGATGGATACGACGACCTTTGTGAGGCATGGTACCTCTGATGATGCAAATTCGGGACATGGCAATCGAAGTTATTTGTTAATGCGAGAGAGATAATCTAGCGTATTTTTGCCTAAGGTCAAGAACAACCGGACGAAAGCCCTGGAATTTATCCTGGACTGTACGGAAGCATGCCTTTTCTTTTGCGCGAACTCCGGTTTTTTCTCCCATGATGAAGAGGGGCTGCAGAGACGGTGAGCTGAAAGCGGGAGGGGGCTGATCCGGGAAAATGAACGGTACCGCAGACAAAGAGGAGAATGAGGCGTTCTTCCTTATTTTTCAGGACTTCCGCTGTGGGAGCAGGGGCTGGCCGAATAGCCGGGCCGGATGAAGGCCTTTCACCGCAGGAAAAGTGCAGAACACGGGAAAGATGGCCCCCTTTGGTTTTTTCACGGCAGCGGCATATGGCTGCCTGCTTCCGGGTAAAACGTATCCGGCGCTTGCACGGAGGGGTGTTCCATGAGAAATTGAAAGCATGAGTGAGAATCATTATGCAGAGTTTTCCGAATGCAGCATGAAGCCCCAGGAGGTGCTGGAATACGTTTCCGGCCCCATTCCCGTTCCGGAGGAGGGAGAAGTTCTGGTCCGGATGAAGGCGGCTCCGATCAACCCGGCGGACATCAATTTTGTACAGGGAGTTTATGGCCTGAAGCCCGTGCTGCCGCACTCCCGCGCCGGCCTGGAAGGCTGCGGCGTGGTACAGGAATCTCGCGCAGAGGGATTCCGAGAGGGAGATGAAGTGATTCTCCTGCGCGGCGTGGGTTCCTGGAGCGAGTATGTGGCGGTTCCCTCCGTGAATGTCATGAAGCTCCCGGTGAAGGTAGATCCCGTCCAGGCGGCCATGCTGAAGGTGAATCCCCTGACCGCTCTGCGCATGCTGGAAGGGTTCGTTTCCCTGGAACCGGGGGATTGGCTGGTGCAGAATGCCGCCAATTCCGGAGTGGGAAGGTGCATTATTCAACTGGCCCGTGAAATGGGCGTGAAGACAGTGAATTTTGTGAGAAGGCCAGATGAATTGAGGGATGAATTGACTGCGCTGGGCGCCGATCTGGTGGTGGGAGAGGATGACGGGGATGTGGTGAAGAATACGCTGGCCCGCCTGGATGGAAAGAGGCCTGTGCTGGCTTCCAATGCCGTGGGCGGGGAAAGCGCCCTGCGCCTGATGGATATGCTGGCTCCCGGTGGAAGCATGGTGACGTACGGAGCCATGAGCCGGAAGAGCATCAAGGTGCCGAACGGTTTTCTGATTTTCAAGGGTATTAAACTGGAGGGCCTGTGGGTGACGCAGTGGCTTAAGAATGCCCCTGTTTCAGAGATTGAGGCCGCCTATGAGAAACTGGCGCGCCTGATGGCGGACGGCAGGTTGAAGCAGGCTGTGGATACCGTTTATCCGCTAAGCGATGTGCGGAAGGCTGTGGAGAAGGCGCAGGAGGAGTTCCGCAGCGGCAAGGTGGTGCTTAGCATGGATTGCGCCTGATGCGTGGAAAGGGAGTTTTTGCGCTTTCCCGTACTGCGGAATGCTGGAAGGATTTTTTCAGCGTTCCGTGGTTTGGGTAGTATTGGCTGCTGGCCTGGATGATGGCGGGGCTGAGCCTTTATTCCATATGGCAGGCAGGCGTTTTGTTCTGGAAAAGAGCCGTTTTGCCCGGAAAGGGCTGTGTACGGAGGGAATGGTGCGGAGCGTCACGAAGGATACGGTGCGGTTGTGGCGCCATTCGCGGATCATGAACCCGTCCGGGCTTTCTCTGGATGTCCGGGCGCCGGAAGTGCGTTCCCATCCGCAGACCCGGGAAGGACGGCGCGTGCGCGCCGTTTGGTTTCAGCCCAGCGTGGAATCAAGCCAGGTGTTGAGTATTTCCACAGCGGCTACCTGGTCGATGATGGGGCGGAAGTTTTTTGCCTTTTTGCCGGCGGCGTGCAGTTTTTCCTGGGCAATGACGGTGGTGAGGTCCCTTCCGTGCCGTCCATGCGGACGGGAAGGCCCAGCACCAGGGTGCGTATTCCCCGTTCCTGGACGAGCTGGACAATGCGGGAAATTCCGTCCGTCTGATGCCTGTGGATAGTTTCTACGGGATGGGCCATGATGCCCACGGGGTCCGTGGCGGCAATGCCGATGCGGGCTTCTCCGTAGTCGATGCCCAGGGCGGGGTGCGGACTGGTCATCTGAGTTCGTCCGGAAGCTGGTTGACGATTTTCTTGATTTCGTCCGCCTTGTTTTTATCCGCAATGAGGATGGCGTCCGCCGTTTCCACCACAATCAGGTTTTCCACTCCCAGCAGGGCCACGTGCTTGTCCCCCTTTTGGGAGAAAACAATGTTGCCGGAGGCGTCCTGCACGGTGATGTCCGTGTTGGTGGTGTTTTTATTGTGGGTTTCCAGATAGTTGGCTACGGATATCCAGGAACCTACGTCGTCCCAGTCAAAGGTTGCTTCCATGTTCAGCACTCTGTCCGCATGCTCCATGAGCGCGAAGTCTATGGAGACGGGGGTGAGCGCCGGGAATTCTTCCCGGATGGTTTCCTGCGGGGCCGGAGATTCCGCAACGTGTTCCACGAAGGAGGCCAGTTCCGGGCAGTGCTTGTCCAGCTGTTCGCACACGGCAGGAATGCTCCATACGAACATGCCGGCGTTCCAGCAGAAATTGCCCCGGCTCAGGTAGGCTGCAGCCGTGGCCGTGTCCGGTTTTTCGCGGAATTGAATGACTTCGCGGCAGGAACAGCCCGGAGCGGAGTGGATTTCTTTTCCGCGTTCAATGTAGCCGTAGGAGGGGCAGGGCCAGGTTGGCTTGATACCCACGGTGACAAGCGCTTTTTCCCTGGCAGCCGTGTCCATGGCGGCTTTCATCAGGGTGCGGAAGGAGTCCTGGTCCTGAATGAGCTGGTCGGAGGGGATAACGAGCATGACTCCGTGCGGGTCCGCCGCCTTGATGAGACCAATGCCCAGGGCGATGGCAGGCGCCGTGTCCCGGCGCACGGGTTCGGAAATGATGTTGTCCACGGGAATATCGTGGGCCTGGCGGCGCACTTCCGCTTCCTGCAGATGGTTGGTCAGGATAAAGATGTTTTGCCTGGGCACCAGCCCGTCCAGCCTGTCGATAGCCTGGCGAAGGAGGGTTCCTTCTCCGAACATGTTCAGGAGTTGTTTGGGGCGGTGGTCGCGGGAAAGAGGCCAGAAACGGGTGCCGCTGCCGCCGGCCAGAATAAGAGCGTATTGGTTCATGGCTGTTTCGCAGGAATGGGGGTTCAAGAGGGTCAGAGAGCGCCGAAACGGCGTTTTCTACGGGAGTAGTCCAGCAGAGCAGCTTCCATGTCCCGATCGCAAAAGTCCGGCCACAACGTGTCCGTCACATGAATTTCCGCGTAGCTGATTTGCCAGAGAAGAAAGTTGGAGACGCGCATTTCTCCGGAGGTGCGGATAAGCAGGTCCGGTTCCGGCATGCCGGCGGTGTCCAGGTACTCGCCGAACAGGTCTTCCGTCACGGCGTCCGGCGGGAGTTCTCCGCGGGAGACTTTTTCCGCTATTTTCCTGGCGGCGGCGGCGATTTCCCCCCGGCTGCCGTAGGAAATGGCCAGAACCAGGTTGAGCCTGGTGTTTCCCGAAGTGGCTTCCAGACTGTTCTGAAGCAGTTTCCGGGTGCGGGCGGGAATGCGGGAGAGATCTCCTATGGCGTGGAGGCGCACGCCTTTTTCCATCATTTGGTTGAGGCGTTTTTTCAGGAATTCGTGCAGAAGGAGCATCAGCGCGCGCACTTCCGTCTTCGGACGGTTCCAGTTTTCCGAGGAAAAGGCGTAAAGGGTGAGCCAGGGGATATCATGGGCCATGCAGAAGTCCGCACAGCGTTCCACCGTATCCGCTCCCGCCCGGTGGCCTGCCTGCCGCGGCAGATGGCGGCTGTTCGCCCAGCGGCCGTTGCCGTCCATGATGCAGGCGATGTGAGTCGGCAGTTTTTCCTTGGGAATGGTAAGCATAGATAAGCGTCGCTCCGTTACTCTAGTCCATGACCGGGTCCAGTTCAACACGCAAGTTGTTCAGGATGTATTCCTGTCTTTCCCGCGTGTTTTTGCCCATGTAGAAGGACAGCAGGTCTTTTACCTTGTGGGAATCTTCCAGCCGGACGCGGTCCAGGCGCATCCCTTCCCCGATGAAAGCCTTGAATTCCTGGGGGGAGATTTCTCCCAGGCCTTTGAACCGGGTAATTTCCGGGTTTTTCCCCAGCAGGCTGATGGCTTCCTCCCTCTCTGCGTCCGAGTAGCAGTAAATGGTTTGCTGTTTGTTGCGCACGCGGAAGAGGGGGGTCTGGAGGATGAAGAGGTGTCCCTCCCGGATCAATTCCGGAAAGAACTGGATGAAGAATGTCATCAAAAGGATGCGGATGTGCATGCCGTCGTCATCGGCGTCCGTGGCGATGACTACCTTGTCATAGCGCAGTTCCTCCAGTCCGTTTTCAATATTCAGGGCATGCTGGAGGAAGTTGAATTCCTCATTTTCATAGACGACTTTACGGCTCATGCCGAAGGAGTTCAGCGGCTTGCCCCGCAGGGAGAAAACGGCCTGGGTTTCCGCGTCGCGCGCCGTAGTGATGGAGCCGGAGGCGGAGATGCCTTCCGTAATGAAGAGGGTTGTTTCCCCGGCGCGGGAGTGCTTGGAGTTGTAATGCACCCGGCAGTCCCGGAGGTTCTTGTTGTGAATTTTGGCCTTGCGGGCGTTTTCGCGTGCCAGCTTCTGAATGCCGGAGAGTTCCTTGCGGTCCCGTTCGGAATCCTTGATTTTTGCTTCCAGGGCTTTGGCCGTTTCCGGGTTTTTGTGCAGGTAGTTGTCCAGCTCCCTGGCAATGAAGTTGCCCACAAAGGTGCGGATGGTTTCCCCTTCCGGGCTGATGGTGTTGGACCCCAGCTTGGTTTTGGTCTGGGATTCGAAGACGGGTTCCTTTACCTTGATGGAGATGGCGGCTACGAGGGAGGAACGGATGTCCCCCGCCTCATAGTTTTTCTTGAAGAAGTCCCTCAGGGTTTTGACGATGGCTTCCCGGAAGGCCGCCTGGTGGGTGCCTCCCTGGGTGGTGTGCTGCCCGTTGACGAAGGAGTAATGTTCCTCCCCGTATTGGCCGCCGTGGGTGAAGGCCACTTCAATGTCATGCCCTTCCAGATGGATGATGGGGTACAGGGGTTCCTCGCTCATCGCTTCCGCAAGCAGGTCCAGCAACCCGTTTTTGGAGATGTAGCGGCGGCCGTTGAAATGCAAGGCCAGCCCTTTGTTGAGGTAGGAGTAGTATCTGCACATTTTTTCGATATACTCCGGCCGGAATTGTGTGGCCGCGGGAAAGATGTCCGGGTCCGCGTGGAAAGCCGTGCGGGTGCCGTTGGGTTCCTCCGTGGCGCCGTCCTTTCGTCCCTTGGGGATTTCCTTTCCGCGGCAGAACTGGTAGGAACGCGTTTCCCCGTCGCGGTAGGCCTGGATTTCAAAGAAGTCGGACAGGGCGTTGACCGCCTTGATGCCCACTCCATTGAGGCCTACGGATTTTTTGAAGGCGTCGCTGTCATATTTGGCCCCGGTGTTGATTTTGGCGGCGCAGTCCAGCAGTTTGCCCAGCGGGATGCCGCGGCCGAAGTCGCGCACTTCGCACAGGCCGTCCGGAGTCACGTCAATGGTGATTTTTTTGCCGAACCCCATCACGAATTCGTCGATTGAGTTGTCGATGACTTCTTTCAGAAGGACGTAAATGCCGTCGTCCGGGGAGGCTCCGTCACCCAGTTTGCCGATGTACATCCCCGGGCGCATGCGGATGTGTTCCCTCCAATCCAGGGTTTTGATGCTGTTTTCGTCGTAGGCCATGTGCAACGGGGTCGCGCTTATTATAGCGGCGCCCCCGGAATTTGCGAAGAAAAAATGAGGGGCCGTCCGTCTGCGTTCGATGGAGCTTGACCCGGAGGCCGTCCCTTGGTGGAATCCACGGCGTATGATCAGTTGCAAGGCTCCGTGCAAAGTGAACGTTTCCCTCCGCGTTCTGGGAAAGAGGCCGGACGGCTTCCATGAGGTGGATACCGTGATGGTTCCCCTGGATTTGTGTGATGTGCTGGAGTTTTCGCCGGCGGCCTGTCTGGAGATGAGCTGCGACGCCCCGGGCGTGCCTCTGGATGAGAGCAACCTGGTCATGAAAGCGGGCCGGCTGATGGAGCGGGAGCTGGGAAGGCCCATGCCGTGGCATGTCCGCTTGGTGAAAAAGGTGCCCCATGGTGCGGGGCTGGGCGGCGGCAGCAGTGACGCCGCATGCGTGCTGCGCACCCTCAATGAGCTGGAACGCGGAGGTTTGTCCCGGGAGCGCCTGGCGGAGCTGGG
>OLXS01000841.1_pt1 | contig 11631 bp, 8 predicted proteins | sample 1673921 | NCBI WGS metagenome assembly OLXS01 (sample SAMEA103958134, study PRJEB25191) | human gut metagenome
GCCGTTCTGATTGTTGGTGATTTGCGGAGGTTACGTTACCGGCGGTGCGGCGGGTCGCCGCTCCCAATTCGCCGTTCTGACGGTTGGTGATTTGCGGAGGTTACGTTACCGGCGGGCTCTATTTCGTACAGCACATGCTGCATCTGGCCGGCAAGAAACTGGAAGGCGCAAAGATCGCCATCTCGGGCTTCGGTAACGTGGCTTGGGGTGCATCGAAGAAGGCTACCGAACTGGGCGCCAAAGTGATCGCAATCTCCGGTCCCGACGGTGTAGTAACGATCCCCAACGGTATGAACGAGGAGATGATCGACTATATGCTCGAGCTCCGCGCTTCGAACCGCAATATCGTGGCTCCGTTCGCAGAGAAATTCGCAGGTACGACCTTCACTCCGGGCAAGAAGGCTTGGAGCGTGAAGTGCGACATCGCACTCCCCTGCGCATTCCAGAACGAGCTGAACGGCGACGATGCTGCCGAACTGCTGAAGAACGGCACTTGGTGCTGCGCCGAGGTTTCGAACATGGGTTGCACGCCGGAAGCTATCCACGCATTCCAGAAGGCAGGTATCCTGTTCGCACCGGGCAAGGCTGTCAATGCGGGCGGTGTAGCTACTTCGGGTCTCGAAATGACGCAGAACTGCATGCACATCTCCTGGTCGGGCAAAGAGGTGGACGAGAAACTCCACTTCATCATGGCAAGCATCCACGACGCTTGCGTGAAGTTCGGCAAGCAGAAGGACGGTCACATCGACTACGTGAAGGGCGCCAACATCGCAGGCTTCATGAAAGTCGCACAGGCTATGCTCGAGCAGGGTGTATTGTAATCCTGTTCCTTTATACGAAAAGAGGTGCGGCCGAAGGTCGCACCTCTTTCATTTTATCCGTTTCGAAGAATCGCGGTTCGGACCCGCACAAGTACTAAAAAGCGATATTCGCCGACAGACCCAAAGTCAGCGTATTAAGGTGCTGACGACTCTCGCGGACCATCGGAGGTTGCAGGTAATAAGTCGTCTGAAATCGAAGGTCGAAATTGTAGTTGGCGCGAAATGTCATGGACGTGCCGACTCCGAAAACAGGTCCTCCGCAACTCCCCAGCGTATATCCGTTCAGGGAAAAGGATTCATAATACTGATACCCGGCCAAGACCTTGCCACCGGTCCGCCAGCGTGCCGTAATCGGATATGAAAAATAGGCCCCGGCACTTGCGGCCCAACTGTCCAAACGATCCGTAGATTCGGCAACATTCAACTTGATCGGCACACTCGACACGGCCGTACGTCCTCCGAAACCGACATAAGGATTCATAAACCAAGCCCCCTCGATGCCCAGGTTCACACCTGCATTGAACTCGCCTTCGACTCCCGCAACAGGACGATACCGTCCTATCACCACATCCGTACTTACTTCCATACCGAGAAACGACGGCCGGCAATACCGATCGAAAGCAAAATCCTGCTCGAATTCCGTCAATCCCCTCTCCTTGAAAATCAAATCGGCGAACAGGTATCCCAGCTCTACGGAAAGAATACCGATCCCCGCACCTACTAATACATCGCTGAACCAATGTTTATTGTTGAGCATGCGCGAAACACCCGTTACCGTAGCCATCGAATAGCCGGCGATACTGTACCAGGGACTGCGAGGCCCGTACTCCTTATGAAGCATCGTAGCTGCCATAAAAGCCGTAGCCGTATGCCCCGACGGAAACGACTTGTTGTTCGATCCGTCGGGGCGGGGCATACGGCAGGTATATTTCAGAGAGTTGACCGCTCCGGCCATCAGCGCGACGGAAAAGGCATCCGACACCAACATCCGGCCCCACGAACTGCGCCCCCGGACTCCTCCGATTTTCAGCCCCAGCATCAACGCTGCGGGAGCATATTGCAGATAATCGTCATAATGGAGACGGAAAGACGGTACATAATCGTTCCTCAAATGACGAAATCCCCGATCCCGCTCCTGCACGACCAAACCTGCGACAATAAGGGGAACTCCGATATAGGTTATTCGATAGGCACGCGAAGAGGTTATCCGCTCCATATCCCGGACAAACGGGCTGCGGCGGAGGGGGGGGTAATCGGACTCAATGTATCGACCTGGGCGAAAGCGCCGATCGACACCCCCAGCAGAAGGCACAGCAACAGCAATTTCTTCATTTACCAAATACAAGATTCCGACCGCATCGGAAAAACCTGTTCTCACCGCTTACCGACAGCCGGGACGGGGACGGATGCGGCGGCGGATACTCCGCACGACATCGCCCAGAATAGCGATCAGAGAGGTATAGCCGATCACTTCGAGCCATTGTACCCACGTGAGCGGCGTGGTACGGAATACCGGACCTCCGAACTCCACGATCAACACCTGTCCGACGGCAATCAACAGCAGCACCAGGAAGAACGTACGGCTTCCCCGCAGATCGTGCAGCACCGAATGACACGCTTCGAAACCTTTGGCATTGAACATATTCCAGAACTGAAGGAAGACAAATACGGAGAAGAAAACAGTCAGTTGTTCAAGGTTGGGCGCCCCTGTCGTGGCACGCCAGTAGAACAGCATACCGAGCAATACGCCGACGAAAATCGTTCCGCAGGTAAAGATCGTCCGGGCCATGGCCGGCGTGATGATAAACTCGTCTTTGGGACGCGGCGGTTCGTTCATCACCGCAGGATTGGGCGGCAGGGAAGCCATCGCCAGCGCAGCGAAAGTATCCATAATGATATTGACCCACAGAATCTGCACTACCGTAAGCGGCATCTCGGTCCCGAAAATCGAACCTACGAAAACCACGATGATCGCCGCGAAATTGATCGTCAGTTGAAACAGAACGAAGCGTTGGATGTTGCGGTAGAGCGAGCGGCCCCACATCACGGCAGCAGCGATCGACGCGAACGAATCGTCGAGCAGCGTGATATCGCTGGCATCCTTCGCCACCGACGTACCCGATCCCATCGAGAGTCCCACGTTGGCGAAGTTCAGCGCCGGGGCATCGTTCGTACCGTCACCCGTTACCGCCACGATTTCGCCCTTGCGCTGCAAAAGACGCACGAGCCGCTGCTTGTCGAGCGGTCGCGCCCGGGACATAATCTTCAGAGCCTGCACCCGTTCGAGCAGCTCCTCGTCACTCATCGCCGCGAACTCCACGCCCGTCATCTCGTTCCGCGAGGAGTCGGTTTCATCGTGCCATAAACCGATGCGGCGTGCGATCTCGCGGGCCGTGGCCGGAGTATCGCCCGTGACGATCTTAATATCGATCCCGGCCTTCATACAACGGGCTACGGCAGCCGGGACATCATCCCGTACCGGATCGGCGATCGCCGCCACGGCCACGAACAGCAACTGCGGATTCCGCAGCGCGTCTTCGCATCGTTCGGCCGTCGTTTCGGCATACGCCACCGCCAGCGTACGCATCGCACGTCCCTGGAACAGCAGCAACTGTTCGTTCACCTGGGCATCCTTGCCATCCGGCATACACATCGCCCGCACGATTTCGGAAGCACCCTTCACGCAAATCAAACGCTTTCCGGTAGTTTTGCTCTGTATAATCGTCGCCATATATTTGCGTTCGGTGGTGAAGGTCATACGATCGACGATCGGCGCCTCCTCACGCAAAGCCGCATAGTCGAATCCCTCTTCCCGCAGGCGGATCAGCAGGGCCCCTTCGGTCGGATTGCCGATGACATTTGCGTCGGCATCGAGAAAAGCGGTCGAATTGACGGCGATGATCTCGGCCAGCAACCGTTCGTCGATGGACGCATAATGGATGATCTCCTCGACCCGCATCCGGTTCTGGGTAAGCGTACCGGTCTTATCGGTACAAATCACCGTAACGGCCCCCATCGTTTCGCAGGCGTGCATCTTGCGCACCAGGTTATTCGTCTTCAACATCCGACGCATCGACAACGCCAGCGAGAGCGTGATACTCATCGGCAGCCCCTCAGGAACAGCCATCACGATCAGAGCCACCGAAACCATAAAAATCCGCAGCAGCTCCTTCGAGGTCTGCACCCAGTCGCCCGTCGAAAGCTCGCCGCCCATGTATGCCTTGGCGAGCATCGCCAAGAAGATCGCGATCGACACCGCGATACCGATCTTGCCGATCATCCGCGAAAGACGCGTCAACTGCTTGTACAGCGGTGTAGGCTCTTCGCTGGCTATGGACGACTGCTCGGTTACCCGCCCCGCTTCGGTGCGGTCGCCCACAGCCTCGACGATCATCTCGCCGTAACCGTCCACGACGGTCGTACCGCGCAACAGCGCATCGGAAGGATAGGTCGCCTCGGCATCGAAAAAGCGTTCGTCGGTAGTCTTGTCCACCTCAGCGTCGATTCATTGATCTTGAGCGATACGGCCTTCACCAGCTTACCGTCCGCCGGGACCGTTTCGCCATTCTCGACATACACCAGGTCGCCCACGACCACATCGCGTCGGGGCACCTCGGTCATCTCCCCGTCGCGGACGACCTTGACCGGAATGTCGTCATTCACCAGATTGAGCCGCTTGAACCGCCGCATGGCGTCCAATTCGAAGAAAAAGCCGACACAAGTGGCCAAAACGATGGCGCAGATAATTCCGATGGTTTCCAGGAACTCCCCATCGATAAAAGCCATCGCCAGCGACAGCAGCGCCGCTACCAGCAATACCTGAATAATCGGATCGCGGAACTTCTCGGCAAACAGTTTCCAGGCCGAATCCCCCTTGCGGGGCGTGATGAGATTATCCCCATGCAGACGGCGGCTCTCCTCCACCTGGGCGGAAGTCAAACCTCTGTGTTGATGTTCTTTCATAAAGTCAGTCGGATATATAAATAAGGTTGTGAATGTTATCGAAAAGAATATTGCCGGGTCGAGGCATCCAGCCGGACCGCAATGAACAACATGATGGTAAAAGCCATGAGCGACGAACCACCGTAGCTGACCAACGGCAGGGGAATTCCCATCACCGGCATCAGTCCGATGGTCATCCCCACATTAACGAGCAGATGAAAAAGCAGGAATGCCGCAACGCAGTAACAGTAGATCCGTCCGAAAGGCTCCTCCTGCCGTTCGCCCATACGCATCAACCGGAATATCAACAGGCAAAAGAGCGTCAGCAGAAGCATAGCGCCCAGAAATCCCCACTCCTCGCCGATGGTACAGAAAATGAAATCGGTATGTTTCTCCGGCACGAAACCGTATTTGATCTGGGTCCCTTGCAGGAACCCTTTGCCGATCCAGCCGCCCGAACCGATAGCGATCTTGGCCTGATTGACGTTATAATCCGTACCGAGGGGATCACTGACCAGCCCCAGGAAACTTAAAATACGGTTCTGCTGATGCTCTTTGAGGATGGAATTGAAAATATAATCGGTAGTCGGAACGAAAAGCATTGCCGTCAGAAACAGTCCGATCGTAATGAAAATATTGCGCAGATTGGCGCGGAAGGCATAAATCGCCACAAAGATGAGCGACAGCAGCGTCACCACGAGCAGGCAGCGGTAGAGATCCATCGCTCCGGGTGCCGCCAACAGCATCCCGAAATAGAGAAGCAGCGTGCCCAATGCCAGCGCAGCCAGATAAACCATGCGGGACCGCCACTGTCCGTTCATCATCGCCTCGGAAAGCGTACAGACCAGAATCAGCATCACCAACAGGGTCAGCGGCGTAAAGAGGAACGAAAAAATAAAGAGTACGGCGATCAGGATCACCGGAATACAGAGCCACTTGTTCAAACCTTCGCGGTACAACACGAACAGCAGCGATACGAGCACGATACCCGATCCTGTATCGTTCTGCATGACGATAATCAACAGCGGCAGACAGATCACCAATCCCACCTTGAAAAGATCCCCCGCCCGGTTGATCGAAAACGAGCTGGAGCTCATCACGCGGGCCAGCGCCAGCGCCGTAGCGATTTTGGCGAACTCCACCGGCTGAATACGGACCGACCCGATCTCGAACCAGGCCTTCGCACCGTTCACTTCACGACCGAACAGCAGAGCGGCTACCAGGGTCAGCAATCCCAGGACATAGAACAGATAAGCCCACTTGTGATAGATGCTCGCATCGACCAGCAACACGACGACCGCTACGGCGAACGATATTCCCATCCAGACGAGCTGTTTCATATAGAAATGCGAGAAGGAAAAAATGCTCTCCGCCCCCTCTTCGTACGAAGCGGAGAGGATAGCCACGAAGCCGACCAGCACGATCAGCACATAGATCAGCACTGTCCAGCGATCGACGCCCTCGAACAATTTACCGATGCCGTTATTTTCCATAGGCCGGGTAATAAATCGTTTTCTGCTTGACCATCTCCACCAGCCAGGGCCGTGTGACGGTGTCGGTCAAATAGTACTCTTCGAGCAGACTGGCGATGGGCAAAGCGGCCGAAGCCCCGAACCCGCCGTTCTCGACATACACCGAAATAGCGATGCGGGGATTGTCCTTCGGAGCGAACGACAGGAAGGTCGAATGATCCTTGCCTCGAGGATTCTGCGCCGTACCCGTCTTGCCGCACACGTCCAGACCCGGCAGATAAGCCGTCCGGGAGGTTCCGCCCTCCTTGTGCACGCTCTGCCACATACCCTCCACGATCGGTTCGAAATATTTCGGATCGACTTTCGTATAATGTTTCTCGTAAAACCGCCGGTCCATCGAATCCCGCCCCTCTACCGAACGGACGATGTGCGGGATATAATAGTACCCGCGATTAGCGACGATAGCCGCCAGGTTAGCCATTTGCAGCGGCGTACACTCCAGCTCCCCCTGACCGATCGAGAGCGACAGCACCGTCAGCGCGTTCCACGATTTCCGATAACGCCTGTCGTAAAACTTCCGGTCGGGAACATAGCCGTTTCCCTCGCCCAGAAAATCCGAATCCAGCTTGCGGCCGAAGCCGAAACTCTCGACATACTCCCTCCATACGTCGAACCCCTCCTTGACGCTTCCGTACCGGGGATTTTCGAGAATATCGCGGAATACGTAACAGAAATAGGCGTTGCACGAAGTCGCTATGGCAAAACGCAGGTCCGCAGGCGACGTATGGGCGTGACACCTCATCTTGAGCCGTCCGACCTGATAACCCTCGTGACAGGGATAACGCATGGAAGGAGTCAGCACACCCTCCTGCATCCCGATCAGGCCCTGAACCAGTTTGAAGGTCGAACCGGGCGGATAACGGCCGCTTACGGCACGGTTGAACAGCGGCTGCCGTTTGTTATAGAGCAGCTCCATATAGTGATTGCCCCGCTGCCGTCCCACCAGTTCATCGGGATCGTACGTGGGCGAGGAAACCATCATCAGAATCTCGCCCGTCGAAGGTTCGATCGCCACGGCCGCCCCGACTTTGCCGGCCATCAGCTCCTCGGCGAAGAGCTGCAACCGCGCATCGATCGTACAGACGATCGACTTGCCGGGTACGGGCAGCGAATCGAAACGACCGTCCATATACGAACCCTTGATCGCTCCGTGCGTATCCACCTCGGAGATCTTCACCCCCTTCTTACCGCGCAGCTCCGGCTCGTAAGCCGACTCCACACCGCTGATTCCGACGTATTCGCCCGCCTGATACGAAGGATAACGCCGTAACATTTCGGAATTGACCTCCCCCACATATCCCAGCAGGTTTCCCCCTACTTTACGAGGGTATTGCCGGGCAGTCCGGTAAACGGTATAGAAGCCGGCGAAGTTACACTCGTCGAAACGAAGTTTGTCCTCCTTGGACATATAGTTCATCACCATACGGGGCGCACGCGGACGCACACGGGCATTGGCCAGCTCCCTCACAAGCCCTTCGTGCGAAAGACCCGTAACCTGACAGAAAAGCGTCGTATCGAACCCTTCCCGATCCATCTCGCGATAGATCACCATCAAGTCATAACACTCGCGACTCTGTACCAGATATTCGCCGTTGCGGTCGAACACCTCGCCACGGGACGGATACTGAACTTCGTAGCGCAACGCATTGCCCCGGGCCAGCTCCTCATATTTGCTGTCGATGAGCTGAATATAAGCAAGCCGCGCGGCGATTACGCCGAAAACGATCAGCACGACCACCTGCAGCACCCGCATCCGGGCAACCCCTTCCCCACCGTAACTCATAGCCGAACCGTCAGTTTAGTGGTGAACAGCCGCGCAAGCAGCCAGATGAAGCCCACCGTAACAGCACTGCTCACGACCAGTCGGACGAGCGTATGGAACAACTGCGCCCAAGACAGGGACTCCAACATGAAAAACAGGAAGTGGTGTACCACGACCATCGCTGCCAGGTAGCGCAGAAATCCGCCCTGCCCCAACCGGATCGAAGAAGGAATACCACCCTCCCGAATCCCCTCCTTACCGCAGACAGACTGCAGAAGCGGCCGGCGCAGCATAGCGACCGGAAGCGTAGCGATCGTATTGATCCCCGCTGCCCCCATCGCCCAATCCATCGCAACGGACATCGACAAAGCCAGAAAAAGCACTGCAACCGGCGGAGCGTCGATCGGCAGCAGGACAATGAAGCCGATATAGACCAAAGGGCAGAGGTAGATACTGATCGACAGGTTGTCGAACAGAAAAATCTGCAACAGGGCCAAAATAAGGAATAAGACGATATAGGGAACAGTCCGGTACATATTTATCTTCTGTTTTGCCGCTCGGCTTCGGCTTCGAGCTCCTGCACATCTTCGATATCCCGGTTGCGCACCAGGATAACATCCGTCAGTTGCGACACATCCACCGCCAGCCGGATCACCACGTCGTAAGCCATCTGGGTATCGGCCAGCGAAAAACTCTCCACATAGCCGATCAGCACGTCAGCCGGAAAATACTGCGAAAAACCGGAGGAAACCACCTCTTCCCCCTCCGTAACGCGGGCATATTTGGACAATTCCTTCATGCGGACGTGGTAGCGATCGTCGCCCGCCCAGTAGATCGAGCCGAAATAGTCGTCGCCGGCGAGCTTGCCGCTGGCATTGAACGACGTATTGAGAATCGACACCGCCACCGCATGACGGTCGGAACTGGCGGCCACGTAGCCGACCATGGCCCCTTCCGGAGAGAGCACGCCCATCCCCTTCTCGACGCCGTCGCGTTCGCCCCGGTCCAGCACGATGAAGTTACGGTTCTTGTTGATCGAATTGGAAATCACCCGGGCGACGGTCAGCTCGTAGGGCTTCTCTCCCATATCGTGCAGCAGGTCCGTACGCACCGAATCGGCCGCCGACCTCCGGTAAAAAGCCAACTCCTCCTCGAGTACGGCGACACGCTCCAGCAGGCGTTCGTTTTCGCGCCCCAGGGTAAAATAGGAGCGAATGTCTGCGAAGATGCCGTTCACCCCGCCAACCACCTGGTTCGAGCGGGTGAGCAGCTTGGCCTGCGTATAATTCGAAGAGTGCGCATAATACCCGATGGCGATCGCTTCGAATACGACGAACAAGACCGCCACGTAGATTCTGCGCAGGAATTCGATCAGTTTATACACGGCTCACGGGAAAGCTTCCGCAGCTTCGTTATTTCATCAGGAACGAGAAACGGTTGATATTCTTCAGCGCGATACCCGTACCGCGCGCGATGGCACGCAAGGGATCCTCGGCCACATGGAACGGAATGCCCGTCTTGGCGTTCAGACGCTTGTCCAGTCCCTTGATAAGCGCACCGCCGCCGGCCAGGTAGATGCCGTTCTTCACGATGTCGGCATACAGCTCCGGCGGCATGGTTTCGAGCACCTTCATCAGCGCCGCATCCAGCTTGACGAGCGACTTCTCCAGTGCATAGGCGATTTCACCGTAGCTGAGCGACACGGTCTGCGGCAGGGCGGTAAGCATATTAGGACCCGTTACCACGTAATCCTCGGGCTCTTCGTCCAGCTCGGTGAGCGCCGCACCGATCGAACACTTGATCGCCTCGGCCGTGCGTTCGCCGATACGGATGTTGTGCTGCTGGCGCACGTAACTCTGAATATCGTTGGTAAAGACATCGCCCGCGACATTGATCGACTCGGAGCAAACGATGCCGCCGAGCGAAATGCAGGCGATCTCGGTAGTACCGCCGCCTATGTCGATCACCATGTTGCCCTCCGGTGCTTCGACATCCAGACCGGCACCCAGCGCCGCAGCCATCGGTTCGTAAATCATATAGACCTCACGCCCCCCGGCATGTTCGGCGGAATCCCGCACGGCACGGATCTCGACATTGGTCGAGCCGGAAGGAATGCAGATCACCATGCGGATCAAGGGAGCGAAGAGATTGCCCGAAGTCTTGACTTTCTTGATCATGCCGCGCAGCATCAACTCCGTAGCGTTGAAATCGGCGATCACGCCGTCCTTCAGCGGACGGATCGTCTTGATGTTCGGATTGGTCTTCTCGTGCATCTGGCGGGCCTGCGTACCGATAGCCACCAGTTTACCGGTGTGTACGTCCAACGCCACGATGGAAGGCTCGTCCACCACGACCTTCCCGTTGTGAATAATCAAAGTATTGGCCGTACCCAAGTCGATAGCCAGCTCCTGTGTCAGTGAAAAAAGTCCCATAGTACTCTGCTTTCCTCTCTCTATATTATAATCTATTAATTTCTGATAATCAAAATATTGACTTTCTTTCCCAGAAGCCTTCGCCTGCCCGTGAAATCCGTGTCAATACATCAGGAACAAAGGTAATGAAAATGAAAGCAGAATAAAACAAATTCGTTTGTTTTTTCTGCCGAGTGCGTCTTACTTTCTACAAAGGTAGGGAAAAGAAGGATAATTATGTGTCCTTTCCCGTTTTTTATTTACTTTTGTAGAAAAGAAACTTTTATTCCGAAAACTTATGGACCACAAGATAGGCAGCGGCGCCAGATGCGCCATGATCGGATACGGAAGCTGGGCCACGGCGCTCGCCAAGGTATTGACCGAAAACGAACCCTCGATAGGTTGGTACGTCCGCAATCCGGAGGTGCTCGAAAGCCTGCGCAACAAGGGTCGCAATCCCCGCTATTTGAGCAACGTGCGGTTCGACCGCACGCGCATAAACCCCTCGGACGACCTCGACCGGGTGGTTTCCGAGGCCGACATCGTCATCCTGGCCAGTCCCTCGGCCTACCTGAAAAAGACGCTCGAAACGCTGACCGTTCCGCTCAAGGACAAATTCGTCATCTCGGCCATCAAAGGCATCGTCCCGGACGACTACACCACCGTCGTAGAGTATATACACGATCATTATGGCCTATCTTTCAAGCAACTGGGCATCATCACCGGCCCCTCCCATGCCGAAGAGGTTTCGCTCGAACGGCTCTCCTACCTTACGGTGGTTTGCACCGATCCGGAAAATTCGCATACGATCGGACACAAATTCGCCACCGAATATATCAAACTCTCCTATTCAACCGACCTGTACGGCATCGAATATGCTACCATCTTAAAAAACATCTACGCCGTAGCCGTCGGCATGGCTGTCGGATTGGGCTACGGGGACAATTTCCTCGCGGTACTGATCTCCAACAGTGCGATGGAAATGGCCCGGTTCCTGCGGGAAAGCTACCCCGACCAGCGCGAAACCCGCGCCTCGGCCTACCTGGGCGACCTGCTGGTGACCTGTTATTCGGTTTACAGCCGCAACCGCAAACTGGGCCTGCTGATCGGGCACGGCTGCACGGTTCGCGATGCCCTGGACGAGATGACCCAGGTTGCCGAAG
>OLXS01000868.1_pt1 | contig 11387 bp, 10 predicted proteins | sample 1673921 | NCBI WGS metagenome assembly OLXS01 (sample SAMEA103958134, study PRJEB25191) | human gut metagenome
AACAGCAGGCTGATGGAACAGGCTTGCCGGGAAAAGGGGGTTCCCGCCAGTCTGAACCTCTATCCCACGGGAGGCCACGGGTATGGCATGGAAAAACGCGGACATCCCACGGATCAATGGCCTGAAGCCGCCGAACAATGGCTCAGGGAACAGGGATTCCTTTCTTCCCCGGTTTCTGCCCGTGGGGGTGCGCCCTCCGGAGCGGGCACTTCCTCCGGAACACGGCGGGAATGAATGTGCTAGGACCGGCGTGTGCCGCACCGCAGGGTTGACCGGAACCGGGCCCGGTGGTACTTTTTCCGGGCATGAGTGCGCCCGAAAAGAATTACAAAGACACCATCCTGTTGCCGGAGACCGGTTTCCCCATGAGAGGGGATCTGACGAAAAACGAACCCGTACGCCTGAAAAAGTGGGAAGACACCGGGCTGTACGAACGAATTTTGTCCCGCAGGATGGCACAGGGCGCACCCCGGTTCCTCCTTCATGACGGCCCCCCCTTCGCCAACGGGGACGTGCACATGGGTACGGCCCTGAACAAAATTCTCAAGGACCTGGTCCTGAAATCAAAAACCATGGCCGGTTATGCCGCCCCCTATATTCCGGGCTGGGACTGCCACGGCCTCCCCATCGAATTCAAGGTGGTTCAGAAGGCCCGTGACCTGGATGCGGCGGAAATCCGCCGACGCTGTGCGGAATTCGCCAAAGGCTTCATTGACATTCAGCGCACTTCCTTCCGCCGCCTGGGCGTGTTCGGCGACTGGGAGAATCCCTACCTGACCATGAAGCCGGCGTATGAGGCCAACATCCTTCGCGTGTTCGCCAAACTGGTGGAAGACGGAGCGGTGTACCAGAGCCGCAAACCCGTCCAGTGGTCCTATGGGGCCTATACGGCGCTGGCGGAAGCGGAAATCGACTACAAGGAAAAGGTCAGTTCCTCCGTTTTCGTGCGCTTCCCGCTTCTGGACAATCCCCTGGGCCTGAAAGCATCCATGGTCATCTGGACCACTACTCCGTGGACACTGCCCGCCAACGTAGGTCTCGCACTCCATCCGCGTTTCACCTACGTGGCAGGCAGGTTCATGAAAAACGGCCAGACGGAAAACCTCGTCATCGTCAAGGATCTGCTGGATGCCTTCGCTCAGAAAACGGGCTGGGCTCTTGCGGAAACCATCCGTGAATTCAAGGGAGCCGAACTGGAAAACTGCGAGGCCCGCCATCCCTTCCTTTCCCGCACGTCAACAATCATCCTGGCGGACTTTGTCACCACGGACACCGGAACCGGCATCGTTCACATCGCGCCCGGCCATGGCGCAGACGACTATAACGTGGGGCGCCAATACGGGTTGCCTGTCCTCTCCCCTGTGGACGATGACGGCAAATATACGGAGGAAGTGGGCGTGCCCTCCCTGGTGGGCAAACATGTCTTTGACGCCAACAAGGACATCATTTCCATGCTGGAACAGGGCAACAACCTCTTCGGCGTGGAGGAATACCGCCACCAGTACCCGCACTGCTGGCGTTCCAAGACGCCTATTATCTTCCGGGCCGTGGAACAATTCTTCATCTCCATGGACAAGCTCCGCCCGCAGGCCCTGGAAGAAATAGACAAGGTGCAGTGGCTGCCCGCCTGGGGCCGCAACCGCATTTACGGCACAGTGGAAGCCAGGCCGGACTGGTGCATCTCCCGCCAGCGCACCTGGGGTGTGCCGCTGCCCGTCTTCTTTGATGAAAACGGCAAAGCCGTTCTGGATGCCGCCCTGGTTCGCAAAATCGCGGATATGGTGGAGAAACACGGTTCCAACATCTGGTTCGAACTCTCCGATGAAGACCTGTGCGAACGCCTCGGCCTGCCGAAGACCTGGAAGAAGGGCAAGGATACGCTGGACGTCTGGATTGATTCCGGCAGTTCCCATATGGCCGTCATGGACAGCCGCCCCGGGCTGGATGCTCCTGCGGACCTGTACCTGGAAGCTACGGACCAGCACCGCGGCTGGTTCCAGAGTTCCCTGATGCTTTCCGTCGCCTGGCGCGGCAAGGCCCCGTACAAGGCCGTGATGACCCACGGCTTCGTCGTGGACAAGGACACCGGAAAAAAAACCTCCAAATCCGACGCCAAGAGCGGCAAACCCATTGACGCGGCCTATTACTACGACAAATACGGCGCAGACATCGTGCGCCTGTGGGCCGCCTCCGTGGACTGGCAAAATGAAGTCCCCTTCGGGGAAGACCTCTTCAAACAGGTGACGGAACCCTACCGCCGCCTCCGCAATACCTTGCGCATCCTGCTGGGCAATATCAGCGGATTTGACTTCGCCGCGCAGGCGGTCGCCCCGGAACACATGCCCATCCTGGACCGCTGGATTCTGGAACGCCTGAACGCCGTCATCAGGGAAACGCTGAAGGCCTATGAAGCTTATGACTTCCGCAAAGCGTTCAGCGCCATCAACCAGTTCTGCACCAGCGACCTGTCCGCTCTGTACGTGGACACCACTAAGGACCGCCTGTACTGCGACGCATCCTCCTCCGTGCGCCGCCGCGCCACACAAACGGCCATGACCATTATCTTCAAGGCTCTGTGCCGCCTGCTGGCACCCATCCTGGCCTTCACGGCGGATGAAGCCTGGGAATACGCGGGATATGAAGGCAGCGTGCATGAGCAGGACTTCCCCGCCCCCATGCCGGAATACGATACCCAGGAGGCGTCCTCCGTCATTTCCCGTCTCCAGGAAATCAGGTCCGTCATCCAGATAGCCATTGAAGAACAAGTGAAAGCCAAGGTATTTTCCAAAAATAATGAGGCCTCCATTACCCTGACCGTTCCCGTGAATGAGAGCGAAGACGTAGTGGCGCTGCTGGAAGACCGGGCGTTTGCCACGGAATTTTTCATCATTGCGGACCTTGACGTGAAAACCGGTCCGGAACTGGCGGCCTCCGCTACAAAAACGGAACATGCCATGTGCCCGCGCTGCCGCCGGTATGAACCGGCGGCGGAAGGCGGAGACGTATGCGAACGCTGCGCGGAAGTTCTTTCCTGAACCGCATCCACTCCATTTCCCGACCTTTATATGGACCCCCAGACGGAAAAAGAACCCGCCCTCCATAAAAAGACGCCTCCCGGCTGGCTCTGGTGGAGCTTGCTGGGCGCAGGGCTGTATGTGCTGGACCAGGCCAGCAAGCTGTGGATTATCCGCCGCTTCCCGCTGAACTACCTGAACGAAAAGCTCCATAAGTACGCCTACCTGCCGGACTTTCCGGGCTTCTCTCACATCAATGCGGACGGCACGCTGGACTTCGCCACGAACGGGCACATGCCGGAAGCGGAACTGGCGAGGCTCCCGGACCTGAATCCAAACACGGTGGACGCCCTGAACAGACTGAGGGAACTGGAACCCATTTCCTTTCTGGACGGAACCATGAACATTACCCGCGTGCACAACACGGGCGTTGCTTTCGGGCTGGGGAACGGCACCGTCTGGTCCAGCTATCTTTTCCTGGCAGTTCCCGTGCTCGCCATCGTAGTCCTGGTCGTGCTTTACCGGAAAAACCTCTTCCACACGGCATGGCTCAAGCTGGCCTATGTCCTGCTGCTGGCGGGCGTAGCCGGCAACCTGACGGACCGCCTGATTCAGGGGTTCCTGATTCCGTATGAGCAACAGCACGGTTTCTTCACCAAGCTGATGAACGGTTACGTGGTGGACTTCATTGACGTCACCATCCCCCTCTTCAACTACCGCTGGCCCGCCTTCAATGTGGCGGACTCCTGCATCTTCGTAGCGGCAATTATTTTCTTCGTCGCCAGCATTTTCTCCGCTAAGAATAAAGAAGAAAAAACATCCTGAAACGCCCATGACCACCCGGCTCGTTATTCTGTCAGGACTGCTTTTGTGCGGGAGCCTCGCCTCCGGCAAAAATGAATTGTCCTTCAAGGAAACAGTGGTTCCGGTAAAGGTGGCTCCGGACCAGGACAGCATCACGGCATCCTTCCCCTTCACCAACACTTCCGGCACCCCGGTCACCATCAGTAAAATCCACGTTTCCTGCGACTGCACCACCGCCGGAGCGAAGGATAACAAGCTGACGTATGCCCCGGGGGAATCCGGCGTCATCAGCGCCGTAATGAAAACCGGCAATTTTTCCGGCACCGTGGACAAGGACATGACGGTGCACGCCAACGGCTCCGCCTACAAGCTGGTAATACGCGCGCAGATCCCGGACATCATCCGGATGGAACCCCGCAAGCTGGAATGGGCCAGAGGAGAGGCCGCCGTGCCCAAAACCATAAAAATCACCATCTCCAAAGAATTGCCCGTCAACCTGACCACGGTGGATTTGACGGGAGACGCCTTTGACTACGAGCCTGTAACCGTAAAAAAAGGCAGGGAATATAAAATCATCGTCACTCCCAAATCCACGGCCAGGCCGGCCTTCAACACCATCTGGGTGCGCACGGATTCCGCCGTGCCGCGCTACAAGCGCCAAATGGGGTTCCTGGCCATCAAGGAAAACTGATATCCGCCCTTCTTTCCATGAGAGACGCCTTTTCCACCGCTCTGAAACTCCTGCTGGCCGTATTTCTGCTGGCCGTAGGCGTCGCCGCTCTGGATCTGCGCGTCATCCAGCCGTTCCGCACGCCGCCCTGCAACCCGGAAACTCTGGAGGAAGGGCACGTGTGCCTCTCCCAGGTATTAAAGGAATGGCCGGGAAAAATCCTCTGGATAGATGCCAGAAAGCAGGACGACTTTGAACGCCATACCGTCACCCAGGCCCCCGTTTACCCCATCCGCCCGGCGGATGCCAATTACCAGGAACTCCTGGCAAATGCCATGGAAGCCCTGATGACGGCAGAGGACAAGGGATTCTGCATCGTCATCTTTTGCAGCAGGGACTGCACCTCCAGCGCGGCCGTGGCCAATGAACTGAAAAAGCCGGAATACGGCATCCGCGCGCCCATTTTCATTCTGGAAGGAGGCTGGGATGAATTGCGCAAAGAACCCTCACTAGTACCATAGCCATGCTTGACACAGCAACCATTCGCCCGCAGTTCCCCATTCTGGAAACCAGCGTGCACGGCAAGCCTCTCATTTACCTGGATAATGCGGCCACTACGCAAAAACCTCTGGCCGTGCTGAACGCCATCCGTCACTACTACGATACGGAGAATGCCAATGTGCACCGCGGCTCCCACTACCTGAGCCAGCTCGCGACGGAAGCGCATGAAGAATCGCGGGAAACGGTGGCACGGTTCATCAACGCGCCGGAAACGGCGGAAGTCCTGTTCACCTCCGGCTGTACGATGGGCATCAACCTGGCGGCGGATACCATCGCCGGGTCCGGCATGGTCAAACCGGGAGACGAAGTCATCGTAACCGCTTCCGAACACCATTCCAATATCGTTCCCTGGCAAATGCTGTGCGAACGCACGGGCGCCGTCCTGAAAGCGGTTCCCCTGACGCCGGGCCAGACTCTGGACATGGAAGCTTACCGGAACATGCTTTCCCCACGCACCCGCATCGTAGCCGTGGGACACGTTTCCAATACGCTGGGAACGGTTAATCCCGTGAGGGAAATGGCCGCGCTCGCCAAGGAGAACAGGCAGGAAACCATCGTGCTGATTGACGGAGCCCAGGCTGTTTCCCACATGAATGTGGACGTTCAGGAACTGGGCTGCGACCTGTATGCCTTTTCCGGTCACAAGCTGTACGCACCCACCGGCATCGGCGCGCTGTGGGGAAAAAGGGAGCTGCTGGAAAAACTGCCGCCGTGGATGGGCGGCGGGGAAATGATCAAGGAAGTCACCCTTGAAAAAACCGTTTACAACGACATCCCGTTCAAATATGAAGCGGGAACGCCCAACATTGGCGGGGCAGTGGGTCTGGCGGCCGCCATCCGCTACGTCTCCGGGCTGGGCCTGGACAACATTGCCGCCCATGAACAGAAACTGACGGATATGGCGGTGGAAGGCCTGAAGGCCATGCCGCGCCTGACCGTACTGGCCCCGGACGTGCCGCACAGCGCCGTGGTCTCCGTCCTGGCGGAGGGCGTCCACCATTATGACCTGGGTACGCTGCTGGACCAGATGGGAATTGCCGTAAGAACCGGGCACCATTGCTGCCAGCCGCTCATGTGCGCCCTGGGCACCACCGGGACTACCCGCGCCTCCTTTGCCCTGTACAATACGGAAGAGGAAGTGCAGGCCTTCCTCAAATCCATGAACCGGGCGCTGGACATGCTCTCCTGAATCACCCTCCCTTCCCTGCTTATTGACACCGCGCATCATGAAAACGGTTTCCATCCTTCTCTTAGGACTGGCCATAGGCCTTTCCGGCTGTTCCCTGCACCAGAGGCAGGAAATGGAGTACGCCCATTACCAGGATGACGCCGCGGCTATCCGGGAGGCCCATGCCGCATGGCTCATTCTTTCCTCTCCCAACCGCAGCCGGGAATGGCCGGAAGCCCGGAAAAAATACAATGCGTGCATTCGGGAGCTGGCCGCCCACCTGAAGGAAGCCAAACGCAAAGGCGGCATGGATGAGGAGAAGCGCCTGAGCCTTCCCTTCGTCATTGAAAAATCTCCCTATGCCAAGGACAGCAATCCGTGGTTCTATGAGGCCATTTTCATGTCCGATGAAGTGGACCCCACCTTCCGCCTGCGCGAAAGCGTGACGGTGGAGGGAATGGGCATACCGCTGGCGGGGCTGGCGCCCCGGGGCGGTTCCCACCCCCATGCCAACGTGCTTAAGGACAACGGCAACGTGCACACGCTGACGGCCATTCTGGACTTTGACCGCATGGTGGACGGGAAACCTACCCTCCGCACCATTCCGCGCCTGATGAATGAGCACATCTTCATTGGCAAAAACAAGGTGCGGCAGCCTCTGGCGGCCAATTTTTCCGTCCCCATCGCTCTCTTCTGGAAGCTTTCCGACGCAGACGGGACGGAACTGCTGGGGGCATTCCGCCCCAAAAAGGCCATCAATACGATGGGGCTTTATTTTTCCGAACCCTATGACCCCCGGAAAATACCCGTGGTTTTCACCCACGGCCTGATGTCCGGCCCCGCCACCTTCGCTAACCTGACCAACCGTCTCCTGGTGGATCCGGTCATCCGGGAAAACTACCAATTCTGGTTCTTCGGCTATCCGTCCGGGCTGGCCTGGACCATTCCGGCCAGCAGGCAGCGGCAGGCCCTGAAGGAGCTCATGCAGGAATACAATCCCCGCGGAACATCCAGGGAAATGAACAACATCGTCATGGTGGGGCACTCCATGGGCGGCCTCATCACCCGCTTCAATAACTCCACCAAACCCTGGACGCTGATGAAGGGAATCTTTGAACTTCCTCCGGAAACCTTCGCAGGCATGACGATGGGAAACTGGAAAAACGGACTGGCGCCCCTGAACTGTGACTTGAACAGCTACAGAACAATTTCATCTTCTCCCCGTCCAGCAGCGTCACGCGCATCGTGTACATGGCCACCCCGCACCGCGGTTCCACTTTCGCGGACAACTGGATAGGAAGGCTGGGACAGCACCTGATCGACCTCCCCTCGGACATGCTGGAAGAAGTCACCCGCATCGCCACTCTCAGCCGCGGCATGTTCCTCCTTAACCCCCTGCAACTGAAGGACGAGCTGACCAGCATCCGCCAGCTTTCCCCAAATTCATCCCTGGTCAAATACATGTCGGAGCTGCGCGGCTCCCCAAATGTTCCCGTTCATTCCATCATTGGAGACAGGGGAAGGAACGACACGCCCAATTCCTCCGACGGAGTGGTCAAGTACCACTCATCCCACCTGGGCTGGAGCGCCAGTGAAAAAATCGTTCCATCCGGGCACAGCGTGCAGGATGACCCGGCCTCCGCCGTGGAACTGCGGCGCATCCTCCGGGAACACCTGGTCAAGGTCAAAGGTCGTAAAACGCTCGAAGAAGCGGACGCGAAAGCCGCCACTCCCGTATGGCAGGCCAATCCCTCGCCGCCTATCATCCTGAAAAGGCCCTGATGCAGGGGGCTGATTCTCCTTGTCCATGCAAGGCCTCCTTCCCTTCCCCCCCTTCTGTTGTTCCTGCTGATAGCGGCAGCCATCTTCCAGTCAAACGGCCACGCCTCGGCGCTCCTGTTTCCGGGTTCCTGTATGTCCCGGCTTTAACGGTTGGAGCGCCCTCGTTCATCCGCCCTCCCTGCCGCTTCTGGAAAAAACAGGAACCGGACAGGATTTACCTTGCCGCGGGCATCTGCGGAAACATGCCGCCGCGGCGGTTGGAACAACTGAAATTTTCCCTGCTCATCACGGCCTGTTCCTGGCTGCCCTGATTTGACTGGCCGGTTACGGAAAAGGGTGCGCTCCATCCGGGCATGATTGGCGTCCGTTCAGCATCAGGGCGTCCCGCCATCAAAATATGCCCGCTTATAGAGTTGCTTCCGTAGGGGAATTTAAGGTAGAGTGGGAATCAATACTATTCCACCTCCCTTTTCCATGTCTGCCGACGATTCCTTTCCCATGGACCAGATTTCCTCTCTCTTTCCCCAATTGGAAAATATCCAGCTTGTCGGAGCCAAAGGCCCCCAGCAAATTTTCACAGCTACCCTGAAATCAAACTTTGCTCCCGTTATGCTGCGGGTGGTTCCCACGGAAGAAGCCGGCATCTTCGGCTGGGATCCTGAATTCATCGTCCGCTCCCTCACCATCGTGGAACAATCCCACCAGGGGCTCCTGCGCGTTTATGAAGTAGGACAGGCGGGGCCGTTTACTTTCATCATCTCCGAACACTCCCCCTATCCGCGTCTGGCGGATATGGAAACCCTTCCCCAAATATCTCCCCAGGCGGCGCTCAACCTGGTGCGCAACATGGCGGAAGGACTGCTGACGCTGCACCGGAAAAACATTTTTCACGGGGGCATCACGCCCAAGCTGATTTGCCTGCGCGAAGACGGCGGAGACGCCCTGCTGCTGCCCATCAACATTTATCCAGCCCAACCTCCGGTGGACATGGGGGACTTCGCCTCTCCGGAGTGGGTCACCGGAGCGGAAACCACGTTCACGCCGGGCATGGATATTTACGCACTGGGGCTGGCGCTTTACATTCTGCTTACCCGCAAAACGCCGATGGAAGCGGGCTTTGCCATGCCCTCCTCACTAATCAAATGCAGCGATGCCGTGGATTCGGCAGTCTCCCGCGCCATCAATCCGGATACCCGGGAACGCTACCGGGACCTGGGGGATTTCATCACGGATCTGGATAAAGCCATTGCCAATCCTGCGGGAAGAAATGCGGCCTCCATCCCTCCGCCGCCATCTTCCCCGGCCATCCCGGCCCTGAACGTGCAAAAAGGGCAGTCCAACATCTATTACTATCTCATTCCGGCCCTGATCGTGGGCATTGTGCTGACCTATACCTGCATCCTGTATAAGAAGGATGTCGTTAGAATGCGCAATGATTATAATGAACAGGTGCAGAAGGAAAATAACGCGAAAGCGGAAGCGGCAAGACAAGCGAACAGGGACGCGCGCCGCCACGCTCCGGCCACCGCGCACAACGCCGCTGCGGCCATTCCTTCACCTGTTCCGGCCGCGCGTCCGGCGCAGGCGCCGACAGTTCCCAAAGTTTCCGCGGAACCCGGCAAAGTCAATTGGAGCCTTCAACCCGGCGTCAAGGTTCGCCAGAGTTCCAACCGCAACATGCTGGGAGCTTACGGTCCGGAAAAGGCCGTTGACGGCAATACCAGCTCCAGGATTTCCGACGTTTCAATCAGCGCCACAGGCGTGGTTGAGGGAAAAACCGCCTGGTTCGGCATTGACTTCGGCAGGGAGACCAACCGCACCATAGAAAAGGTGGTCATTTACACGCCGGCCAACCTGACGCTGCTGGGCACCATGGAAAAATTCAAGGTAATCCTCTACGGCAATGACAAAAACGTGCTGGCGGAAAAAACCTTCAGCACCACTCCTTCGGAAAAATCCACCAACGTCACTTCCTGGAAACTGGACGCTCCGGTCAAGGCGCGCGCCCTGCGCGTGGAATCCGCAAATCCCTCCCAGCCGCTGGCATTGACGGAAGTGGAAGCGTACGGACCGGAAGATGCGGAGGACACACCGGTTCCCGCACCTGCGGAGTAATAATTATCCGCGCCGCCCTGCCCCCGCTCGCCCCCCCTTCGGGGGCCATGCTGAAAACTACCGTTTCCTTTCCCCTTCCCGGAAAGCAGGACGGGACAGGGCCTGATGGAATGTCACGCGCTAAGTTCCGGGATTGGCTTCGCGTATGAAATTTTCCGGTTTCTGCTCCATTCTCCGGAAGCCATCCAGGCCCGGACGGAGAAAAATCCGAAAAACGTATTTGCTCCGGATGGGAAACAGCCGCCCCTCTCCACCTTCCCCACCCTGGAAAAACGCTCTCATCCCCATATGGCTCCCGGGGAAATATCCTGAAGCGGCTGTCGTCCCTGTGGACCCCTTTCCCATTCAGGAAAAATAATACTCCGGAAAATAAAAAACCCGGCGCCGCCTCACGGCGGGCCGGGCCAGCAAAATAGCAATTCTTCCGATTACCGGTTGGCAGACTTCACAATCATGGCATCCTTGCCGATGCGGCCGCGCAGATAGTGAAGTTTGGCGCGGCGGACTTTGCCGCGGTTCACGACTTCAATCTTAGCAATGCGGGGAGTATGCAGGGGGAATACGCGTTCCACGCCTTCACCATAGGAAATTTTGCGGACGGTGAAAGCTTCATTGATGCCGGAACCGCGCTTGGCGATCACAATGCCCTGGAAAATCTGGATACGTTCCTTGCCGCCTTCAATAACACGAGTGTGAACCTTGATGGTATCACCTACGTTAAATGGGGTCACATCCGCCTTGAGTTGCTCTTGCTCGATTTTGTTGATAATGTTCATCTTGTGTTATCTATTGCTGGTGAATATCAGTAAAAGGAAAACTTACGGGACGCAGAATATGAGCCATAATCCCCTAAAAGGCAATCCAAATTTGCCATACGTCCTTAATTTATTTTTTCGGCGGGGCCGGCGGCGGAGCCACCCTAGCAAGCCATTCCTCCAGCGCCGGAAGAAAAGCGGAGGAAGACATGAGGCCCCGGATGCTGTCCGCCCGCTGCAGAAAGGCCTTGTTTCCGCCCCGGGCCCGTTCCGCCATCAGGATTTCCAGCAGCAGGCGCGCGCGGGTGCGGGCGTCAGCCGCGCCGTCCAGGGCGGAGGAAAGGAGCTCTCCGGCGCGGACCGGTTCCTTCCGGTACAGGCATTCCAGCGCCAGAGCTTCATAAAGGCAGGAAAAAGGGGCCTTCCGGGCGGACTCCATCAAACGCGCGGAACGGTCCTTCCAGCGGTCTCCGAACTGCACGGAGGAAGCCCACCACCCCTGACACGATAGATCGGAA
>OLXS01000873.1_pt1 | contig 11332 bp, 8 predicted proteins | sample 1673921 | NCBI WGS metagenome assembly OLXS01 (sample SAMEA103958134, study PRJEB25191) | human gut metagenome
ACTTCGCGCTGGCTCTTTTCAATGCGGGCCGTTACCAGGATGTTGGCTTCCTGCGTGGCGCGTTCGCGTTCCGCGCGCTTCAATTCCGCTTCTTTTTCCGCCTGGTAGGCTTCTTCCAGGGTTTTAGCCTCCTGCACCTTCTGGGCCACTTCCGCCAGCTTTTTGGCCTCCGCCTGCTTCACTTGCAGCTTGGCGGCGGATTCCGCAATTTTAATCTGGGCTTCGTTCTGGCCTTCAATGGCGATGGCGCGGGCGTTCGCCACCTGGATGGTCTGGTCCTTTTCCGCTTCCGCTTTGCCGATTTCCCCGCGGCGCGTTTCTTCCGCCACCTTGATGGTGGCGTCATTGATGGCGCGCGCAGCGGCTTCCTTGCCCAGGGCGTTGATGTAGCCGGAAGCGTCCTGGATGTCCGTGATATTGGCGTTGATGAGATGGAGGCCCACTTTGTGCAGTTCCACGTCCACGCCTTCCGTGATGCCCTTGATGAGTTTTTCGCGGTCGGAATTGATTTCCTCAATGGTCATGGAGGCAATCACCACGCGCATCTGCCCCATGATGATTTCCGCGGCCAGGTTGCGGATTTCCTCCCGGGAGCGGCCCAGCAGGCGCGCAGCGGCGTTCTGCATGATTTCAGGAAGGGTGGAGATGCCCACGATGAAGGAGGAGGGCACATCCACGCGTATGTTCTGGGAGGAAAGGGCACCCTGGAGGGGCACGTCAATATTGATAGGGTTCAGATCCAGGTAGCTATAGGACTGGAGAACCGGAAGCACGAAGGTGGAGCCGCCGTGGTAACATTTGGCCGGTTGGCCTGTGCCTACTTTCCCGAAGACGATGAGGATTTTGTCCGGAGGGCACATGCGGTAGCGGCTGAACAGCCAGGAAGCGGTCAGAATGATGAAGAGAACCAGAATGGCGATGGGGATGATTTTGTCCATAGTCGGCTTGGGGTATGATGATTGGGGTGTTTGTTAATGAAGAGGTTTGACGGTGACGATTCCCGCAGTGACGGCTACCACTTCCACCGGGGTTCCGGAGGGCAGGGGATGTTCCCCTTCCTGGACGGCAGGGAGGTACAGCAGCTGGCTGGGATGGGCGATTGTAACTTGTCCGCCGCGTTGGAGGTTTCCGGGAATGCTGATGTAAACGGAGCCGGTCATTCCCTTGAGGGTTTCATAATTCAGGGTGCCGTCTGATTTAAGGCTCATAATGAAACGCATGGAGATGCCGATAATCAGGAACATCAGCACGCCGGTGAAAAAAGCCGCCGCCAGGGAAGCGGCCATCCCCCAGTCCAGACCCTGGGCGAGCACGCCGCCCCAGCCGAAGCCCAGAAAAAAGCCGATGCCGGATTTGATGGACAGCAACCCTACGTCCGCTCCGCCGGAATCCGCATCAAAGTCCAGATCATGTTCCCCCAGCCCGAACAGGGACAGGAGAAACAGGAGCGCTCCCACGCCCGTCGCTACTACGGCGATGATAAAGAAAATGGAGTAATCAGTCATAGGGTGGATTGATTACCGGGAGTATCCATGTTTGGAGGCTGCTTGTCTATGGAAAAAGAGCGGCGGCCGGATATTCGGCCGCCGACGGAAGGGGAAAAATTCCTGCAACTTGTTTTTCTTCCACGCTTATTCCATTTCCACGACGGCTTTTTCTCCCTTTTTGAGTTCCAGTTCCCGGAGTAGCAGGAAGTCGTTGGTCAGCAGGCCTGCCTTTTCAATGGGAGTGGCGGTTCCGCCAATGGTGACGGTGGCCTTGTCGGCGTTGATCCGATTGGGGAACCAGACTCCCAGGCGACCTTTGGCGTCTTTGTTGGCTGTGACGGTGAACCCTTTGGAGGCATCTGCCGGGTCATTCCAGTCGATATGCCACGGGGACGGAGCCCGGGATTCGTCCAGGCGCGCCGTCCAGGCGGGGTCTCCGTAAAAGGCCACGGTATCCCGGTCGTGGATAAGCCCCAGCTGGTCCTTGCCCATACCGTATCCGGCGGAGTTCATGCCCCTGGCAAAGTCCGGATCATCCTTGATTCCATTGATATCCGGGGAGTTGAAATGGACGTCCATGAGCTTGGGGAAGCGGGTCATAGTCTCGTCCAGAATGAACTGGTTGTTCAAATACCAGGCTTCCGCCAGGCTGGAGGCGTCATGATTGCTGAACAGAAGGCCCAGCGTCCCCCAGCCGCCCTTGCCATACCAGGAAGGGACGGTGTAGCCTACCAGCTGGTTGAAGCCGTAGCGGCTCAGGGCGGTGACAGCCATGGAATTTTTCGTCTTCTTGGCATCTCCGATCAAGCAGTTCCCCGCCGCGACCCAGACAGCCGGAACCGGCCTGGTTTCAATCACCGGCGCTTTAATTCTATTAAGGAAGGAGAGCAGGTCGTCTTCCTTTCCGTTGAAGAGCACGCCGCGCAAAAAAGTGGTGAATTCCCTGAACTGTTTTTTGTCCAGCGCGTAGAACCGGTTGTTGCCGGAAACGATGAGGCCCTTGCCGAAAGGCATTTCCAGATTAAACTGGGTTGCGTGGGAGGCCGTTACGAAGAGCTGCGGGGAATAACGTTTCCAGTATTCCATAAGCTTGGGCGTTACGCCCAGCGTGGTTTCATCCCCCTTGTCCTGTTCTTTCAGGCCTTTCGTGTAGAAAGCCGGCGTTACCTTGCCCTTGGAGCCATGCTGTTCCAGGTATTGGAAGGGCTGCCAGTCCGTGATGCTCATGCTGTCTTTGAATCGGGAGGAATCCACGTTGGTAGTTCCCATGGCGCGGCTGATGACGAGAGGCTTCGTTTCAGAGGCTATTCTCATGGCGGCCTGCGGGGTGTACCCCGTGACAATGCCCCAGATACAGTCCCCGTAAGGGTCGTCGTCCAGCCGGCGGCTCAGGCGGTGCAGGTCATTCACCAGCACCCGGTCTATTTCCTCCGGGCGTGCGACGACGGCCATGAAACGTGGAGCCATTTTTTTGAGCGTGTCCAGCTTGGAGAATACGGAATCTTTCACGGTGACGATGGAGCCTCCGTGTTTTTCAGCCAGTTTGTCCGCCACGGCCTTCCAGGCCGGCATTGAAGCTGTTTCTTCGGAAATGATGATGGCATATCCATTCTTGCCGGAGTCTTTTTTTACCGTCTTCACGACGGTGGCGCGAACGCAAAAAGCCGCCGGGGAGACGGCGGCCTGGGGAGAGTCGGCTTTGTCCGCCTGCTTTTCAGCAGGCGGAGTTTCCGCAGCCGGGTGATCCGGCAGAATGTTCAGATTGAGATGCTCTCCCTTGCCGAAGATGTCTTTGGCAAGTTTGTTGACCTCTTCCACGGTGATGGCTTTTACGTCCGGAATGCTTTCCCTCTGCTGGTTCAGCCGTTCCGGCTTGGCTTGGGAGTCTTTCAGCAGGGATGTCCAGTAACCGTTGTCGCGCTGGGCGCGGTCCATGGAATTAAGAATGGGATTGCGGGCACGGTCCAGTTCTTCCTGGGTGATATTTCCCTTGCCGAGGTCGTCCGCAATTCTGGCGATGGCGCTGCGCACGGCCTCCTTATTGCGCATGACGCCGGAACTCATCGTGATGATGTAGCCGCCGTCCGGATAGGTTTCACTGATATTGAGGCCGGTGGAAGGGGAGTAGGTTTCCCCCATGTCTTCGCGCAGGCCCTTGAATACGCGGTCATAGAAGACGGCCTTGAGCATGTTCAGCCTGCGGGCCAGCTTTTTATTTTCTCCGCCGGGCGTTTTCCAGAAAAGGCAGACCATCGTTTTATCAATGGAGGAGTCATAGGTCAGGTCCTTGGAGAAATTGAAGTCCGCCATGGCCGGATGGCGAAGCGTTTCATCCAGCGTTGCCGGAGCTTCCGCACGTTTGGGAACCGCTCCTACGGTGCGTTCCAGCAGGGGGATGATGTCTTCCGTCCTGAAGTCTCCCGTAATGGTCACTTCCATGTAGTTGTTTTTCAACGGGGCATCCACCCAGTCCCGCACGTCCTTGACCTGGTAGGAGGTAAGCTGTTCCTGAGTGGGGAAGGTGAACCGGGGATTGTTCCTGTAAAGGATGGCCGGTACCTGCTTCTTCATGGCTCCCTGCACTTCATGGTCCATCTTGTTATAAATCATGGGAATGGCCCGCCGGAGCAGGGTAACGCCGTCCTGGCGGTAACCGGGGTGCATCAGGTAGGCCGTCTGGAGCTGGAGTTGCGTTTCCAGGTCTTCCCTGTTGGTGTTTCCGGAAAGCAGGAAGAAGCGGTCCGTCATGGAGAAGCCTACCCCTACCTTCTTGCCTGCCATGATGGCGGCCAGTTCGTCATTGGAGTGGTCTTTCAAACCGCCGCCGTTCATGACGGCATTCGCAAAAAGTTCCAGCCCGGAGGCTTTTTCCGGCCTGCTCAGTTCCCCGCCGTCCACGGCAAAGGTGATGTTGATGGAGTCCTTGTCAAATTCCGTGGGCTTCAGGTTGACGCGCACGCCGTTGGACAGGGTGAGCTGGGTGACTCCCAGGTCGGTGGTTTCCGTACGGGCCGTCACCTTGCCGGGATCCCCGAACTTATAGGAAAAATCCTTGCGGCTGTCCGCCTGGTAGGGCTGTACTTTAGCGGTCTGGGATTCCCGGTACGCGTTCATGATTTCGGCGCTTCCCTGGGGGTTTTCCTTATTGGAAGTGACGATCACGCGGGGAAAGGCTCCGGTCCAGGCTTCCTTCAGGGCTGCCTGGCATTGTTCGGGCGTCAGGTTTTCCACAACTTCCCTGGAGATGGCCCAGTCTTCCTGCGGCGTGGTGAAGACCTTGTTCCGTGCGGCGCTCTGGGCGATGGCGGAAGCCAGGTCTTCCGACTTGGCGGTGGCCCAGGACTTGATGGCGTTTTCCGCGGCGGCGGTAATGTTGCTGCGGGCCTCCGCCAGTTCTTCCCTGTTGAAGCCGAATTCAATGGCCCGGCGCAGTTCCTGTTCAATGGCGGCCAGAGCCGGTTTCCAATTCTTGTAGTCCGCCTGGGTCTGAATGGAGTCCACTTCCGCCGCTTCCACTATGTCCATGCGGCCTCCTTCCGCAGAGATAAAGGGGCAGTCCGCATTCTTCGCCATCTTTTCCAGACGGCGGTTCAGCATGGCGTAAGCCACGTTCAGGGGGATATCTTTGTTGCGGTTGGCGACGGTATCCGGCTTTTTCACATAGGGCCGGGCGATGTTGATGCTGGCTTCCGTGCTGGTGGCCTCTTTGTTGGTAATCCAGTGGGCGGTGGTTTCCGTAGCCGTTTTAAGCGTGCCCCGGTCCGTCTGGAAGGAATAGTTGTCCTTCTTCATGGAGCCAAAATACTTTTCCACCCAGGCTTTTCCCTGTTCCGGTGTGATGTCCCCGGCGATGACGAGCTGCATTTGGCTGGGAACGTAGTGGGTCCGATAATAGTTGATAAATTTTTCCCGCGGCGCGGTGCGGATTACTTCCAGCGTGCCGATGGGATAACGGTCGGGAATGCGGGTTCCGTCCAGCATGATGGAGAAGACTTCCTTCATGACCCGGTAGCCGGCGGAGTCGCGCACCTTGTATTCGCTGGTGATGATGCCGCGTTCCGCGTCAATGGCGCTTTCTTCCAGCAGGGCTCCGTCCGCAAAATCCCGCATGATGGTGAAAGCCAGGTCCACGGTGGATTCCTTCATGCTGGGCACGTCCATCATGTACACGGTTTCGTCAAAGGCGGTGTACGCATTTGCGTCCCCTCCCAGGCCCAGGCCTTCTTTCTGCATGGCGGGAATCATTTCCCCGCGCTTGAAATGGGTGCTTCCGTTGAAAACCATGTGTTCCAGGAAGTGGGAAACGCCCTGGATGTCATCCGTTTCATTCAGGGAACCCGTGTTGACGCGCAGGCGGATGCTGAACCGGCCCTTGGGTTCCGCATTCGGGCGGATGAAGTAGGTCAGGCCGTTGGCGAGCTTCCCTTTGATAAGCTGGGGGTCCTGCTTGGGAATGCCTGCCGCCGTTTGCATTGGGGCAGCCTGAATCTTGTTTTCTGCTGCAGTTCCGGCCGGCGAATAGGACGGAAATAGGCACGCAGCAGCCAGAATGGAGGTGATGGTAAATGCCTTCATGGGAAAATACTGCCTTTTTGTTTCACACGATTTTCCGGGCAAGTCAAGCGGCCTTCTCTGCATAAAAGAGGTGAATTTCCGGAAAACCTCAGGAAACGTGAACCGTGTCAAAGGGACGAAGAAGGCATCCATTCATCCCGTGGGCGCGGTTTTGAAATTCCGCAGATGCGGTCTACACAACGTTCCCATGCCTCCCGGCCCTGGTAAATTTCCACCTCAATGCGCAGGAAATAGATAGGGACCTCCGGGTTTTCCTCCGGTTTTTCCAGCCGCACGGCATCTTTCTCCGTAGTTACGATCATGTCCATGGCCCGGTCTGCGCAGCGGTCGTAAAATTCCTGCAATTCCGTTTGTTCAAACCAGTGGTGGTCCGGAAACCTGCGGCAGATTTCCACGTGGGCGCCCAGGGAGCGCAGGGAGTTTTCAAAACTTTCCGGACGTGCGATGCCGCTGAGGCACGCCACCCATTTCCCCCGGAGGGCCTCCAGAGGAAGGCGTTCCCCCGTGAACACATTTTCCAGATACCGGGGGCCGTGGTCGCTCACGATGATGTCCGCCACGGGATTGTACTTCCTGATGGCGGAGATCAGCTCATCCTGTGGCTTTCCGCCGCATTTGGTCAGAATGATGTAACTGGCGCGCGCCAGACTGCTCCTGGGTTCCCGCAGGGTGCCGCGCGGGAGCATGGCTCCGGTGCCAAAGGGCGCGCCGCAATCCACCAGCACGATATCCAGTTCATGCGCCAGTTTCAAATATTGCATGCCGTCGTCCAGCAACAGGGTGTCGCACCCCAGGTGCTCAATGGCGAAGATGCCGGACTTGATGCGGTTTTTATCCACCAGCACCGCCACGCCGTCCAGATTTTTGGCGAGCATGAAAGGTTCATCTCCGGAATGCAGGGGGCCCAGGTAGCGCGTTTTCCCGTCGCTGGCGATTTTGGGAAGATTTTCCGGCAGCCTGCCGTCCTTGTCCCTCCATTCCTGAGGTTTATCCAGTTCTGCGCTCTTGTAGCCGCGTGTCAGGATGGCTACTTTGCGTCCGCGCCGGGTAAGGGTGCGGGCCAGCAGTTCCACCACCGGGGTTTTTCCGGTTCCTCCCACGGTGATGTTGCCCACGCTGACCACCAGCATTCCCAGCCTGGCCTGCCTGGCGATGCTGGAATGAAACAGATACAGCCGTGCCAGAACCACCAGCCTGAACAGCCAGGAGGCGCCGCGCAGGATCATACGCATCATGGCGGCGCGGAATCCCTTGGCACGACCGAAGATGACTTCCGTCCCCCACTCTTCAAATTCTTCCGATCTGGATTTCATGGCAAGCCCGGCGGCGTTCCTGGAAACTTCTTTAGTGGAGGATGCGGTGGCAGCTGTCGCAGTAAACGGTCTCGTGGCCGCCCAGCACTTTCATGCGGGCGTTGTCCGTGATAACCATGTGGCAGCCGCCGCAATGGCCTTTTTCATCCATTGGCACAATGACCGGAACCCCCTTGCTTCTGGTCATCCGTTCATATTCCCCCAGGGAATCTTCCGGAACGGCGGCGGCCAGATCCGCGCGTTCCGCATTCAAGCGGTTTAGGAGCTCCTTGTCCGTCTCTGCTGTCCGGTCAAAGCGCGCGAGCGTTTCCTCCAGTTCGCGCTGGGCGTCCCGTACACGGCGGATTTTCTGCTCCATGTCCGTTTTTGCTGTTTCCAGGCGCTCCATCAATTCCAGCTCTGAGGTTTCCAGAGAGTCAATAGCGGCTTCCGTTTTTTCCACCTCCTGGATGCACATCTGGTATTCCTCGTTTTTCCGGGTGTTGGACTGAAGGGTTTTCATTTTGCCGATGTAGGCGCGTTTGGTTTCAACGGCGGCCTCCACGTCCCGTATGCTTTTTTCAATGCCTTCCGGAGTTTGGAGATCCGCACATCCTTTTCCTGAAGGATCAGCAACTGGTCTAAATCGGCATGATTCATCGCCTGCCACCCTAGCATGCCCTGCCGGGGGGGAAAAGATTTTTTCTCGGCTTCGGGGCGGCGGTTCTGCCGCCTGTTGACGGTGCGGGGAAGCCTGAGAAATATTTTTCTGTTCTCTGCTGAGTATTTCAAGCAGGGCTTTCTGTTGTGCCGGCGTGCTTCCCTTCGAGGTCTGGGGCATGGAAAATTCCGCGTACTGCCGCGACAGCCGGTCTTTTTTCTCCTAGTTCCGCCAGGAAAGGAAGGCGCATATGGCAAGGGCGCAGACGCAGAAGATTGCCAGGACCATGTATGAATGGCGGTTGGAGGGCATGGAGGAAGGGAACTGCCCTGCATTATAGAAAAAACTGTCTTCCTCTCAATGTAAATAGACAGGCAGGGGAAGACGGCGTTTGCGGGGGAAGATTTCTGTTCCTGTCTGCCCTGAGCGGAGAACGCTTCCAGAAAGCCGGGAATGTTCAGGGAGAAAGCTTGTGTTGGCCGTCCGGGATGAATGGGCGATGATGCTGGGTGAATGGGGAAAGAGGGGGACAACGGACTTTCCGGGCCTTGGTGCATCCGTCCGGATGTTTTTCCTTTGCAGAAAGGACCGTTTAAAAACCCAGGGCTTCCTTCTGCCAGTTCAACAGGGTGGAAACGCCTTTTTCCCTGTCTTCCGCAATAGCTTCCAGAGAGGCCCGGGTAATCAGGAAGGAGCCTTCCATGCCCAGTTCTTCAGCTTTTTCATCCCTGAGTTTGCACAGGCGGGCCAGATTGTCCTCAAATTGGTCGGAATGCTGCCGGCGCTGAATGCGGGGCCGGCATGGGTAGTCTTCTTCATCCAGCAGGTAGAATTTCTGGAGCGCATTCATGAACCGGCTGCGCCTGTGGGCATGAAAACGGGGCGGGGGCGCCACGGTGCGCTGTTCCTGGAGAGCCACGCTCCACTGGATGAGGTCAGCATTGGAGCAAACCATGAACGCGGGTTTGTCCCACGTTTTGGCTTCCGCATCACGCCAGGTCCACATTTCCCGGAGGGCGGCCAGCCCCTTCCTGTTCAATTTGCCGCAGCCCTGGATGCGCCAGGGGTCCTGATGGCCTGCCAGATGGCGTTCCCGGGCGCGTTCCATGGAATGTCTGCAAATTTCTTCAAACCAGCCCATGCGTCCTTTTTCCCGGAGGGCGGCCGTCAGTTTGTCCGCCATGTCCAGCATGTAATTTACGTCGTTCAGGGCGTAGGTGACCATGGTTGGGGAAAGGGGGCGCCGCGCCCAGTCCGCCTTTTGGGAAGATTTGCTCAGGGTGATGCCGTGGAAGTGTTCCACCAGGGCTGCCAGCCCGAACTGGCGGAAGCCCAGCAGGCGCGCCGCCGTCTGCGTATCCCAGATCATGGCGGGCAGCGTTTCCCAGGCGTTTTGAAAGAGGCTCATATCGTAGTCCGCTCCGTGCATCCAGACTTCCGTTTCTTTCAGCCAGTTGTAGAAAGGCCCCATATCTTCGATAGAGAGAGGGTCAATCAGGCAGGAACCCGTTTCGTCCGCATATTGGATCAGGCAGATTTTTTCCTGATAGCGGTGCAGGCTGTCTGCCTCCAGATCCAGGACTACCCGTCCCGCGGGCTGTGCGGCGGCGCGTTTGCGCCATTCCAGTAATTCCTCTTTCTCGCTAATCATCTTATTGCAACGGAGCGGGATTGAACCATGTATCCGGACGCCGGGCAACTGGAAATGCAAAAAAAGTGCTGATGGGGCAATCATGTATTGCCTATTTCCCGGAAATAGGGCACGAAGGAAGGCGTATGGACGAGGAAGCCACAGCAACCGGACGCAACCACGGAGAACAGCCTTTGGATGAACTGATGAAGCGCTGGCATCTGACCAATCACGACCTGGTGGAAATTTCTCCGGAGCAGCTTACCCACAAGCAGGTCCAAAAAGCCCGGCAGGGGCGCCAGCTTACCCTGAAAATGATGCAGAAGGTATGCCGTGCCTTGAATGTAGCCATCTGGGAACGGCTCACCCCCATGCAGAAAGAGCAGTACTTCGAATACATGCACAAGCATGTGTTCAGCTATGCCAAGGGATATGATCCGGCCTGGAAAGACCCGAACATGGACATGATGGCCTGACCCCGGATTCCGTTACCGGGCGGATTTTGCCTGCTGCCAGCGTGCCTCCATGGCCTCCGCAGAAGCTTCTTCCAGGGAAAGACTGTCTTTGGCAAGCAGCCGTTCCATTTCGTTGAAACGCCGCTCAAATTTTCTGTTTGCTCCGGCCATGGCCGTTTCCGGGTCGATTCCTTTTTTCCTGCACAGGTTGACTACGGAAAACAGAAGATCCCCCAATTCTTCCGCGACGCGGGGGTCTTCCTCCGGTGCGGAAAGAATTTCCCCGCATTCCGCGGTTTCTTCCTTCACCTTGTCAAGGGCGCCTTGGGCGTCCGCCCAGTCAAATCCTACTTTGGCGGCTTTTTTCTGGAGCTTCCATGCTTGGAGCATGGGCGGCAGCCCCTTGCCTGTTCCATGCAGGTATGGGGTTGTTTCCGCCCCCTTTTCCCGGCGTTTGATCTTGTCCCACTGAGCTAATACGGCATCCGTCGTGTCCGCCTTGGACTGGGCAAATACGTGGGGATGGCGGCGGACGAGTTTTTCGCTTACTTCCGCAGCCACGTCATTGAAATCGAAACGCCCTGCTTCCTGGGCAATCTCCGCATGAAAAACCACTTGAAGCAAAACATCGCCCAATTCTTCCCTCAGCTGCGTCCAGTCATTCCGCTGAATGGTGTCCACGACTTCATAGGCTTCCTCGATCATATTGGAAATCAGGGAATGGTGGGTTTGCTCCGCGTCCCAGGGGCAGCCGTGGGGCGCGCGCAGACGTTTCATGATGGCGATGAGGCGCTGCATTTGAAGGGCAGGCTCGCGGCATTCGATCATTTCAGTGTCGTTCATGACGGAGCCATACTAATCGCGCAAGGGCGGATGACTAGAAAAAATTCCTCTTTACCCGAAACGCTTCTTCCTTACACTCGCCTCCATGGAAGTTCACACGTGGAAAGAACGCACGGAAGAGGGAACCCTGGTGTACAGGGCATGCCACCATGCCGGCAAATGGAAGCTGGAGTGCGCCCCCAAGGTGGGCCGTGCGGAACGTGACGATGTGGAATGGGAACACGTGGAATTAACGCGGGCGCACTGGGTGACCCTGCGTGATGTGCTGTGGCGTAAATACCAGCGCAAGCGGTGCCCGTGGCGTTTCATTGAAACCATAGACAAGCTTCTGGAAGAGATGCCGGAAGAGGATGCGCTGCGAACCTATCTGCAAAATCCGGACAAGCCCA
>OLXS01000876.1_pt1 | contig 11311 bp, 7 predicted proteins | sample 1673921 | NCBI WGS metagenome assembly OLXS01 (sample SAMEA103958134, study PRJEB25191) | human gut metagenome
TTTTCTGGCGGCGTTCAATACCCCGATGCAGGTCACGGACGAGCGGCATTTCGACATCCGCGAGGCGCTGCGTTGTTTCGAACCGTACCTCGAAGCCAACCGCCGCACGAAGAATCCCGTGTTCCACGCCTCCCTGAATCCCGCTCCCGAAGACCGGCTCTCGAACGACGAGCTGCGGCAGATCGCACGCGAGTATATGGAGCGTATGGGTTACGGCGCACAGCCCTGTTTCGTCTTTCTACACGAGGACATCGAACGTCGGCATATCCATATCGTGTCGCTGCGCGTGGGGCTCGACGGCCGCAAGCTGGCGCACGACTTCGAGGCGCGGCGGTCGCGGGAGATCCTCGATGCTCTGGAACGACGCTACGGTCTGCGCCCTGCCGCCGAGGGCGACGCGAAGCAGACGTACGACACGTTGTCGAAACTCGACTATACGAAAAGCGACCTCAAACGACAACTCGCATCGCTCGTGCGCTCTACACTGCACCGTTACCGCTGCACCTCCTTCGGGGAGCTGCGGACGCTGCTCGAATATTTCAACGTCTCCATCGAAGAGTGCCGGGGTACGGCACACGGACACGAGTATGCCGGTATCCTCTACGGTGCGCTCGATGACGACGCCACGCCACAGGGTGTACCGATCAAGTCGAGCCGTATAGGACGCGACGTAGGACACCGGACACTCGAACGGTACTACGCCCGCAGCAGGGAGGCACTGCGGGACAGTGCGGCGCTCGACGGTACGCGGCAGGCCGTCGTGCGGGTGCTGGGTGCTGCCCGTTCCCCGGAGGAGTTCTGCCGTCTGTTGGAAGCGGAAGGGATCACGGCCGTGCTGCGCCGCACCGACGCAGGACGTATCTACGGTACGACGTTCATCGATCACCGTGCGGGTGTCGCGGTCAACGGTTCGCGCCTGGGACGGGAGTTCGCGGCAAACGGTCTGGCGGCGCATTTCGACGCTGGCCAAGCCGAGCAACGGATGCAGGAGGCTGAGGAGGTCCAGGAACAGACGCAAGAGATCCCGCAGGGCGGGCAGCCGGAACGAAGGCGCGAATATCCCCCGGCGCAGGAGCGGGGAGATACCCGCAGAAGTACGGCCGTCGACGGCATGGGCCTGGAAGAGTTGTTCGATCTGCTCGCGGCCGGCCGACAGGAGGAGTACGAGGAGCCGATCCCGCGCGAGCGCCGGCGACGTAAGAAACGCCGTGCGAAGCGGTGAGGGATGGAGTCGTTCGCAAATATTCAGTAAATTCGGTAAGGCATCGCACAAAGATGAAAGGGGTATAAAAACGGAGAAAACGAATATTCCGCGAGGCTTTTTCTCCTATGGCGGAGAGTTTCGCGCAGATCGAATAGCTATCTCTCGGAGCGCGGGCCTTTCCCGCGCTTTTTATTAACCCATTCAAAATTTTGTATTATGAAAGCTACCAAGATTATTTCGGAGTGCGAACTTTTCCGGCTGTTCTCGCTCTGCGGCGAAGCATTTTCGTCCGATGAAATTTCCACACGTCTGGAAACCGCCATCGAACATTTCGTGGAACGTATTTCCCGACTGTTAAGAAAACGACCCGTGATCGACCAGCTGCGCTTGTTGGCGCATTTGTGCGGTTATCTGGAACGTATGAAGTATCGATACGCCGAAGAGCCGATCAAAAAGGGATATTTCGAAACGATCATCGCACACGTAGAGATCGAACGACGAATCCTGCTGGTGCAGTTGCGTTATCCTGCTCTGGCGACTCGGCAGAGCAAGCATATCCGCTCGCCGTACTATTGGTCCGCAGAGTACACCCTGACCGACCTGATGGAGCTGATCTCGGCGCTCCATGCGTCGGGTGCGATCCGCAAGGCAGACGGTACGCCTGCCGAATTGAACAAGCTCGTCCGCACTTTCGAACTGCTGCTGAATGTTTCGTTCAAGAATCCCGACCGCTGCCGCAATGCCGCGCTTAATCGGAAAGTCAACGTGACCAAATTTCTGGATGCATTGAAACAGGCTCTCGTCGAACGAAGCCAACGATAGTGATACGCGGCGTGTGATTTTTTCGAATTACACGCCGTATAATATGAATTTTGCAAAACAACCGGCCTGGATGTGCCCGGAACGGACATACACACGAGCAGCCCGGAAGCGAAGGTATCTTCGTTGCAAAAACCGTATATCATGCAACAGGAAGATGACCTGAGAGGATTGGAAAAAGTCATGCAGCTCATGCGGGGCATAAGCGTTTTGTTCCTGCTGCTCCACTTCTATTGGTTCTGCTACGGATGGTTCGATACGCACGGCTGCACGCTCGGCGTATTGGACCGTCTGCTGCGGAACGTCCAGCGTACGACGGGGCTTTTCACTTACTCGTACCTGACCAAACTCTTCGTTGCGGGATTTCTGGCTCTGAGCTGCTGGGGTACGCGCAGCGTGCGCTCCGAGCGCATCACGCACCGGCAGATTCTTCTCGCAGCTGCGGCGGGCCTGCTGCTTTTCTTCTTCGGGGATCCGCTGCGGCACCTGCCGCCGCAATGGGCGGCACCGCTCTATGTCGCAGCTACAAGCATAGGCTTCCTCTCGCTGTTTCTGGCGGGTCTATGGCTCGGACGTCTGGTCAAGGAACGGCTGCGCGAGGACCCGTTCAACGACGAAAACGAAAGTTTCATGCAGGAAACACGCCTGATCGAGAACGAATATTCGGTCAACCTCCGTTCGCGTTATTACTACGACAAGGCATGGCACGAAGGCTGGATCAATGCGGTGAACCCCTTTCGTGCGACAATAGTACTCGGCACGCCCGGTTCCGGCAAGTCCTACACCGTGGTGAACAGCTTCATCCGCCAGCAGATCGAGAAGGGCTTCGCCATGTACCTCTACGACTTCAAATTCGACGACTTGTCCTCGATCGCTTACAACCACCTTTTGAATCACCTGGACGCCTACGAAACCCGACCGAAATTCTGCATCATCAATTTCGACGATCCCCGTCGTTCGAACCGCTGCAATCCCATCGCTCCGGAGTTTATGACCGACATCTCGGACGCCTACGAATCGGCCTATACGATCATGCTCAACCTCAATAAGACGTGGGTGTGACCTGAAAAGTCACGTAATTGATTGTTAAACAGCAATGTATATTGCAAGATTTAACCCGCTGTTCCGTCAGCGGTAGCCTACTATAAGGTGCATCTCCAGTGATGGGTTGTGCCAAGCTTATAGGACAAAGTACACTTTCCGAAAGGACAAGACTGAACCGTGAGGGAACGTTAAGGGCGGTTAGTATCATACCGTCGAGTGGCGAGGCTGGATAGCATGGTTAACGTAAGTGAACTGACTTTAGCCGTCGTAAGGTTTGAAGGAGCGCAAGATACTTTAGCTCTCACCAAAAGGTAAGCAGTCGGATAACCCTCGCCCATGTTGGGGTTACACGGACACAGCACTGCCGGCGGACTTGGCAGAACCTAAACTATCCGTTTGTCAATTGCGTGGAACAGGGCAAGCCTGTATCTCTCTCGTAATAATGCGAGTAAGCGAACCGCAAGGCAAGCCGAATGGGGTGCAGGTATGAGATAACGGAGAAAGCGAATGCCGCCCTGTAATGGGGAGGATACGGATTGAACCAACATCACGAGTTAATGAGGGTAACATCATCCGACACGAAAGTGGGCAGACTTCCGTATATGGTAACTCTTTACAAGATAACTTTTAGAACTTTCAAAAGGAGGAAAGCAAATGAACGAGATTAAAACATCGTGTGCGCCTGCTGACAGCAGGAATCTGACTTGGGACGGTATGAACTGGTCCAAGTGTGAAACCTATGTCCGAAAGCTACAAGCGCGTATTGTAAAGGCTCAGAAAGAAGGCAGACATAACAAGGTGAAAACCTTGCAGTGGATGCTTACTCACTCTTTTTACGCCAAGGCATTGGCAGTAAAGAGGGTTACTTCCAACAAAGGGAAGAATACGTCTGGAGTAGATAAACAGCTTTGGGACTCTCCCAAGCGCAAGTACAAAGCAATCGGTGAACTTAGACGTCGTGGCTACCATCCACAGCCGCTCCGTAGGGTTCACATCAAGAAAAAGAACGGTAAACTCCGACCGTTGGGAATACCGACCATGAAAGACAGGGCGATGCAAGCATTATATCTCATGGCATTGGAACCGATAGCCGAAACGACAGGCGACCGTTTTTCTTACGGCTTCCGAAAGAAGCGCAGGACAATGGACGCAATTCGTCAGATTGATACGGTTCTAAATCGCCAGCATTCCCCCGAATGGATTTTGGAGGGAGATATTAAGGGTTGCTTCGACCACATCAGTCACGACTGGCTTATTGAAAATATCCCTATGGATAAAACAATACTCAGAAAATGGCTGAAATGTGGAGCTGTATTCAATGGTAAACTGTTCCCGACAGAAGAGGGTACACCACAAGGAGGTATCATATCACCGACACTTGCAAATATGGCACTTGACGGACTTCAACCACTCTTGGCTGAAAGATTCAAAAGACGTTTCATCAACTATAAGACATTCCACTACAAAGTGAATCTTATCAGATATGCGGATGACTTTATAATCACAGGTCGAGATAAGGAATTATTGGAAAACGAGGTCAAACCAATGGTGATAGAATTTCTCAAAGAAAGGGGTCTTACCTTATCCGAAGAGAAAACTACCATTACGAACATATACGATGGATTTGATTTCTTAGGTTTCAATGTAAGGAAGTTCGGCAAAAGGCTGTACACATCCCCGTCCAAAGATGCACAGAAACGCTTTAGGGCAAAAATCAGTGACATCGTTAAAGGTCATAAAATGTGTAAGCAGGAATCGCTGATACGAATGCTCAATCCTGTGATAACAGGTTGGGGAAACTATTACCGATATGGTGCATCAACCAATGCTTTTCACGGTTGCGACAATCACATTTACAACCTCACAAAGAAATGGGCTTTACGTCGCCACCCAAAGAAACGCAAGTCTTGGGTTGCAGATAAGTATTGGCATGAAATTCGGGGGCGTAAATGGACGTTTGCATGGAAATATGAAACAAAAAGCAAGAAAGTGAACTACCTGACCCTTAAAAGGTTGTCGGATATACATTATACTCCGTACAAGCAAGTCAAGGGGGAGGCAAACCCTTTCGACCCGGAATATGATGATTATTTCTTTCAGCGAAAGGAGCAACAAATGCTGGAATCTCTCAAAGGACGTAAGTCACTCTTATATTTATGGAACAAGCAGAAGCGGACTTGTCCGTTATGCGGCAAGGAGATAGATTGTACAAAAGCATGGAACGTCAATGAAATATCTGTTGGTGGTTCAATTGTACGGCAACTTGTCCATAACAACTGCTACAAGCGAAATAAACGAAACTGTTGAAAGTATGAGCCGATTTCTAACAACAAATAGAAATATTGAGTTGCTTGAGCCGTATGAGGGGAAACTCTCACGTACGGTTCTTAGGGGAGAAGGGGGCAGTAATGCCCTTGACTTACCCGATATAAGCAAGCAGGGCGATTTCTTCGTGGAAAGCCCGATTATCCTGCTTGCAGCCATTATTTGGTACTTGCGCATTTATCAGGGCGGCAGGTATTGCACGTTCCCCCATGCCATTGAACTATTGAACAAGAAATACGCCGATGTATTCACTATTTTGCGCAGTTATCCCGAACTGGAAAACTACCTTTCCCCGTTCGTGGATGCTTGGGAATCAGACGCTCAAGAGCAGTTGCAGGGTCAAATAGCAAGTGCGAAAATCCCGCTTTCAAGGATGATTTCACCCGCTCTTTACTGGGTAATGACAGGTGATGATTTCTCGCTGGACATCAACAACCCGAAAGAGCCTAAAATCTTGGTTGTCGGCAACAATCCCGACCGTCAGAACATCTATTCGGCGGCACTGGGATTATATAACAGTAGAATAGTGAAGCTGATAAACAAGAAAGGTCAGCTTAAAAGTTCGGTGATTATAGACGAGCTGCCAACGATTTATTTTCGAGGGCTTGACAATCTGATTGCAACCGCCCGAAGCAACAAGGTAGCGGTTCTGCTGGGCTTTCAGGATTACAGCCAGCTTACCCGTGACTATGGGGACAAGGAAAGCCGTGTAATCCAAAATACGGTGGGCAACGTGTTTAGCGGTCAGGTAGTCGGTGAAACGGCAAAAATACTGTCGGAGCGTTTCGGAAAGGTGTTGCAGAAACGGCAGAGCATGACGATAAACCAGCGGGAGAAGTCCACCTCGATAAGTACCCAAATAGACAGCCTGATACCCGCCAGCAAAATATCCAACCTCACGCAAGGCATGTTCGTGGGGGCAGTAGCAGACAACTTCGATGAACGGATAGAGCAGAAGATTTTCCACTGTGAAATCGTGGTGGATAATGAAAAGGTGAAGCGGGAAACCGCCCGTTACGTGAAGTTGCCGCAGATAATCGACTTCACCGACAAGGACGGCAACGACCGGATGCAGGAGGAGATACAAGCCAATTATGACCGCATCCGTCAGGAAGTCCGGCAGATTGTCGAGGACGAGATAACACGGATTAAGAACGACCCGGAGCTATGCCACTTGATTAAGGAGGAAGAATAGCTGTATATAATAATGTATGGAGTGAAGAACAGCCGATGTAGCTTTACGGTTGTTCTTCATTTTGCTTTTTGGTGCGGTAGGCTTCAAAACGCACTAATATTTCGTGCAGGTTCTTCAATGCTTCCACAGCCTTGCCTATCGGCGGCATCTTGCTTTTGTCGAAAGTCAGTTTCTTCAAATCGGTAGTGTACGCCGTAGCCACTTCGGGCAACGCCATGACCGCTTCGGCATCCTTGAATATCGGTGCATCAGCCAGCGACAAGTGCGAACGGGAGTTTTTGTTTAGTCCGTCCTCTATCGTCACCCGGTACATGGCATCCAAGAAATCTTCCGAATGTAGGTAATCGTTATATTCCTGATTGTGGTAGAGTGCCGACAAGTCGTAAACGTCACGGATATGCTTTGCCAACAGTGCGGCTGCATCCTCATTGTAAGACAGCTTTACCAGCCTTGAAACCTTGTCGCAGATAGTCTTTCGGGGATTGATGCACTGCGTTTCAAAACTTCCCAGCCCGTAGGTGCTTATCAGTTCCTCTTGCCCGATACTTTCAAGAAAGGCGGTCACAATCGGTTTGATAACCTGCTTGTCTGCCGGGTAGAACATCCGTTTTTTGTCCGGCAGGTCACAGGATTTTATCTCTACTTCCAAATGCTCTTTTAGTCCCACACCCTGAAATACATTGTCATACGAGAAATACAGTTTGCGGTAATTACCGCCCGTTTCCGACAAATCTTCCTTGTATATGTCACTGTTAAGTTCGGCTATGTATTTGGAAAGTTTCTTGTTCAATGTCTTTTCAGCCTGCTTGGACGCACCTTTGTCACCCGTGAACACGAACAAGTCCAAATCTTCCGAGAAGCGTTCTATCAGCCCGTAGGCTTTGGAAAGTGAAGTCCCGCCTTTGAAGTAGGTCTTATCCGCATATTCGGACATGGAAATATCCCGCAGTATCTTCGATACCCAGTAATCCTTTTCCACGTGCGACTGCTCGTAGCCGAAATGTTCAGCCGCCAGTGCGATGATTTCCTTGAACGCTTCCTTGTCCGAATGTAAATTCATATTTCTGTCCTATGCCGTTTTATAATCCAAGTTGAACCGTGTCGTGGGAAGAATGGTCTTTGCCATTTCTGTTTGCAACACGGTTTGTCTGATGTCGCCCAGTATGTCCGCCACCACCTTTCTGACACGTGGCGGGTAACTTTTCGCCAAAGATACGATTTTTTCCAGTTCCGGCAGGCTGTACCCGTTAAAATATTGGCTCTTGACCCGGTTGTAGATGTCCTGCCCGGTTGTTCCGGGTATGCGCTTCATGTCCTTTATCGCATCGAGCAGCCGCAAGTACGGGACAAGGCTTTCATCCGGGTAGTCCATGCAGTAGGCTTTCACGCACTCTATATCCAAGTTCTTGAAACGGAAACGGCGAACCGGGTTAGGAGTGGCTATCGTTATGGTTGTGGCAACCTGTTCGGTCAGCCCCATTTTGTTATAGATGTAAGCCCCCGTGATATAGCCGTTCAGTTTTTCAGTCAGGTAGCGGAACTGTTCATCCTGATAGACAGGCAGCTTTCCCAGCCCCAGCACTGATTTCTTGGGACGGTAGTACGCCCCCTTTTCAACCCGTACCAGTACCCCTTTGCGGCTCTGTTCGGAAAGTAGCACCGCAACATTGGCGGTCTTTTCCGTTTCAAACGACAAATCCCGGAACGTGAATATACGCCCGGTATCTATCCGTTCAATCTGCCCAAGTATCTCTTTTCTGAATGAAGCCATATTTATGTCCTTTGTTTCTATATGCAAAGATAGTATATTATGTAATCACCTGCAAAAACATAACAAAGATTTTGCCGAAGATGTTTTCTTTTTGTCGTGTCACCTGATAATAGGAGAATAACGGAAACTCAATCAAAGGCTTGCCAAACGCTTCACAAACGTTCCAAAAATAAGCTGTATTTCAGTATTAATTTTGATATGTGGCTCATTATTAGCCTATTGATAAAATAGCAAACGTTTCATAAACGTTTCATAAACGCTTCACAAATGGCTCGCAAGCATAATGCAAATTTTAATAAGTCGTTGATTATAAGGCATAAGGTCTATAATTAAATGGCTCATAAATGGCTCACCCCAAGAGAATGATTAACTTCGCTCTCTTTTTTTATGCCCTTTTCAATTCTCCAACCGTCAGTTGGAGATTTACCCCGACCGGACAATTTCAGACAGCGCAGGACAAATTCGGACAGCCGTTGCCGCCCGTCCAAATATAGCATATTTAGTCGCTACCTTTGGGCGGGACTATTCCCGTAACCACTAAAATTCCAATTATTTATGGCAAACAGAATGACCCCGCCCGCAGAGGGGCAGGAAAAAGACGTGCTGCTGGTCTTGGATAAACAGCAGGGAAAGGTGAGTGCCGTTAAGGGTATCGACAAGGAGGGCAATTTGCAGACCGTGCCACCCACTACCGGACACGGCGGCGAGTTCATGCAGGTGGACAAGAACAGCGATGTGTTCAGCAACTTCATTTCCAACTTCTACCGCAAGTATCAGGACACTTCCGGGCTGGAACTGTTCAGCGTCAAGGCTTCCGAAGCGGAGCGGGACGCAAAGGCAATCGAGGACAACCACCGCAACCCTACACCGGAGGGTGACAAGCGGGCTGAAATGCTTCGAGTTCCGAAGCCCGACTTCCACGAGTTCAAGCAGGGCTACCGCTTCGACCCGTCAAAAATCGACTGGGAGAACCTGAAAAAAGTCGGCATCACCGCCGACACCCTGAAAAACACGAGGGACTTCGACCGGGTGATGCGTGGCTACAAGTCCCGCAACACTTACACTGTTTCGGGGACGGTGGGCGGCTTCTATCTCAAACCTACCGATGTCAAGCTCTCTTTCTATCAGGCAAAGGACGGCACGGTAGTACCCAAGCTACACGGCGTGCAGCAGGACGAAAAACTGTTGCAACGCCCGTTCCATGAACACGAGTTCACCAAGCAGGAACAGGGCAACTTGCAAGGCACTGGCAATTTGGGCGGCATCGCTGAAATCAAAGACCCGAAAAGCGGCGAGCAAATCCCCGTGTTCGTCAGCCGGGACAGGTACACGCACGAACTGGAGTATATGCGGGCTGACAAGTGGAAATGCCCTGATACAATCTGTAACGTGCAAGTCAGCCCGGAACAGAAAGCCGCCTTTGAAGCCGGGCAAGCGGTGAAAATGGAAAACCTGCAATTCAGGGACGGCACGAAGCGCAGTGCCTATTTGCAGGTCAGCGCAGTGGAGCGTGGCTTGGAGTTCCTGCCGAGGTCTGCCGTCCAGTTTTTGCAGCAGGGACAGCAGCCCGGAGAGCAGCAGGTAGCCGGGTTAAAGGACGGCAAGGGCGTTGAGTTCAACGGTCATGTACAGCCCGGCGCACAGGGCAAATCCCCCGACAAGGTGCAGCCGAAAGACGTTACCCCCGCTGCCGAAAGCCGGACGCAGGTAGCGGTCAATTCGGGGGGCAAGACCAACGAAGCCACCAAGCAGGGCAAAGAGCCGCTGAAACAGGGTCAGGACAAGCCCACCGCCAAGCAGAAAGAGAAGCAGGAGAAAGTGCAGGACAAGAGCCTGAAAGCTGACAAGCCCAAGAAGTCCAGAGGAATGAAAATGTAATATCCACCATTAAAAAGTAAAGAATTATGATTGCATTGATAGCAGAGAAGCCCAGCGTGGCAAAGGACATCGCCCGCATCATCGGTGCGACCGGGCGTAATGACGGTTATCTTTCCGGCAACGGGTATATGGTGACATGGGCGTTCGGCCACTTAATCCAGCTTGCCATGCCGGAAGCCTACGGCGTGGCGAACTTCCGCAGGGAGAGCCTGCCCATACTGCCGCCCGATTTCCTGCTAATCCCCCGTCAGGTGAAAGCGGAGAAAGGGTACAAGGCAGACCCCGGCGTGCTGAAACAGTTGAAAGTGATAAAGGAAGTGTTCGACCAGTGCGACCGGATTATTGTCGCCACCGATGCCGGGCGTGAGGGTGAGTTAATCTTCCGCTATATCTTCCATTACCTGAACTGCCGGAAACCATTTGTGCGCCTGTGGATAAGCAGCCTTACCGACAAGGCAATCCGTGAGGGGCTGGATAACTTGCAGCCGGGAGAGCGTTACGATAACCTCTACCTCTCTGCCAAGTCCCGCAGCGAAGCGGACTGGCTGATAGGGATAAACGCCACCCAAGCGTTGAGCGTTGCCGCCGGGCAGGGGGTGTTCTCGCTGGGCAGGGTGCAGACACCCACGCTCGTGATGATATGCAGCCGCTATTTGGAGAACAAGAATTTCGTACCCGCCAAGTTTTGGCAACTCAAAGCGGCGACCGCCAGCGGGGGAATAAATTTTACCGCCCAATCGACCGCCAAGTGGGAACAGCAGCCCGAAGCCATAGCCGCCCTGCAACGGGTAAAGGATGCCGGGCAACTTGTGGTTAAATCCGTTGAGAGGAAAGAAGCCTGTCAAGAACCGCCGCTTTTGTACGACCTTACCACGCTGCAAAAGGAAGCGAACACGAAGCTGAACTTCTCGGCTGACAAGACGCTTTCCATAGCGCAAAGCCTGTATGAAAAGAAAGTGATGTCCTATCCCCGAACCGGAAGCCGCTATATCCCGGAGGACGTTTTCGATGAAATGCCGGAACGTGTCGCTCTGCTGGGGCAATACTCCCGCTTTGCCGGGTATGCCGCCGGGCT
>OLXS01000884.1_pt1 | contig 11212 bp, 8 predicted proteins | sample 1673921 | NCBI WGS metagenome assembly OLXS01 (sample SAMEA103958134, study PRJEB25191) | human gut metagenome
TTGCCGTCATCTCCAATCCGCCCAGGCGCGCCATTGCCGTTTCCGCCGTTCTGGCGGCCGTCGGCCACGCTTTCCGCTTTTACATGCTGCACTCCTGGACCATTGACATTTCCAGCGCCACCTTCATAGCCGCCTTCACCATAGGCATGCTGGGCGTCATGACGGCCAAGCTGGTGAAGTGCCCGGCGGAAATATTCGCTTTCCCTTCCCTGCTTCCCATGATTCCCGGCGTGTACGCCTATAAGACCATCCTGGCCCTGATGCAGTTCATGCAGGAAAACCAGGACGCGGCCGTCATGAACCGTCTGATTGTGGACATCTGCAAAAACGGTATCACCGCCTTCTTCATCATCTTTTCCCTGGTCATCGGAGTAGCCATACCCCTGCTGATGTTCAAACGGTTGAGCTATACCAGGCATCTGCTCAAAGAACCTTGACCGGCGTTTCGCCCGTCCTTAACCGGCTTGAGCTTCCGGGAAAATATCACCGGGGCGTTGAAAGCCAAAGGCGTTCTTTCAAGGATAAAATCCAATAGAAGAAGAACAGCCCCGTAGCCCCCCCTGTCCGGCCCGTTTTCATCCCTCTCCCTTGAATCTTGACGCGTTCCGTCATCCTCCCTAAACTTTCTTCCGTACAACCGCAACTGCAATGGCTGAAAAAAATAACGCCAACATTGGCTTCGAAAAACAAATATGGGACGCCGCCTGCGAACTGTGGGGGCACATCCCCGCCGCGGACTATCGCAAAGTCATCGTCGGCCTGATTTTCCTGCGCTACATCTCCTGCGCCTTTGAACGGAAATTCCAGGCGCTCCTGGCGGAAGGGGAAGGCTTTGAAAATGACCGTGACGAATATCTGGCGGACAATATCTTCTTTGTCCCGGAAAAAGCGCGCTGGTCCGCCGTGGCCGCGGCGGCGCACACGGAAGAAATCGGCAAGGTCATTGATGAAGCCATGCTTGCCATTGAAACCGAAAACAGGAGCCTGAAAAATGTCCTTCCCAAAAACTACGCCAGCCCGGATCTGGACAAACGGGTGCTGGGCAACGTCGTGGACATCTTCACCAATATGGACATGGGGGATGCGGAGGCGGGGAAAGACCTGCTGGGCAGGACTTATGAATACTGCATCGCCCAGTTCGCCGCCTATGAAGGCGTGAAAGGCGGCGAATTCTACACCCCCGCCAGCATCGTCAAAACCATCGTCGCCATCCTGAAACCCTTTGACAACTGCCGGGTTTACGACCCGTGCTGCGGCTCCGGAGGCATGTTCGTGCAGAGCGTCAAATTCCTTCAGGCGCACAGCGGGCGGAAAGACGGCATCGCCGTTTACGGTCAGGAAAGCAATGCGGATACCTGGAAAATGGCGAAAATCAACATGGCCATCCGGGGCATTGAAGCCGACTTCGGCCCCCACCAGGCGGACACCTTCTTCAATGACCTGCATCCCTCCCTTAAGGCGGACTTCATCATGGCCAACCCTCCCTTCAACCTCTCCAACTGGGGGCAAGCCCAGCTGCGGGACGACGTCCGCTGGAAATACGGCATCCCCCCCGCGGGCAACGCCAACTACGCCTGGATCCAGCACATGATCCACCACCTTGCCCCGGACGGAAAAATCGGGCTGGTGCTGGCCAACGGCTCCCTGTCCACCCAGTCTTCCGGCGAGGGGGAAATCCGGAAAAACATCATTGAGGCGGATTTGGTGGAAGGCATCGTCGCCCTGCCCCCCAACCTCTTCTACAGCGTGACCATTCCCGTAACCCTCTGGTTCATCAGCAAAAACAAAAGGCAGAAAGGCAAAACGCTGTTCATTGACGCCCGGAAAATGGGAACCATGGTCACCCGCAAGCACCGCGACTTTTCAGAGGAAGACATCCGGAAACTGGCCGATGCCTTTGAAGCCTTCCAGAAAGGCTCTCTGAAGGAAATCAGGGGATTCTGCGCTATCGCGGATCTGGAAACCATCAAACGTCAGGACTACATCCTCACCCCCGGCCGCTACGTCGGAATTGAGGAACAGGAAGACGACGGAGAACCTTTTGAAGAAAAAATGGCCCGTTTGACTTCCGAACTGTCCGGACTCTTCGAGAAATCCCACAGACTGGAAACAGAAATTAAGGAACGATTGGGGGCCATCGGGTATGAAATTTGACAGCAGTTTCCTTTACAATATCCAATCCGATCTTGTTGGAGTACGGTATTCTTTGTTTGAACTTGCAACTTGGAAGAATGGTCTTGCGTTTAAGAAAATCAACTTTTCGAAAACGGGTGTACCTGTGATTAAAATAGCAGAGTTAAACAACGGGATTGGAGCTACAACTTCGTACACCCAACAAAGTTTTCCTGAAGATGTGCATTTATACAGAGGTGATTTGCTATTCTCTTGGTCGGGTAATCCTCAAACCTCTATAGATATTTTTCGTTTTAATTTTGAGGAAGGCTGGCTTAACCAACACATCTTTAAGGTAACACCCAATAAGGATTTAATTGATGGAGATTATTTCTATTTTTTGATGAAAAATCTCAAGCCGAATTTTACTCAAATTGCGACAAACAAACAAACAACTGGGCTTGGTCATATTACTATTGCAGACATCAAGCGAATGAATGTCGTTATTCCATCTCTGAGTGAACAAAGAAGAATCGTAGCAATCATTAAGTCAGTTGATGATAAAATCGAATTAAATAATCGCATAAATGATAATTTAGCTTCGATAAATCACGGTTTGGCTGCTTAGAACTGGATGTTAGAGACATCGATCTCACCCGCCATGAGCTTCGGGAGAATGGTATCCCTAAGCGAAGACAGTTTGAGATTTTCAAGTGAGTTATTTTTCATCTTCATAAATAGTGCTGACGCAACTTTTCCAAAGTCTTTTATGGCAGTTTCACTTGGACATGGTATCACAAATTGCCCTATTGTGTCTGCCGATACACGTTGCCGCCCGCTACTGCCATTCATATTTTTAACAGCATAATCTACAAATGCTGGATAACGGGCAAGGCAGTACAGATACTCCGGCGGTATATCTTCCTTGGGGGCAAGAACAATATATTCTGTTGATCCAAACGCTATTTCTTCATCATCTAGGAAGTCAATGTAGGCCGTTTTACCGTTTTCAAGGCAAGGTGTAATTCTGGCTAACAGTGTATCCCCATTTGTAAACCTCATACCTCCGGTAAAAGGCTTCATTTCCCAACCAGAAGGGAATGCTCCAGAGGTTGAGAGTTGTGACATATCAATACAGCGTGCTACTTTGTTTTTAGCAAGAGGACGCTTCGGATTGAGATAAGCAATTTCTGACACCTGACACTCAGTATCGACCGCCTCTATCATAAGTCGGTCGAATAAAGCGAAGGCTTGCTGCTGTAAATTATCATTTAGCCGGATCAATGATTGGCCTGTTCAGCCTCTTCTCGTCTCAATTTGTTAACAACATATCAATATCATAACAACCAATATTTCAAGATCCCTCCCCATCACAAAATGATTGATTTTCAACAGAGAGTTGTATAATTACATTCATCATCAACCTTGAAGCACGCATTCAGATGGCAGGAGCATACACGGAAGACAGCTATGAAAAGTCTGTAGTGGAACTATTCCAGAACATGGGCTACACCCACGTTTACGGGCCCGATGTGGAGCGAGACTATCACCTTCCCTTTTATGAAGATGAATTGAAAAGCGCCATTTTCCACTTAAACCCCGCTTTGCCGGAAGAGGCTGTGACGGAAGCGCTCAACAAATTAAAAAATATTGATAATGGAGAGCTTGTACAGCGGAATGCCGTGTTTATGAACTATCTTCAAAACGGAATTTCCGTACAATACCGCGACAAGGGCGAAGTGCGTTCCGACATTGTCTACCTGGCGGATTACAATAATCCGGACAATAATTCCTTTGTTGTGGCCAATCAATGGACATTCATGGAAAACAGCTGCAAGAGGCCGGACATGATTCTGTTCCTGAACGGCCTGCCTGTCGTGCTTGTTGAGTTGAAATCTCCTTCCCGGGAAGAGACGGACGCTTCCGAAGCCTACCGGCAGCTCCGCAATTACATGAAGGAAATTCCCTCCATGTTTGTTTACAACGCCATTTGCGTGATGAGCGACCAAATGACTTCCAAGGCCGGAACCATCACCTCCGGAGAAGACCGTTTCATGGAATGGAAAACGGTAGACGGCAGTTATGAAAATACCAGGTTCGCCCAGTTTGACACCTTTTTCGAGGGACTGTTCCGGAAACAACGCCTACTGGATATTCTTAAAAACTTTATCTGTTTTTCCAATAACGGAAAAGAGACCGTGAAAATACTGGCAGGCTACCACCAGTATTTTGCCGTTAAAAAAGCCATTGAATCTACCCGGAACGCCACTCTTACCGACGGCAAGGGCGGAGTATTCTGGCATACGCAGGGGAGCGGCAAATCACTGTCCATGGTCTTTTACGCCCACCTCCTGCAAGAGGCTCTGGAAAGCCCGACCATCGTTGTTCTTACCGACAGGAACGACCTGGACGACCAGTTATACGGGCAATTTGCCAAATGCAAGGGCTTCCTGAGGCAGGAACCCATCCGGGCAGAAAGCAGGGAACACCTGAAAAAACTTTTACAGGGGAGGAAAGCCAACGGGATTTTCTTTACCACCATGCAGAAGTTTGAGGAATCCCATGAGGCTCTTTCCGAACGCAGAAACATCATCGTCATGGCGGATGAGGCCCACCGTGGGCAATACGGGCTGGCGGAAAAGATCAGGATTTCCACAAATGAAGAAGGCGAGAAAATTGCCAAAAGAGTTGTCGGCACGGCGCGCATCATCCGCAACAGCCTGCCGAATGCCACCTATATCGGCTTTACGGGAACTCCCGTCTCCACCAAAGACAGAAGCACCCGCGAAGTGTTCGGGGACTACATTGACGTCTATGACATGACTCAGGCGGTTGAGGACGGAGCCACCCGCCCGGTTTACTATGAAAGCCGAGTGATCAAACTGAATCTGGATCAGGAAACCCTGAAGCGGATTGATAACGAATACGAGCTCATGGCCGCCAACGCCGACCCGGACGTGATTGAACGCAGCAAGCGGCAGCTGGGGCAAATGGAAGCCATTCTGGGCAATGACAACACCATTGATTCCCTTGTCCGCGACATTCTGGACCACTATGAGCATTACCGGGAAGGCCTGTTGACGGGCAAGGCCATGATTGTGGCTTATTCCCGCCCCATCGCCATGAAAATTTACCGGCGCATACTGGAATTGCGCCCGGAATGGACAGAAAAGGCAAAGGTGGTGATGACTTCCGGAAATAATGATCCGGAAGAATGGAGGGAAATCATCGGCAACAAGAGCTACAAAAATGAATTGGCCAGGGAGTTCAAGGATAATGACAGCCCGATGAAAATCGCCATTGTGGTGGATATGTGGCTGACCGGGTTTGACGTTCCCTCCCTGGCGACCATGTATGTCTACAAGCCGATGAGCGGCCATAACCTCATGCAGGCCATTGCCCGCGTCAACCGCGTGTTCGGCGACAAGGAAGGAGGGCTGGTGGTGGATTATGTGGGCATCGCTTCCGCCCTGAAGCAGGCGATGAATGATTACACAGGCCGGGATAAAGCCAACTACGGAGATACCGACGTGGCCAAAGCGGCCCATCCCAAGTTTCTGGAAAAACTCAGCATCTGCCGGGATCTGTTCCATGGATTTGACTATTCCGGATTCACGACGGGTACTGATCTTGAACGAGCCAGATGCATCAGCGGAGCGGTTAATTTTATCATTGGCAGGGATAAGGAAAAGAAACAGGAATGTTTCCTCAGGGAAGCGCTGATGCTGCGCCAGGCCCTGTCCCTGTGCGCCTCCATCACCCAGGAAACCGACCGTTTCGAAGCCGCCTTCTTTGAGTCCGTCCGGGTTCTGGTGCAAAGGCTCAGAAGCGCGGGTGCCGGGAAGAAAATTTCCCTGAAGGAGATGAACGACAGAATTAACGCACTGTTAAAACAAAGCATCCGGAGCGAAGGCGTCATCAATTTATTTTCCGATGTTTCCAGGGAGTTTTCTCTTTTTGATCCAACGTTTCTTGAGGAAATTGCGAGGATGAAGGAAAAGAACCTTGCCCTGGAATTGCTTAAAAAGCTGATTCTGGAACAAGTCTCCATTTACAAGAGGACCAACATCGTCAAGTCGGAAAAATTCAGCGAGAAGATGCAACGGCTGATTAATTCCTACATCAATGGGTTAATTACCAATGAAGAAGTCATTGCGGAGATGCTGAAACTCGCGAAACAGATGGCGGAAGCCCGCAAGGAAGGAAGAAATCATGGCCTTTCCCCCGAAGAAGAAGCTTTCTACGACGCGCTGAACAGGCCGCAGGCCGTTAAGGATTTCTATAAGAATGACGAGCTGATCGCCATGAGCAGGGAATTAACGGAGGCTCTGCGCAGAAACAGCACCATCGACTGGCAAAAACGCACTCAGGCGCGGGCAAAAATGCGCACCATGATCAAACGTCTTTTAAAAAAATACAAGTACCCGCCCGATGATGTGCCGGAGGCTCTTCAAACCGTCATGAGCCAGTGTGAGCTGTGGGCGGATAATATCATGGATGTCAGGAAAAAGAGTTATTTGAATGATTCTTCCGGGGATGAGGGAGCCCTCAGAGCAGCGGAAGATCCGGAACAATACGGGGTCAGCAGCTGATCATGGCAAGATACTCAACCAGGGAAGGGTAATGGAATCCGCATCTGCCTGTTCCGGACATCGCCGGAGAGGCATATTCCCTCCGTTCGGATTTTTTCTCTTGCCAGACTGCGCCCCGTGTGGTTTACTGCGCCCCGCAACGGCAGAAACGCCTGAGCAGACAGCCCCATAGTGTAATTGGTAACACACCTGATTTTGGTTCAGTATTTCTAGGTTCGAGTCCTGGTGGGGCTGCCAATCCAACCCTCCTTCAAGGAGGGTTTTTTGTTGCCTTTTTTCAGGATTCATCCTCTTCCGGAGCAAGCTTGAACGCCATTCCCCCATCATCCGCACAGATTCTTGAAAATCCAGCAATCGTCCTGCCGCGCATGGAACATGCGGGGGTGGAGGGAAATGCCGGAAAGAAGGGTATTCCATGAGCATCGCACACACGGCATTCCGGGACGGTAAAAGCTCTTGCGTTACAGGGATTTTTTTGCATAATCCCCCGGCAGGAATGACGGAAAAACCTATACAACTTGGGCTTGCCGGTCTGGGAACGGTCGGTTCCGGCGTTTATGAAACGCTGTGCCGCAATCACGCCCTTCTGGAAGCCCGGAGCAAGATTCCTTTCAGGCTCAAGCGCATCGCCGTGCGCAACCTGGAAAAGCCCCGGGAAACCGTCGTTCCCCGGGAACTGCTGACGGACGATTGGCAGGATTTGGTAAACGACCCGGAGATAGACATCATTATTGAGCTGATTGGCGGAACGCGCCAGGCTTACGACCTGGTGACGCTGGCCCTCCGTGCCGGCAAGCCCGTCGTTACGGGGAACAAGGCTCTTCTGGCCGAATACGGAGCGGAGATTTTCAAGCTTTCCGCGGAAATGGGCACCCCTATTTATTTCGAAGCGTCCGCCGGCGGCGGCATCCCCATTATCCAGAGCTTGCAGAATTCCCTGATTTGCAACCACATCAATTCCATTGTGGGCATTATCAACGGAACGTCCAACTATATTCTCTCCGCCATGGGGGAACACGGGGCCGATTACGCGGACGCCCTGGCCCAGGCCCAGAAGCTGGGCTTCGCGGAAGAAGACCCCTCCCTGGACGTCAACGGCTGGGACGCCGCCCATAAGGCGCTCATCCTGGCGATGCTGGCCTACGGAACAACCATTTCCCCGGATAAAATTTACGTCAGAGGTATTGAGAATATCACCAGCCGGGATTTCGAATTTGCCAAAAAACTGGGCTATACCATCAAGCTCCTTGTCGTCATCCGCTACCATGAGGAGCAGGAAGACGCTCTGGAACTGCGTGTCCAGCCCTGTTTTGTCCATGACTGGCATATCCTGGCTTCCGTGAACGGCGTGTTCAACGCCATTTCCGTCAATGGGGACATTGTGGGGGAAACGCTGTTTTACGGCCGCGGAGCGGGCATGAACCCCACAGCTTCCGCCGTCATCAGCGACATCATCACCGCCATGCGCGAAAGCCGCTATCCGGAATACCATACGGGCTTCAACCCCTATGCCAAGGCCTGCGGGATCATGCATATCAATGATACGGTCACTCCGTATTACGTCCGCTTCCAGGTAGCGGACCAGCCGGGAGTCATTGCGGAAATAGCCCGCATTCTGGCCACCTTCGGCATCGGCATTTCCGCCACCTCTTCCGCTCCCAGCCATATTGATGAAGGCGGAGCCCCCTGGAACGACCTCGTTTTCATCCTCCATTCCTGCCCGTGGGGCCAGCTCCAGAAGGCTCTGGAGGAAATAACCCGCATTTCCTGCGTGGCGGCGGAGCCCCGCGTCCTGCGCATAGAACATCTTCTTCCTCAATCCTAACCTACATATCATCCTGTTACATGGCTCTTATCGTTCAAAAATTCGGGGGCAGCTCCGTCGGCACCATTGACCGCATCCGCAATGTAGCGCGCCGCATCCATGAAACCGCCAGGGAAGGCAACCAGGTGGTCGCCGTCGTTTCCGCCATGAGCGGCGTGACGGACAAGCTGATCGGGCTTGCCAGGGAATTGTCTGAAACGCCTTGCGAACGTGAACTTGACGTGCTGATGGCCACCGGTGAACAGCAGTCCATCGCCCTGCTCTGCATGGCCCTGCATGAACTGGGTGAAAAAGCCATGTCCTTTACGGGGGCGCAGGCCGGAATCACCACCTTCGGCAGCCACACGCGGGGGCGCATCCACAGCATTGACCCGACGCTGATGAACAAGTACCTGCAGGAAGGCAACATCCTTATCTGCGCCGGCTTTCAGGGGGTTACGGAAGAAGGAATGGTCCAGACGCTGGGCCGCGGAGGTTCCGACCTCTCCGCCATCGCCATCGCGGCCGCTCTGAAAGCGGACGTGTGCCAGATTTTTACAGATGTGGACGGCGTCTATACCTGTGACCCCCGCGTGGTCAAAGACGCCAAGAAAATACAAACCCTTTCATATGACGAGATGCTGGAAATGGCTTCCAACGGGTCCAAGGTGATGCAGTCGCGTTCCGTGGAATTCGCCAAAAAATTCGGTGTCGTCTTTGAAGTTCGCAACTCCATGAACAACAACCCCGGTACAATCGTGCAAGAAGAAACCCCCTCCATGGAAGCCGTCGTCATCCGCGGCATTTCCATTGACCGCAACCAGGCCCGCGTCACCATTACCGGCATTCCGGACCAAATCGGCTACACGGCCCAGATACTGGGTGCCCTGGCAGAAGCGGAAATCAACCTGGATATGATTCTGGCCAATACTGCCCACGACGGCTATGTCCGCCAGTCCTTTACGATGCCCTCCAACGAACTGGGCCGCGCCCAGGCCGCCCTTAAACCGGTCATGGCCGCCCTCGGCTCCACCGTCAAGGTGGAAACGGAAGCGGGGCTGGCCAAGCTCTCCCTGGTCGGCATCGGCATGCGTTCCCACTCGGGCGTGGGAGCCACCGCTTTCAAGGCCCTGGCGGACGCCAACATCAAGACCGGCATGATTTCCACCTCGGAAATCAAGATTGCCGTGATGGTGGACGAATCCGATATTGAGGAAGCGGCCCGGGTAGTACATAAGGCGTTCAACCTGGGAGCCTGATTTTTCAGTATTTATCAACTCGTTTTTCCGCGCCGGTTCACGTCCCCGTGAACCGGCTTTTTCATGCGGCAAAAAAAGCAGCCCCTTCCCGGAAGAGGAACGCCATCCCCCCGTTTCCTTCCAATTTTCGAATGAAGGAAGGGAGTCTCTCTCCTCATGCTGTTGCGGGCGTAATGGCCGTCTCAGGAACACAGGAGAATGACGCCGCCCTTTCCCTGTTCCGGTTTTACCGGCTTGCCGCCCGCGTTTTTCAGAATTTCCATAAAATCCATACCTTCAGGAACGGAAATTCTCCGGTTCTCCATGCAGGAAAGGGAAGTCCTTACAGGTACGGAGCAAAAAAAGCACAACAAACAAAAGGTTCATCCACAGGGGATCAACCGCCCCCCCCCCCCCACCGCGCAGAGGCTGCCGCAGCCCATCCCTTCTATTGCACCCGTATCGTCTGCTCAATCAGTTCGTTCAGGCGCGGCGCAGTAATGCCGCCGACCATATCCTTCAGCTTCATCCCTTCCAGATACAGAACCGTCAGAGGGACGGCTTCCAGGCCATATTTGCGAGCTATGTCCGGATAGGCATCCGCATCAATCAACACGGCAAACGCCTTGCCGTTCTGCGATTCGGCATAAGATTTTACCGCCTGGACGTAATCCATGGCCGGGCGGCTCCACGAAGCGTAAAAAACAAGGAGCACCTTGCGGCCGGATAATTCCGTAAGCTGCCGCATGTCCTCACCCTTGTAATCCATCCATACGGGGGCCTTTTTCTTAGGTTTTGAAGGAGGGAGGACTTTTTTGGGAGGGTCAAACGTCCTTTCCAGAGGGCGCGGAGCGGGCTTTTTTTCCGCATAACGGGCGCGCCGTTCACTGGAATCGTCGCACCCGGTCAGGCCGGCCGCCAGCAAACCGCAGACCAATATGAACAAGCCCTGTTTCATCCGCAGGCAAGTATGCCCGGAGAAGGCGAATTTGCAAGCCTGAAACCCATCCCGCTTTTCGCGTTGCCCCTCCCCCTTCTTTCTGTTATGGTGAAGGTTGCATGAATGGCGTCCCTCCACTGGAATTCGCAGGGGTTTCCCACTGGGCGGCCCTGGCCGTCCTCCTGGCGGCGGGAGCCTGCATCCTGGAGCTGGGGCAGTCCTACAAGAAAACCGTCAGAAACCGCACTACCTTCTGGCTGGGGGCGGCCTGCCTGTTCAGCCTGGTTCCCGACCTGGCCGCCATGCTGGCCGATGAACCGGAAAAGAACTGGACATGGATGCTCCCCCTGCATTTCTGCTCCGTCATGCAGGTGGTGTGCGCCCTGAGCCTGTGGATACCCTCCCGGCGGCTGCGCTCCGTGGCCTATTACTGCGTGCTGTGCGCAACCCTCCAGGGGCTGGTGACTCCTTCCGTGGCCCATGATTTCCCCTCATGGACGTATTTTGCCTTTTTCCTTTCCCACGG
>OLXS01000894.1_pt1 | contig 11129 bp, 9 predicted proteins | sample 1673921 | NCBI WGS metagenome assembly OLXS01 (sample SAMEA103958134, study PRJEB25191) | human gut metagenome
TTATGACGGAAGGGCTGCAGAATCCCGTTGTCTTTTTCCAGCATTATGCAGAAGATAATGCCGAGGATTTGCAGATCAAGTCTGCTGCAGATATGGGTGCATTGATTTTTGATGGTCTTTGCGATGGTCTTTTCTTGTTCAATCAGGGAAGTTTGAGTCATGCGGTAGTGGATGGCATCGCTTTCGGAATCTTACAGGCGGGTCGTCTCCGTACTTCTAAAACTGAATATATTTCTTGTCCGGGCTGTGGACGTACGCTCTATGATCTGGAAAAGACGATTGCCCGTATCAAGGCAGCTACTTCGCATTTAAAAGGTCTGAAGATTGGTATCATGGGATGCATTGTGAATGGTCCCGGTGAAATGGCGGATGCAGATTACGGTTATGTAGGTGCAGGACGCGGAAAGATTAGTCTTTATAAAGGCAAGGTTTGTGTGGAGAAAAATATTCCGGAAGAAGAAGCAGTGGAAAGACTGCTGGAATTTATTCGGAATGACCGGAAAGATATAGAGCTTTAATTAGAATATTTTTTATAGTTAAGACAGGAGTTGCCTTAAGTTTGCTTAGGGCAATTTCTGTCTTTTCTTTTATCATTAACATAATATCAAACATGAATAAAATAATGGAAGATGAATTTAATTATCAGGCAGTGCCCTATGGATATACCCACTGCTTCAATGCCTGCTGTCCGAAAGGAGAGAAATGTTTGCATCGTTTGGTGGCGGTGCATAGTACTAATCAATATCCTACACTGTCAGTAGTTAATCCGAACTGTATTCCGGAGGACGCGAAAGCTTGTCCTTTCTATAAGTCTATTCGCAAGATACGTGTGGCATGGGGTGTCCGGGCTTTGCTGGATGATGTGCCTCTCAAAGATGCTGTATCCATTAAAGACCGTCTGCTCCAACATTTCGGACGGTCGCTATACTATCGCTTTTATCGTAAAGAATACTCGATTGACCCTGAACAACAGGAATTTATCCGTCGATTGTTTCGTCAGAAAGGTATCAAGAAAGAGCCGGCATTTGAGTACTACACAGAAGAATATAAGTGGTAATTATCTGCCATCTGTAACAAATCGTGTGTATTGTGTTGATGTATAATGAATTATACGGTTGCAGATAGTATTGTAGATTAAGATATCTGCAATACTGTCTGTTGTTTTAATACTACCTTATATTACACATCCTGTTTCTCCATACTTCGTCCCATATCACTGTAGGTGAAGGCTATTCACTTTGTTTGTCCTCCTTTTCTGCATAGAAGTAACGGTAAAATGAATATTTTGCTATATTGCTATAAGTCGTTGGTATATAGATGATTTCTGCCTGATATTTGTTTCAGGCAGTTTCAAAAGCTTGAAACACTTTGTTTCACCGTACGAAACACTTTGTTTCAAGGCATGAAACACTCTGTTTCAAAGCATGGAACACTTTGTTTCATCGGTTGAAACAGATATTGAAACTGTACTTCTCTAATATGTGGATGCTAACATCTACTGTCTATATCACTTTTCATTGCTTAAATAGCAATGTTTTAAGAGGTAACTTGGGGTTGTTTTTCTAAGATTTAGTACATTTGGCAGATGTAAGCCTTTGCATCGTTGGATACCGGTGTGTGCGATCGGATGTTTTTCGTAACAAAGAATATGAGTTCTATATAGCAGGGACAGATGCTGTTTATGATAAAAGGAAAATTGATGAAATGCTTCGTTATGAAAGTAAAGGCAGTAAAATTGTTCGTTTAAATGACTTGTTATATCAATGGAAATAAAATATTTTGAAGACAGAAATGATTGGCGAAAGTGGCTGATTGACAACTTTGAGACTGCCAATGAAATTTGGTTTGTATTTCCCGGCAAATCTTCGGGAAAGAAAAGTATTACATACAATGACGCTGTGGAAGAAGCCCTTTGTTTTGAGTGGATTGACAGTACAATAAAGTCGCTTGATGAAGAACATAAAATTCAGCATTTCACACCTAGAAACCCTAAAAGCACATACTCACAAGCCAACAAAGAAAGACTTAAGTGGTTATTGGGAAATAAAATGGTGCATCCTAAGTTTGAGGATAAAATACGAAATGTTTTGTCTGATCCTTTTGTCTTTCCAGATGATATAATCGACAGATTGAAAGAAGATAAAATAATATGGGAAAATTATCAACGTTTTTCTGATGCATATAAACGTATTCGAATAGCATATATTGAAGCAGCGAGGAAACGACCTGAAGAATTTGAAAAGCGATTAAATAACTTTATCAATAAAACGAAAGACAACAAAATAATAGCAGGATTTGGTGGAATTGACAAATACTATTGATTCAGATTAGATGCCGGCGTCTAACTGACTTGTATCATAATATTTACTGTTGTTCTGTTTGAATAGCGTAAAAAATAAAAAACTCTATAATTAGGCTTGTCCAACTTGAAGGTCTTAAAGACATAATATACTTTATAATGAATAAATATATTTCTATATTCTTCTGTGTACAGATTATTGCATTAAATTTATTTGCGATGCAACCGAAAGTAACCCCTGTCGATTATGTGCGTCCTCAGATTGATACTCACAAATCGAGATGGTTCTTTTTCTCTTCGGCTTCCCGCCCGTTTGGAATGGTTAGTCTGAGCCCGGATACATGGACGGAAGGAAGCTGGAATTCAGGTTATCTGTATAACTCCAAGGAGATACGTTGTTTCAGTCACGTACATTGCTGGCAGCTTGCCGGTGTCCCGGTGATGCCTACAACCGGAGAGGTAAAGGGACACAAAGGTATGGATGCCTATAAATCAACCTACTCTCACGAGACGGAAATAGTGAAACCCGGATATCATAAAGTAGAACTTGATACTTATCAGATAAGAGTGGAACTGACCTCTACATCCAGAGTCGGTATGCATCGGTATACTTATCCTGCAGGAGAAAAAGCAAATGTACTTTTTGATGTTGGTGCTCTTCTGGCACATGGAAAAACAGAAAAGGCCGCTATTCACCGGATATCATCAAAAGAAATCGGAGGATATTCTGTTCTGGCACCTACATCACGTCGCAAAAAGCCGGTGACAGTGTATTTTGTGGCCCGGTTCAATCAGAATATGACAGCATTCGGAGGCTGGGAGAAGGAAGGCAAGGAGAAGAAACTGGTACATAAAAACTCAATTGAAGGAGCAGATATCGGAGGATACGCTTCGTTTGGAAAACTGAAAAAACAAACTTTGTTGATGAAGGTGGGCATATCCTATGTCAGTGAAGAGCAAGCTCGCATCAATCTGGAAAAGGAACTTGCCCACTGGAATTTTGACCGTGTGAAAGAGGATGCTTTTGCCGAATGGAATCGTGAACTAGGCAAGATAACCGTAGAAGGTGGTAGTGAAGAGGAAAAGATTAAGTTTTATACAGACCTTTGGCATTCTCTTCTGGGCCGTCACACGTTTTCGGATTTCAATGGAAAATATATAGATAATACAGGCGAGGAGCCTGTAGTGCGTCAAGTTCCTTTGGATAATGGTACACCGACAAGAAATACATATAATTCGGATGCTTTTTGGGGAAGTGAATTTAATCTGAATATATTGTGGTCGATAGCATATCCGAAAGTAATGAGTGAATTTGTCTCTACTTTAGTGGATTATTATACGAATGGCGGGATGATTGCTCGCGGCCCCAGTGGTGGTAATTATACTTATGTGATGGTGGGTGATCAGGCCACTCCTCTCATTGCGGCTGCCTATAATAAGGGAATCCGCGATTTTGATATAGAATCCGCTTATCAGGGTTGTTTGAAGAATTCTGAGCCGGGTGGTATCCGTGATTATGTAGGCTATAAGACAAATCCCGGTAATTTTATGCAGCAATACGTTGATAAGGGATTTGTGCCGGAGCCAACGACTAAAAGTCCTCATGCGGAGGGATGTGCGATGACTCTTTACTTCGCTTACGAGGACTGGTGCATGGCACAGTTCGCCAAAGGACTGGAAAAAGAAGATGTATACCGGAAATACTTGCAACGCTCGTTCAACTACCGCTATGTGTACGATAAACAAAGCGGATGGATGCGTCCGCGTACAACGGATGGTTCTTGGATGAGGAACTTCTCACCGATTGGGAAAGGATTCAACATGCCGGGATTTGTGGAGAGTAATGCTGCTATTTTTACCTATTATGTACCCCATAACATCAAAGATCTGATTTATTTAATAGGGGGAAATGAGGCTTTTGTCACGAAACTCAACCAACAGTTTGAACTGGCTTCACAGGATAACTTCATAAGTAAGCATGGAGAACATGCTCACAACTGGATTGATTATGAGAATCAGCCCTCTCTTCACATGGCGCATCTGTTTAGTCATGCCGGTGCACCTTGGCTTACGCAATATTGGGTGAGACGCATCAAGAAAGAAGTTTTCGGTGATATTACTCCGTTTGGAGGATACAATGGAGATGAAGATCAGGGACAGATGGGGGCATTGGGTGTATTGATGGCTATCGGTCTGTTTGATGTGCAGGGAGGTGCCTCCACTACGCCACAATATGAAATAACATCTCCGATATTCGATAAGATTACCATTCAGCTTGATAACAGATATTATCCGGGCAAGGAGGTTGTTATTGAAACGGTTAATAACTCTCCGAAGAATGTTTATATTCAGAGAGTAAGCTGGAACGGAGTGGAACACTCTTCTTTTCAGTTGGCGCATGAAGAATTAGTTAAAGGAGGACATCTGGTGATTGAGTTAGGTGATACTCCGAATAAATCATGGGGAGTTAATTGAGCAGGAAACCTGCACAAATGCTTTGATTTATTTTGTTTATACACCAAGTGTCGTTGCTGAAATAAACCGCCTTACAATTGCAACGTTTGCAACTTTGTTGCACGAATCATTCGCTACCTTTGCAACAGATAAAAAGAAAGGATGATTATGGGACATTGTAGTTGTTGCGCACATACACATGAATGTGCACCTGAAAAGCATATAGAAAAGCAAGAATCGATATTCTCTGAATATTGGAAAGTGGGACTTTCATTTATTCTGCTGATAAGTGGAATTGTAATGAATGCTTTGGACTTCACTTTTTTCCGTGAAGGATATTTTTCCTTGATATGGTATATTGTAGCATATCTCCCGGTCGGCTTACCCGTAATGAAAGAAGCATGGGAGAGTATAAAGGATAAGGATTACTTCAGTGAGTTCACACTGATGTTTATAGCTACGCTTGGAGCTTTTTATATTGGCGAATATCCCGAAGGAGTAGCAGTTATGCTGTTTTATTCCATAGGAGAACTGTTTCAGGAAAAGGCTGTTGATAGGGCAAAACGTAATATCGGGGCACTATTAGATGTCAGGCCGGAAGAGGCGGCAGTCGTCAGAGAAAATGGGGTAGTTGTCGAGAATCCTAAGAAGGTAAAAGTAGGAGAAACGATTGAAATAAAAACAGGTGGCCGTGTACCTTTGGACGGAATGATGCTGAATGATGTAGCAGCGTTCAATACGTCAGCACTGACAGGAGAAAGTGTACCTCGTAGCATACGCAAGAATGAGGAAGTACTTGCCGGAATGATTGTTACCGATAAAGTAATCCGGATAAGAGTGACCAGGCCTTTCGATAAGAGCGCCCTTGCCCGTATCCTGGAACTCGTTCAGAATGCATCGGAACGTAAAGCTCCGGCAGAATTGTTTATCCGTAAATTTGCCCGTGTCTATACACCTATTGTTACGGGTTTGGCGGTTCTGATCGTTCTGCTTCCATTCCTTTATTCATTGATAAGTCCTCCGTTTGTGTTTGCTTTTAATGACTGGTTGTACAGGGCTTTGGTTTTTCTGGTGATCTCGTGTCCGTGTGCTTTGGTAGTAAGTATTCCGCTGGGATATTTCGGTGGTATCGGAGCGGCCTCCCGGTTGGGAATCTTATTTAAAGGAGGGAATTATCTGGATGCCATTACAAAAATAAACACAGTGGTCTTTGATAAGACCGGAACCCTTACGAAAGGTACATTTGAGGTACAGTCCTGTAAATGCGAACCCGGTATTTCCGAGGAAGAGCTTGTCAGATTAGTCGCTTCGGTAGAGCGTGACAGTACGCATCCTATTGCTAAAGCTGTTGTGAACTATGCAAAGCTGCGGCATATAGAACTCTCACCACCCGTTACTGACAGCAAAGAATATGCGGGACTTGGTCTGGAAGCGACAGTGGGTGACGTCTCTGTCTTGGTAGGTAATTGCCGTCTACTTGCTAAGTTTCAGATAAAGTATCCGCCCGAACTCCTTTTTATCACAGATACGATTGTTGTCTGTGCGATAGGGAACAGTTATGCCGGTTATCTGTTGTTATCAGATACTTTGAAAGAGGATGCAACGGCAGCTGTTCAGAACTTGAAAGCGCTGGGAATCCAAAACATTCAGATATTATCCGGTGATAAACAAAGTATTGTTAGTAACTTTGCAGAGAAGCTGGGCATCTCGGAAGCTTACGGTGATCTGCTTCCTGATGGAAAGGTGAAGCATTTGGAAGAATTGCGCCGGCATGCCGAAAATCAGGTTGCCTTTGTGGGCGACGGCATGAATGATGCTCCGGTACTGGCTTTAAGCAACGTAGGTATTGCCATGGGTGGCCTGGGCAGTGATGCAGCTATTGAAACGGCTGATGTGGTAATACAGACTGACCAGCCTTCTAAGGTTGCTGAGGCGATAAAGGTAGGAAAACTGACGCGCAGGATTGTATGGCAGAATATTTCACTGGCATTTGGGGTGAAATTGCTTGTGCTGATATTGGGAGCCGGTGGACTGGCTACACTTTGGGAAGCTGTCTTTGCGGATGTCGGTGTGGCGCTGATTGCCATCATGAATGCTGTGAGGATACAGAAAATGATAAAATAAAAGAATATGGAAGAAAAAGTTTATTTGGATAAGTTGGCAAAAAGAGACATCAAGCCGACGGCAATAAGACTTCTCATATTAAAGAGTATGATGGAAGCGGGACGTGCAGTGTCTCAGCTTGATCTTGAAACGTTGCTGGATACGGTTGATAAGTCGACTATATCCCGGACAATTACACTTTTCCTGTCTCATCATCTGATACACAGTATAGATGATGGAAGCGGCTCATGGAAATATGCAGTTTGTGATGATGCTTGTAATTGTGTGCTGAAAGACCTGCATTCGCATTTTTATTGCGAAAGATGCCATCGGACATTCTGTCTTGAGAAGATTCATATTCCGGTAATCGACCTGCCGAAAGGATTTACTTTGAATAGTGTGAATTATGTAGTAAAGGGAGTTTGTGCAGGATGTTCCAGAGTGGGGGATTAATAGCAGATCGATAAGAATAAATAATAAAAAACACCGGAATCCGAACTGAAAAATATCATCGAATTCCGGTGTTTATTATTTAATGATTACTGGTTAGTCAATATTGGGATTCAAGGCATGCCAGTCTTTGATGGCCGGAATGATACCCATTTCGATCACTTCATCACGAAGCTTGCACAAGTGTTCGTAGCTCTTTTCCAGTTCTTCCTGTTCAGAAGGAGATCCGGCCACCTCTTTATAAGTAACGCCATCTTTAGTAATGGAAGTTTCCATAGCCATCATGATATGGTCAAAACCATGGCTGTGTACGTATGTGCCTGCCGGCCAGCGGAAAGGCTTTCCGCCCATAGCGGCAGCAATCATTTCGATAGAGACATAGGCGGGGCTTTGGAATGAAGAGCGGCCACGCAAGGCAATAATGTTGGCGCCGCCTTTGATAACCTTAGCTTGTATCTCTGTCCATTGTTCTTTAGTCAAGGCGGGAGTTCCGATGATGTCCAATAACGGTTTGCCGTCCACTTTGGCAGTGGAGGCATATACGGCCATTTGTTCGCCATGACCGCCGTATGTGCGGCAGTTCTGAATTTCAGAAGCCGGGATATGGAAGTATTTCACCAGTTCGTTTTGCAGACGGGTGCTGTCCAGGGCAGCCAATGTAGAAACTTGTGAAGGTTTCAAACCTGAATACAACAAAGTAATCAAGCCGGTGATGTCTGCAGGATTAAAGATGACAACGATATGTTTTACGTTCGGGCAATATTGACGAACGTCTTTTCCGAATTGAGCGGCAATCTCTGCATTTCCTTTCAACAGATCTTCGCGGGTCATACCTGCCTTACGGGCTGCTCCACCGGAAGAAACAATATAAGAAGCTCCGGTCAGCGCTTCTTTGATGTCGGAAGTATAGGTAAGGTTGACACCTTCAAAACCGCAATGATACAGTTCTTCAGCTACTCCTTCCAAAGCTGGTGCGAATGGATCATAGAGACAAATATTCGGAGTGAGTTTCATCATCATGGCAGTTTGAGCCATATTGGAGCCAATCATTCCGGCTGCTCCTACAATTGTAAGTTTCTCGTTGGTTAAAAATTCCATAAAGCTATCTATTTAAAGGTGAATAATCTGTTATTTCTTTTTGTCGCTACAAAGTTAACACTTTATTGACCTGATTGTTCATTGAAAATAGTTTTATCAGATAACGAAAAGTTATAGCTGACTGATTGAGGGATCTATTCAAAATAGATTATCTTTGTATCTTATATAATATAATAGATAAGAATATGAGCATCGAATTAGGAAAGTTCAACCAGCTTGAAGTCGTGAAGGAAGTCGATTTCGGCGTATATCTCGACGGAGGAGAGGAGGGGGAGATTTTGTTGCCCACCCGTTATGTGCCCGAAGACTGTAAAATAGGAGACTTTTTGAATGTCTTTCTTTATCTGGATATGGATGAGAGATTGATTGCCACTACGCTGACTCCGTTGGTGCAGGTAGGGCAGTTTGCCTGTCTGGAAGTGGCATGGGTGAATCAGTTTGGAGCTTTCTTGAACTGGGGGTTGATGAAGGACCTTTTTGTGCCGTTCAGTGAGCAGAAGATGAAGATGCAGGTTGGACGGAAGTACGTGATTCATGCACATTTGGATGATGAAAGTTATCGCATTGTGGCTTCGGCAAAGGTGGAACGCTATCTGTCGAAAGACAGGCCGGAGTATGCTTCGGGGGATGAAGTGAATATTCTCATTTCGCAGAAAACGGATTTGGGCTTCAAGGCAATCATAGACAATAAGTATAGCGGTTTGCTTTACGAAAACGAGATATTTTCTACATTGCAGACAGGTATGGAGATGAAGGCTTTTGTGAAACAGGTGCGCGAAGACGGCAAGGTGGATTTGATCCTTCAGAAACCAGGCTTTGAGAAGATAGATGATTTCTCGAAAACCTTGCTGAATTATATCAGGGAGAATGACGGAAGGATCAGACTGAATGATAAAAGTCCTGCGGAAGATATTTATGCTACATTTGGTGTCAGCAAGAAGACCTTTAAGAAAGGAGTGGGTGACTTATATAAGAAACACCTGATAACCTTGCACGAAGATGGCATCACTTTGGCAGACTCCTAATCAGAATAGGGAAATCCCTATGTATGAATAGAGAGAATCACTGGGGTGGGGAGTTTCCTCGCCCTATTTTTGTAGTATCAGATTAAATAAAGAAGTAATAATAAAAACTAGATAAGTTATGCGTAAGATAATAATAAGTTTCTGCATCCTGTTATCCGCTCTCTCTTTACAAGCGCAGTCCGTCAGCGGAATCCGTATTGACGGTGGTAATACCCCTATTCTTGTTTACTTTGGTGGAAACCAGATGTGCTTGCCGACTACCACTTGCTTTGTAGCTAACCTGGATCGGGGATATTACACGGTTGAGGTTTATGCTACCCGTTTCACCCGTCCGGGAGAGCGTGTTTGGAAAGGGGAGAGGTTGTACAACGAACGTATTTACTTCGACGGAAGAGGTGTGAAAGATATTTTTGTAGATGACCGTCATGCCAATGTCCGTCCGGGCAGACCGGGACAAGGAGAACACCGTCCGAATTATGACCGTCACGACAGGGTGATGAACGATCAGCTTTTTAAAACGTTCTATAATAATCTGAAAAAAGAACCGTTTGAGGATGATCGCATGGCATTGCTTAATACTGCATTGGCAAATTCAGATTTTACGTCTGCCCAATGTCTCCAAGTGACAAAGCTCTATACTTTTGATGATGACCGAATGGCAATCATGAAAAAGATGTATCCCCGGATTGTTGACAAGGAGGCTTTCTTTACGGTGATTGCTACACTGACGTTTTCTTCCAATAAGGATGAAATGAATAAGTTTGTGCAGAACTATGGCAGACGCTGATACTAACTATTAAAACTATATGGCTATGAAAAAGATACATATCATCCTACTGTTGGCATTGGGACTGGGAGTCAGCAGCTGTTTTACCAGCTATATTTCTAACAAGCAGGTTATGGGTGTACAGCAAGGGATGACTCAAAGAGATGTTGAAAGTATTTTGGGAAAACCGGATTACCGACGTTTCGACGGTGATATGGAAGAATGGGAATTTCATCGTGATAACGGGACGCCTGTTTTGACTTCGGAGCCCATGACAATCATTGTTCAGTTTGCCAATAAAAAGGTGATCAGTATGGATACATTCAAAGGCTATGGCAGACCTTCGCCGCATCCGGTCGTAGTACCTCCTCCTACTGTCACTACTGTTGAAGTTGTTCCCGGTCACCAGCCGGAAGAAATTCGTCTGATGACGGATACTGAGTTTAATAACTTCATCGAGAAGTTGAAATTCACAATTATGAGTGATGACCAGAAGAGGTTGATCGGACAGATGTTGGACAAGCATGATGTTACTTCAAGCCAATGTGTGAGAATTGTAAAAGAGATTTCTTATACGCCCGATCAGGTTGAGATGATGAAGAAACTTTATCCTTATGTAAGGGATAAGCAGAATTTTAATAAGGTGATTGATAGCTTGTTTTCCACTGTGTATAAAGATGAAATGTACAAGTTTATCAAAGAATATCATCAAACAAATAAATGATAGGAGATTAAATTATGAAGCGAATATTATTTTTACTCTTTGCTATCGGGCTGACTGTCGGTACGACAGCGATGGCTGGAATGAGCACTAGCAAAGTGCGTAAGGAAACACGCTTTCTTACTGATAAAATGGCATACGAATTGAGTTTGAGCACTCAGCAATATAATGATGCGTATGAGATTAATTACGACTTTATTTATTCTGTCCGTA
>OLXS01000900.1_pt1 | contig 11080 bp, 10 predicted proteins | sample 1673921 | NCBI WGS metagenome assembly OLXS01 (sample SAMEA103958134, study PRJEB25191) | human gut metagenome
GTCGGCACAGTTGCTGGATTGCTCGGACACAGCCAACCGTCGACCACGCTGGATATCTACACCCACGCGTTCGATAAGAACAAGAAAGCCGCCAGCCAGATCATGCAGAACGAATTGGAAATCTAAATAATATAGATTTTTATAATATTTAATTCTAATGTTGACAAGATCAAAATAAAATGATATTATCGAAACGCGAGGTGACACACAGATGAAAATTACAAAAACCAGCGTATGTCCTGTATGCGGAGACAGGCTAAATATCAGCAAACTGTCCTGCCCCTCTTGCAAAGCAGAGTTTCCTGTGGAAGAAAATATTTCTGAGTACGACCGGCTCGATGCCGCGCAGGCCGACTTCTTGCGTACGTTTTTAACCTGCCGCGGAAATATGAAGGATGTGCAAAATAAAATTGGAATTTCATACCCGACTGCGAAGAAACGATTGGATGAATTGCTGAAGGCGCTGGGCATCGCGGACAACAATGTAGAGAATAGAAAGGAGACGGTGAATGCGGTCATGTTAGAAAGAGCGGATGATAACAGCATCAAGGCATCTGACATCATTAAAAACAAGCTGATCGACTGCGGAGGAATTGCGACAGTACGATCCGTCAGCGGCAACAGCTATGTGGTCCGGGCAAACGCGGACGGAATAAGCTTTACCTGTGACGAGCTTCCAATTACCCCGCCATATGAATATCGCGTGTTTGATGTGATCGTCAGTCTTCTGTTCCGAAACGGCGGAAAGGCGAGAAAAGGAAACGGACGGAACTATAGATTCGGCTATGGTGATTGTACGGAGGACACAATCGTCGGCTGCATCGCGAAGGATAAAGGTATCGCAGAAGGTGCATATGCTTATGACCCAGTATTTGTATTGTCAGCAATCCTCGATTGGGCAGGGATCGCGCATAACAAGCGCGGCTATCTCGAACTGACTGCGGAGTACCGTACAAGAGCAGAGGGGCGTTGAGTATGTGGTTCCGAAAACAAAAAGCCGAGAAAGAAGAACGGCGCGGCAGAAAGAATCAGGAAGCACAGCGTTCGAAAGAGGAACTGTCCTCATTGGAAAAGGCAAAACAGGAATACGATCTCTGGGTGCTGGCAGAAGAATATGAGGAATATGAGCGGTAAACCTTTATTTGTCCATGAAAAGGCTCCATCCAACTGAACTATGTCTCAAAGGAGAAAATTTGACCAGTTTATATAATCATAACCACCGGCACGGCCGGTGGTTATGATTGTATCAAGAAAACAACCAGCTCAGTGCCGGTGGTTATGATTGAGCCTTACTTTGCAAGCACAACGGAAATTTTGATCTCCTTTTCCGCCTCGCTCAGATCAAGCGCACCGCCGTCTGCGATGCTCACACGCAGCTCATACAGTGTGCCATCGGACAGGGTATCCACGGCAGCGCCTGTCTCATCCGTGATCGACCACAGCTCTTTGCCGACCTCCGCCAGCTTTCCGTCTGCACCGTAGCCATAGAGCTTCAGTTCAGCGGCGCTTCCGGAAAGATTGTTCATCCGGAATGCGACCGTCGTATTGGGATGAACATTTTCGACTGTGACGGTATTGCGCCAGCTCGCGACTTCTCCTTCGCCGCCGTCAAGCGCAAACTGTTCCTGCGAAAGAACATTTCTCGCCGCCTGGTCGAGGTCGACCTCTCGGTACGGCATTTCGGGCAGATAGACGAAGCGATCCTGCAATCTGAGCAGCTCCAGATAGCCCGTCGGGCAGTAGAGTGCGTTGCCGCTGTTTCCGGCGTACATCCCGATGGCCATGTTGTTGTAGCCGAACTTGTTGGAGACGTCCATCGTGAAAACAGTCTCGCCCGTTTCAAAGTCCAAAATGATGTACTGCCACATACCGGTGGTCAGATCCTGCACGTAGCCGTAGACATAGCCCGTCGCGGTGGAGAGCTTCATGATCGACGTGTCGCTCAGATCGTTCCGGCACCAGATGCTCTTCATCTCGTAACCGTCAGCGGTCTTCACGGTGTCCACGCGCTCGACGCCCGGCGCGATCATGACATTGCCCTTCATCAACCAGTTCTGGTCATAAATGTTGGCATAGCTCTGAATCGAGGAGTCGTTGTTGGGGTCGGCAAGACCTGCGTTGCCTGCGCCAAACCAGTTGCACACGATGGTGCTGACAGTGCCCTCGCTGTCGTCATAGACGATGGCAGAGTTTTCAACCGCCACCTGATAGCCCCCGGGCAGATCGTCCAGCACCGGCAGACTTGCAACGATCTCACCGGTCTTCATATCCAGAGCCAGCAGCTTGACGGGGTCAGCATTGTCGGTGAACATCACAAGCTCCGGCGTCAGCGACGGAGAGCAGCCGCCGCCCCATGCAAGACCGCCGCCGGTGGTCTTGTCGCCCTCGCCGCTGACTTTTGCGCCGACACTCTCATACGGCGTACACCAGACAGCCTCGACACCGTTATTGGCACGCAGCAGATAGCAGTTCTGGTTCGTCAGGATGACTGCGCCGTCTTTGGAGGCGGCAATGCCGTTTTCTGCCCCCTCACCGGGAGTAAGCTCGTAGACAAAGACTGCATCAGAGAGATCAGTCTGTTCGCCGCTTAGAATCGCATCGATGGCGGAACGTGCGATATATCCCAGTACGCCCTGCTGCTCACGCTCCGGGTAGATGCGGAAGCCGCCGGTTGCAAACCAGAGGTTTCCTTCGTAGTCAAAGACCACGGACAGAAGATTCTGCTCCAGTGTCTTGCCGAGCGCAGCCTCGGCGGCAGCTTTGATGTTGATATCCAGCATCTTTTCAAACTCCGGCAGGATGTTTCCTACTTCATCGGTTGCGCGCAGCATCAGCACATGGTTGTTGCTGGTGGGGCAGACGATGCGGTTTTCCGAGTCCAAGAACGTATAGGAGCTCTGGATGACGTAACCGCCGCCGTCATGCTGCTTCGGGGAGAAATAGCCCAGCGTCGTGGTTTCCTTCGCGTTCAGGTCGCGGATGGCGATGCCGCCGAGCAGCGGCACGACCGCGTGGCCGTAGCTGTCAAAGTAAATGGCAGGCGAAGCGTTCGCGTTGGTTTTCTCATAGGAAACGTTGATTTCCGGGTAGATGCCGAGCGGCAGAACTTCATCCGTGGAGTCGGTATTGTAGCCGTCGTGGTGAATGTTAGCGTCGCTCTTTGCCATATAGGGGTTTTCGTCGACACGCTTGGCGCGCAGCGTCTTGACCGGCAGTGCAGAGGACAATGCGTCGGACGCCGGGGTCTCCTCTGTGCCAGCGTCCTCCGGCATATCATCCTCCGGCGAGGCTTTCTCTGATGCGGCCGTTTCGGGCGTCTGCGTTTCAGAGACCGGGGAAGACTCGGCTGGCGTCTGTGTACAGGCTGCCATGCTCAGGCAGAGCGCAGCAGCCAGCAGCAGGAGCAGCGCAGAGCGTAATACTTTTTCCATTTTCATTAAAATATCCTCCGTTTATTTATTTTTCATACAGTTTGTTGGGGGGTTATGCGAGCCAGGTGTAAAGTCCCAGTTGAAACGCTTCCTCAGAAACAGGCTTCAGCAGGAAATAATCGGCCCGCAGTCGGAAGGCGTGAAGCGAGAAATCAAGATCACTGCACCAGATCATCCGGCACACGGGACATAAGGAACGAAGGTGCTCCGCTGCATTCAGCCCTGCCACCCCGGAGAGTGCAATGACAGCATTGGTTGGAGCATCTTTCTGCGCCGCTTCAAAAAAGCGTTCCTGGTCGTCATATTGCACGACCTGAGGAAACAGCCCCTTCGATTCACAGAACCGGGTGATTTGTTCGGCATAGCGCTGCCGCTCCGCTTCCTGTTCTGCCAGTACGGCAATACGATACACAGACCGCCCTCCTTCCTGAATCCAATTTGACGCCTTGCTTACGCTCAGTATAAAAAGGTTCTGCCGGCCTTTCAAGCGCCGTGGCACGAAAGGGACGATTATGGCACGAATTCCGGGGTTGTGGCTTCTCCAACCTTGACGCTCTGTGATATAATCACTTTGGATTTGAATATGTGCAGGAAGAGGAAGGAGAATTCGCTGCATGAGAATTGCGATTGTGGACGATCTTGCTGCGGAACGTGCACTGCTGAAAGACCGGCTGGAGCAGCAGCTTCACCGGAGAAATGTGCTGGCGGATATTCTGGAATACGAAAGCGGCGAGACATTTCTGGAAGCGGCAAGGAAAGCCCCCTTTACTGCCGCATTTCTGGATATTTATATGGATGGAATGACAGGCATGGAGGCGGCAAAAGAGCTGCGCAAAACCGATACGGATTGTCTGCTGGTTTTTACCACGACCTCCACCGATCATGCGCTGGAGGGATTTCAGGTCCGGGCGCTGCACTATCTGGTCAAGCCCTTCACCGAGGAGGACATCGATGCGCTGACGGACGAGCTGCTTGCCCGCGTACCGCAGCCGGAGAAATTTATGACACTGCGCGTAGACGGGAGCGAGTTCCGGCTGCGGTATCGGGATATTGTCTATGCCGAGCATTTTGCCCACATGATCTACGTCCATACGGCGGTTCAAAAGACGCTTGCCACACGCCAACCCTTCAAGTCGTTCATCGCCCCACTAAAGGATGACACACGCTTTTTTGTGTGCGGGCGCGGCGTGATCGTAAATCTGGAACACGTGGCGGATTTTGAAGATGCCGCCTTCCGCATGGCGGACGGAAGCCGCGTGTTTGTCAGTCAGGATCTTCTGAAAAGCGCCCGGCAGGCATTTATGGAGTTCTTGCTTCAAAGGGGGCGGATGGTATAATGGAGCTGCTGCGTCCGATTCTGGAACTCAGCGTGGTGATTCCCGGCATGCTGCTTGCCTGCTTCCCGGCAAAATCCAGCTTAAAGCAGCCGCTGTCAAAGCTTGTTTTGTGGCTTGTTCCGCTGCTTGCGCTGCTTTGCGCCGCCGGAGGCGTGGTGTGCTATGCGCGCCGCATGCCGACTGCGCCGATGCTTGCAGGCCTAACCTTGCTTGCAGTCGTGATCTACATAAAAACGCTCCGGATTTCGCTTTGGAAATCCGGAACGATTGCGTTGTCCGTCTGTGCGGTATTTGCCTGTATCAACAGCCTTTCAAGAGCGATCAACGCCGCTATGCTGGCCGGTTTGCCGCAGGCGCAGGCTGCGCCGTGGTTCTGTCTGCGGTCTGCGATTTGCTATCATGCGATCTGCTGGCTGTTTGCTGCCATCGCCTATTATCCTGCGACGCACAGCGTGCGGAGGATGGTCGAGGATGAAAACTTTGCGCAGACATGGTATGTGTTCTGGGTGCTGCCGCTGGTGTTCATTGCGCTGAATCTGTTTATGATCCCCAAGTATGCGGACACGCTCTATACCGGGCGTGTTTTGCAGGGGTATTTTGTGATCAGCATCGTACTTTTGTTTTTGATGCTTTTCTTCAACGCAATCTTCCTTCTGATGGCGATCAGCATCAACCGGAATGTGAGATTGCAGCAGGAGAACCAGCTGCTTTCCATGCAGCAGCAGCGCTACGAAAGCCTGAAAGCTGCCATTGAGGAAGCCCGGCAGGCGCGGCACGATCTGCGCCACCAGCTATGTCAGCTCGCCGCCCTTGCAGAAGAAGGGAATCTTGAAAAGATCAAAGCCTATCTTTCCAGCGCAGTTTCCAGAATCCCGAGTCTGGAGCTGCATTTCTGTGAAAACCGGGCGGCAGACGGCGTGGTCGGGTATTACTGCGCACTTGCGAAGCGGGAGCAGATCCCATTTTCCGTGCAGCTCGATCTGCCGGAATGTCTTCCTGTAGACGAGATCGATCTGTGTCTGGTCCTCTCTAATCTGCTGGAGAATGCGCTGGAAGCCAGCCTGCGTACTGCACCTGCCAGACGCAGAATCGAGCTGACCGCCTATCTGCATGGCAACAGTCTGGCGCTGATTCAGGTTGAAAACACGTATGATGGAGTTATCCGGGAAGAAGACGGGGTATTTCTGTCCTCCAAGCGAAAAGGAGACGGTGTTGGTATCCAGTCCGTCCGCCATATCGCAGAAAAATCCGGTGGGGTGAGTACAGTCACCTATCAGGACGGTCTGTTCTGCGCAAAGGTCATGCTCCGCAGATAATTATGCCCTGCCTTTCCAAAACGGCACGGCCACAGATTTCAACAGTCTTGTCTCCAGCAAGCGCTGAACAAGCCGTATTTCTGTTTTTGCAAAGATATCCGACTTCATTGCGTCCCAACCCATCTGGTCGCCGCAGCCGTCAGCTGAAAATTCATAATCCGGTTACAGTTCCAGCAAGATTTCGTTACAACTTTCTGTCACACTGACAGCAGTTCGAAAGAACGGGACATCCCTTGGGGAAGGAAGTTTGACTTATGAAAAAAGTACTGGCGATTCTGCTGGCCATAGCGGTGCTGGCGCTGAGTGCCTGCGCCGCCAAGCAGGTAAATTCGGATACACAGAAGGATTCCAACACAGCGGAAACGGAGCAGAAGCCCGGCTCCGAGCAGACGGAGCAGCCCGCACAGGAGGCAAAGCGCGTCGAGCCGATGCCAGAAAGCCTTGATCTGAACGCGCTGACCGATGCGACCGTCGCGGCGAGCTTCGGCGCAGACGACATTTCCGAAACCGACGGCAAAACGGAACTCACGCTGACGGTCTATGATTACGACATCTATGACATGGTCGATATCGCGCAGCTTGCAGTTGGCGATACGATCGTTGTGGACGGCAAGGACATGGTCGTCACGTCCAGAGAGGACGAGAACGGCTTTGTCACCATCAACGGAGGTCTGGAGCAGGGCGGCGTCGATTTGACGAGCGACGATTCGGGCGTCTACTATGCCGTTGGTCTGGATGACACAAAATCGTATCACGAGCTCGGCAAGGTCACCGTGCCGGTTGCCGAGGGCTTTGTCCTGACGGATAATGCAGACCTCGAGCATCCGGATGAAACGTATGCCGCAGCGAACCTCGCAGAGCTGGCTGCGTCTGAACCCGGCTTCACCGCCAACAACACGCTGGCGACCATCGAACACGGCGAGCTGACTGTCCTGGCCAGAAGCTATACGCCGTAACGTTTTCAGTCAGAAAATGCCCGGAGGTCTTCTGCCTCCGGGCATTTTCCTGCTTTGCGGCAGACAGCCCCAGCGCCCGTGCCGGACAAGCGGCTTGACCGCGTCGGGGGGAGTGGAGTATAATGAAGAAAATCCCGGAAAGAAGGGGAAGGCGAATGAAAGAAAACAGAAAGCTCCTGAAGGAAGTTCTCAAGGACATCCAGCACGATATGTCGGACGAGGAGGTGTTAAACCTGCTGGCAGACAGCAAGATCTCCGAAAGCCCCACCGCGGAAAAATACACCCTCGGGCAGCGTGCGGCGGATGCGATCGCAAAATTTGCGGGCAGCTGGGCATTTATCTTCGCGTTCACGGGCGTGCTGATCTTGTGGATGGTCATCAATACGATTCTTGCCGCGAAAGCCTTTGACCCGTATCCGTTTATTCTTCTCAATCTGGTTCTCTCCTGCGTCGCGGCCATTCAGGCGCCGCTCATTATGATGAGCCAGAACCGGCAGGAGGAAAAGGACCGCCGCCGCGCGGAAAATGATTACAAGGTCAATCTTAAAACCGAGATCATGATCGAAGACCTCCACGACAAGGTCAACGCCATTCTGGCAAAGCAGTCGGCACTGGAAAAAAAGCTGCTGGAGCAGGAAGAAAATCAGCCAAAGCCCTGAAATTGTGCAAAAAGAACCGGCGTATCGCCCAATCGGACGGTACGCCGGTTCTTGCTATTTTTATCTCAGAAGCACTTCTGGTCGCGCGTCTTGCGGCAGGCTTCCTTGCGCTCACAGTGGTAGCAGACCTCAGTATCCGGCGACGGCTCGCCGCGCTCGAATTTCAGGAGGTTGTCCACGGTCGTCGCGGCGATGTTGCTGAGCGCTTCTTTTGTGAGGAATGCCTGATGCGAGGTGACAATGACGTTCGGCATGGAAATCAGCCGCACCAGCGTGTCGTCTGCGACGATCTCCTCCGAACAGTCCTCGTAGAAGAGGTCGCCCTCCTCCTCGTACACATCCAGACACGCCGCGCCGACCTTGCGGCTTTTCAGCCCCTCGATCAGTGCCTCGGTATCCACCAGACCGCCGCGGGACGTGTTCACGAGCACGACACCGGGCTTCATCTGCGCGATGGCGTCTGCGTCGATCATGTGCCGCGTCTCGTCGGTGAGCGGGCAGTGAAGCGAAATGACGTCCGCCTGCCGCAGAAGCTCCGACAGCTCCACATAGTCAAGGCCGCTTTCCGGATTCGGGAATTTATCGTACGCCAGCACCCGCATCCCAAAGCCTTTGCAGATCTCGGCGAAAATGCGCCCGATCTTGCCGGTGCCGACCACGCCGACGGTCTTGCCGTGCAGGTCAAAGCCCGTCAGCCCGGACAGGCTGAAATTGAAGTCGCGTGTGCGGATATACGCCTTGTTTGTGTGCCGGTTGACGGTCAGCAGCAGCGCCATCGCGTGCTCCGCCACCGCGTAGGGCGAGTACGCAGGAACACGGAACACATGGAGCTTTCCAAAACAAGCTTTGGTATCCACATTGTTGAAGCCCGCGCACCGCAATGCGATGACCCGAACGCCCAGATCATAAAGCTCGTTTATGACCTTCTCATTCACCGTGTCGTTGACGAACACGCACACACCGTCAAAGCCCTTTGCCAGTTGGACGGTGTCCTCGCCGAGTCTCGTCTCAAAATACTTGATCTCAATGTCCGTTCCGGCAATATGCTCATCAAAGCCGGGCTTGTCGTAGGGTTTCGTATCAAAAAATGCAAGTTTCATCATTGGATTGTACCTCCGTGGTTTTTTATGGCGCCAGTTTAGTCTTTTCTATAAGGTCCGTCAAGCATCATTTTCTACAAAATAAGCGTTCCAAGCAGAAACCGTTTTGATTTATTTTCTGCCGCACGGCGGGATTTAATCTTTGCGGAAATTATTTTTGGTCGATTGTAAAATGAAGTTGGACGCCTAGGGTGTATCTGAAAACTCCCAACGCACCCGGACAGCGGGCCTTTTTGCGGTGCGCCGCGTCATTTTTCCTTGAAATACGTCAGTATTCCTGCGAAAAAATGTCTTGCGCAACGCAAAAATCCCTCGCTGCCGGTCACATCATGAGTTTTCAGATACACCCTAGAAAAATATCGCCATTTCCTGGATTTATCCTTTCTGATCAGCGGGATGAATGCAGAAAGCTGTTCGTAGAGTGCTTACTGACAATCGCCGCCGCGCCGCACTCTGAGCTATAAAAGCCGGACCGTCCGCTGTTTATGATTTATGAACAGTGGGCGGCTTTGTCTGAAGGCAGGGTAGGGGATTGGACCGTCGTTCTTTATCCAATCTTAATGCGCTGCAAGCATCCCTTATCCGCTCTTAAAATCTCTGAATGTATACTAATTATAGTATCAATGCTGATAAGGAGCTGCCTTTATGCCGGAAGAGATTATTCGTCGAAAGCGCCGCCTTTCGTCTTTTCAAATTATCATATTAGGTTTTGCCGGGGTCATTCTGCTCGGAGCGCTGCTGCTGATGCTGCCGATCTCCACAACTGGAGGGAATGTAACGCCATTCAATGAAACGCTGTTTACCGCGACTTCCGCCGTCTGCGTGACAGGGCTTGTGGTGCAGGATACAGGCAGCTACTGGTCAACCTTTGGGCAGGCGGTTATTCTGGCGCTGATCCAAATTGGTGGTCTTGGTGTCGTAACCGTAGCAGCGTCGTTCGCGCTGCTGTCCGGGCGAAAAATTTCTCTGATGCAGCGCAGCACCATGCAGGATGCAATTTCTGCGCCAAAGGTAGGCGGAATCGTCCGTCTGACACGCTTTATCCTGCGAGGGACATTTCTGATTGAACTGCTGGGCGCACTTGCCATGCTCCCGGTGTTCTGCCGGGACTATGGATGGCGTGGCGTCTGGATGGCGGTATTCCATTCCATATCTGCTTTTTGCAACGCTGGATTTGACATTCTTGGAACGGAAAGCAATCTCTACCCATCCCTTACCGGCTATGCTGGCAGTCTGGTAATCAATATCACGATTATGCTGCTGATCGTGATTGGCGGCATTGGCTTTCTGACATGGGACGATATCTGCGAAAACAAGTGGCAGCTTCACCGCTACCGAATGCAGAGCAAGGTGATCCTTGTCACGACAGGCCTTTTAATTTTTCTGCCCGCCGCGTTTTTCTTCTTTTCAGACTTTTCTGCTCTCTCCGCCGGAAACCGGCTGCTGGCCTCCTTTTTTCAGTCTGTCACGCCGAGGACAGCTGGCTTCAACACGGTAAATCTATCCGCGATGTCCGGTGCGTCGCAGGGCGTAATGATCCTTCTGATGCTCATTGGCGGCTCTCCGGGGTCTACGGCGGGCGGTATGAAGACAACGACATTGGCAGTCCTGCTTGCTAATGCCGCCGCAACCTTCCGTCAGCGGGAGAGCGCTCAGTTTTTCGGACGTAGGATTGATTGCAGCGCTGTCAAAACCGCCGCGACCATTCTGACGATGTATCTGGTGCTGTTCTTTGGCGGTGCGGTCTTTATCAGCGCATATGAGAATCTTCCGCTGTCTGCCTGCCTGTATGAAACGGCATCGGCGGTCGGAACAGTGGGATTGACGCTGGGTATCACGCCACAACTGCATATCCCTTCCCAGATAGTGTTGATTGCGCTCATGTATCTGGGCAGAGTCGGCGGGCTTACCCTCATTTATGCGGCACTTTCCAGCAAAAAAGTGGGGAATGCAAGGCTGCCGCAGGAAAAAATAACGATTGGATAAGGAGCCTTTTCACATGAAAAACATTCTATTGATTGGCACAGGCCGCTTCGGACGGCATATCGCAGTACAGCTTTCTCAGCTGGGGCATCAGGTCATGGCGGTCGATACAAACGAGGAACGAATCAGTGATGTGCTGCCATATGTCACCAACGCGCAAATTGGCGACAGTACAAACGCGGAGTTTCTTCGCTCTCTTGGCATCGGAAATTTTGACGTCTGCATCGTGACCATCAGCGGTAGTTTTCAGAACTCGCTGGAAACCACCTCGCTGCTGAAGGAGCTGGGTGCAAAGTGC
>OLXS01000901.1_pt1 | contig 11068 bp, 13 predicted proteins | sample 1673921 | NCBI WGS metagenome assembly OLXS01 (sample SAMEA103958134, study PRJEB25191) | human gut metagenome
CACCGATTTCAACGCCCTGCTGGCAGCTATGAAAACTGACATTGAGGCAGAGTACGAAAAGGCAACAGGCTCTGCGATTAACCTGGATGAAGATTCCGGCAGCGATTATGAAGTCGGTATCAACGTTGAGGACAGTGCAGCTGAAGGCTTCTGCCTCGCATCCGGGTATATGTACGGCGCAGACAGCAATTTTGACTGGGGCATTTTCAAATTGACACCTCCCACGATTGAAATCGTGGGATTCCTGGGCGGCGCGGCAAGGTTCATCGCCAAACCGTGTCTGAAACAGCGAGTTATGCGGTTTCCCATCATACACTACGGGTGTAGCGCATGACGAGCATCCAGCCAAAATGGTTGACCAACATACTTTTCTGCATTCCCAGTTCTTTTAAGTGCATCCTCCGAAGGGAGTTTCACCTCTTGCGAGGCAGCTCTTTAATGAGGGAGTGTCGAGCCCCCAGAAAGTTACTGCTTAGAATCCAATGCTTGCAGGAAGAGAACTTCCAACCGCCTGCAAGCGTTGTTTTGTATTTTCGTGCATTTCTAAAAATGCAGGAAAAGCTGAATTAAGGGTTTTCATATTATATTGCAAGGATTCGGTATCTATATGTTCAAGCAGGAAGGCGGAATATAAGTCACGCTGAACTATATCGCCGCTGCGAAGACGAGCCATTCGCTCGGATAGTTTCTTTTTGGTATAGCTTTCATCTGTGTGGTCAAATTGCGAGGCTTTTGTTTCAAAAGTGCTGACCTTGATAACGGTGCCGCCATAACGATTGGCTTTTTTACTCAGGATGGAAATAAACGTTGCGGGTGCGCAGCGACTCAACGATTTGCCAAACCGCTTTTTAGTATGTGTTCTACCGGTTTTTGGATTGATTTTTGTTTCTTTGCTGCGCTTTTGCAAGGCTTTGTAGTTCATATCTTCAACGACGAACTCGTTGCCGTGTGCAAGCAACTCGTTGGCGAGAATGTTGTGCTCCATTTTACGGATATCAGCCAACTTACGGTACAGATTACGCAGTTTTGCACGCAGGCGATAATACCTTTTGCTGTATTTCCATTTGCGTTTTTGCTTCTGCCCATGCTGCCGCCTCAACCTTTTGATTGTGCCATCCGGATTATAATATTTCGGATTCGTAGCGCGGCGCGAACGGTCCATGGCACGAAGCGTAGAAGCGATTTCATTCACGAGGCTTTTTGCTTGCGCTCTTGCAGACGGAGCAAGCACGCGGAGGTCGCAAACATCCTTACCGCTAAAGGCAATAGTTTGTGTGCCGATGTCTATACCGACACGACCCTGTTTGACAGGATGTTTTGCAACACCGCTATTGTCGCACTTGATGGGAGGATAGCCTTCCAAAACAAGCTGTGCATAATACTTCCATTTGGTCTTAACCCACTTACGAGTAATGCGGCAGTATTTCACTCCACATTTGAGAGCTTCTTGCTGATATTTTCCTGTCTGAGTTTTAGGATTACGCAACACAACAGGAAATTCATACTTTCCGTACACAATGCGCAGGTTGCCTTCTCCGATAGTGGGCTTAATTTTTGCGATAGCGGCAGCAATTTCAGCTTCCATTTGTGGTTTTACCTCATCAGGAAGAACAACTTTCTTATCGTCTTTAGGGTCAGGCCGCCCGTACATATCATCGTATCGCTTTTCGACGGCTTTTTGTGCCTTGCGCTTAGCCGACTCAATATTGCTTGTAGTGAGGTTTGCCGGGCGAAGCACGATACCGGTGAAGTTGTTTTTTCCGGAGATAGCTGCTAAATCATCTAACCTTTTGTAGTGAACCTCTTTTCCTTTGCTAAAGAAGAAAGTGCTCCATGCTTTCCAAACATCAGAGGCAACTGCCTGTGCTATATGGGAGTTTATAGCATAGTGCTTCGCGTACGGCACAACCAACTTATGAAAAGCATCTTCAGAAAAACGATATTCTTTAAGCATCTTTTCGCGTTGCTTAAAGAGTGTTTTTTGCTCATCGCTGTCGGGAGTTGCTTTTGCAATAGCTGCCATCAACTCACGATACTTGCGCGTCTTGCGCAGCTGATGCCACATTTTTGTGGTCGTACTCACAAGCTGATTGTAGATGACACCACACTTCTTGAACTCCTTATACAAATAGTCTTGCTCGTTGAGACTTATATCAAGAGGCAATGTCAATACAAATGATGGCGTGCTATTCTTACTCCCGAAAGCCATAAAGTTACCCTCCTCTCTTTTTTTGCTGTTCTACATAGTGTTGAATCGTAGCGGTAGACACATCTCCGGCAGTGCTTACAAAATAGCTGCGTGTCCACATTTGCATAACCGTGTCAGGAAAAAACTCTTGCTTGAGTATCCTGCCGGTGGTTCCTTTAATAATTTTCATGATTTCTGCAGCACTTAATGTAGGCGGAGCATTCACGAAAAGATGACAATGGTCTATATGACATTCCATTGCCAGTATCACAATGTCGTTTTGCTCACAAATTTGAGTTACAAGTTCCTTGAAACGAGCTTCAAACCCATCCACCAGAAATAATTTTCTCCGATAGCGTGGGCAAAACACAAAGTGATAATTTATCATAGAAACGGTTGTTTTTGTGCGCCTATAATCTTTTTTCATATATCTATTATATCATATTTTAGATGCCATGTTGTTACAAACACATGAATATATACAAAGTTGTTTTGAAATTTCTCCCAAAGTAACTCTAAGGTGCGGCCTATCATCCCACGGTTGAAACCGTGGGCTTTCCCGGCCTTCGTTTGGTAAAGGACCTCGGCTATGACCATCTGGCCGATGAGCTTTGGGGCGCAGTCGGTGTCTTCGATGCTGTACAGGATGCAGCTGAAGAAGACGGTGCTTTCACATCTCCGGAAGCAGATGAAGAAACTGGTCAATTCCACGACGACTTGTTCAATGACGTTCTGAAGAAGATTCTGGACGCTGATAAGAAGGAAGCGTAAACACAGCGAATAACATCTGACTCGTATCTTTGCGGTCGTTCCTTTTGGAGCGGCCGCTTTTTGTTTTTAGTTTTGTTGCACAAATGTGCGACTCTCTTAAAATAGAAATTAGGGAGGTGCTGTTTTGAAAATTCAGAGAATCATGCCTGCAACTGCTCATTCCATGAAAGACGCGTTACCGCTTGGGACTATCCTGACGGTGAAAAATGTTGCAGACCAGAAATATATTGTGGTCGGCTATGACACAAGTTCTTTTCCGCACAACTACTATGCGGTTCCCTGGCCGCAAGGGTACATGGGTGAAGAAAATATGTACTTGGTAGGATTTGATGATATTGCGAAAGTTCTGTGTCGCGGCGGAATCAATGAGGAATCCAGAGTTTTCTTGCAGGCACTGGATGATGTGTTGAACGGGAGGTGACACGGTGACGGTAAAAGAGCTGAAGCATATGCTTGAGAACGCGGACGACAATGCTATCGTCGTTGTGCGAAATAACTGGGCTCCGGCGGAATTCCTGAATACCTCTGCTCGGAAGATGGTGCTTGTGAAAGCAAATGGCAAGCTCATGACGCCGAGATGGGCCGAGGCGAGCGGGTATATCTGCGAAGGCTCTGCTATGTCGGCAATTTTATTCGATTGAGGTGAGAAAAATCATGCCCGATAAAAAAGTGGCCACGCAGGCATCTGATGGTCCCTGGGAACGCGAAACCATCATCACATTCAATGATGCGGAGAAGAAGGCATCCTACTACACCTGCAACAAAGCTCGTATGGAACAGCTAAAAGAGCTTGCCAAAGAGTACCCTGATGCTGTTAAAATCACGCGGGATGAGGACTGGTGTATGGAGGCAGATATGCCCAAGAAATGGGTCAAAATCAAGCCGCCTCGCAAGCTGACCGAAGAGCAATATGCGGAACTGGTCAGACGCGGCAAAGAACTTGCAGAGCGGCAGCGACAGGCGAAGAACTTAGTGAAGGAATAATCCGGCTTCATATGCCGAAAGAGGAGGATATAAAATGTATAATTCTTACAGCGCTCTTAATCTATTGGGCGGAATGCTCTACACGGTGATTCTTTTGGTAGTGGCGTATTTTGTACTCAAAATTGTTGCAAACTGGAAGATTTTCGAGAAAGCCGGGCAGCCTGGCTGGGCATCCATCGTCCCGTTCTACAGCGATTACATTGGGTTCAATCTCTACTGGGGCAATGGCTGGCTGTTTCTGATTCCGGTCGTGCTGAGCCTTTTGTCTGGTATCCCGCTGCTCGGCAATCTGTTCCTGGTCGTTGCTCTCATCATCGGTGCTATCACCAACTACAAGAAAGCTGTTGCGTTCGGTGAAGGTATTGGTTTCACGATTGGTCTTTGCCTTCTGAATCCGGTGTTCAACATGATTCTTGCTTTCGGCCATTATGAGTATCACGGTATCCCGCAGGATGGCTATTCCTATTCTCAGCTCAAGACCAAATATGAGGAAAAGAAAGCCGAACAGCAGAACAACCCCAGTACTGTTCAGTACCAGGCCCCCGAAACTCCCAAAGAGCCGAGCCAGAATGTTCAGTATCAGACTCCGAACGCTCCTGCTGAAGTCAAGACCCCGCCGACTCAGCAGAATTAAAATCAGGACAATGGCTGATTTTATTTGGGTCGTTGTGTTTCTCTGCGTTCTCATCGCGTCCTGCTTTGGAATGTACTATTTCCAGGGTGAGAACAAACAAAAATTTGTGTTTTGCTTTTTGCTGGTAGCATTATCTTTTGGAGTCCTTGCGTTTCGACTTCTGGATATTGCCTACACAATGATAAACGCAGCTGTCAAAGCCGCACAATGACCTTTTTGCAATTCTCAAACTGTTTTTTTTGGCAGACCTTCCAACCGAGGGCCTGCCTTTTTTATTGTTGCCAGGAGGAAAATCTATGAAAATCCGATTCTATACAAACAACAAAGAAGCTATTGTATTCGACCTTGAGGATATTTTGAAGCAGCTCAACATTGAAGAGCAGGTAGCCACTGTCGGCCTTGTCATTGAAAAAGACGAGGCCGAGGTTGAGGCAATCGCTCAGACGATACAAGACGATTATCCGAACATGTATCTCCAGGCAAAAGAATACGGACGGAATCTGACTCTGGCTTGCGCGGAACTCCCGAACCCCACTAACCCGGATATCGTAACATACCTCTATGCGGGCGATGATGCTACGGAAACTGACAGTTGGATTGCGAAAGTGAACAACACAATTCGTGCGCAAGGGGATAACAGTGAACGACTCATCCATATTGACTCGAATCTCGCTGCCGTGGTAGAAGCAAACGAAACGGAACAAGGATACTATGCTTCCACCGTGTCGCAGCATGACAAGGCCACAAACGAAATGCTGAGTTTTCGACAGATTGCAGAGTCGTTGGAAGCTGTTGGGGATAACTTCAAGTACCAGAGCGCAAGCAACATTCTGACTGCAAGAACCAAAGCAGAGCGGAACTATATTGTCCGGCTTATCAAGATGTATTGCGACAATACCAAATACCTTGCTGGTTCTATGCCGCAAAGTGAGTACCCGTTCTGTGTCCAGAACGTTGACGCTCTGAACCAGCGTGATGCGCAGTGGTCCGAAATCAAAGAGTATCTTGCGCAGGACGAAAATCGCAACAAACTGGATGTGATTCTTGGCTTCGTGCCGGATGCGGAGAGCGACAAAACTCTGATTCTGCACAGCATTGAAGAGAAGGGAAAAGCCATGTCTGATTCTGAAATCGAAAAGGTATATGACTCTCTGTTTGGCTCTGCCAGCAATGAATGACATGGCGACCAAAAAGAATGAGCACAAAAGTGGTACACCGATAAAGCAATAAGCTTGTGCTTTCGTGCGACATCGATAAAATAAAAGCTGTACGATAGATACCATCTACCAGGCGCTTTTTGCGTTCGTACAATTCACATTTCGCTTGAAGGCGGACTTCCTGATTGGGAGGCCCGCCTTTTTGCGTACAAAAAAGGAGTTTAACTATGGATAACGTATGGACAAATCTTGGCAACCGACTCGAAACTGCTTGGAAAAGACCAACAAGGCCCAACTCTAAACGCCTGAAAGACGGTGAAATCATCGACGAAGAGAAATCGGTGCGCTGGAACAGGGAAGAGGTCGTTCGCCGACAGAAAGCCTGGGATGCGGAATGCTCTCGGCTGAAGAAGGCGCAGAATGCAGAAATCGAACACATCTCGGAAGCTATCGAACTTCAAATTCAGGAAGACATCAAAGCCAAAACGAAACGCAGCATTTCTAAAAAAGCTGCAACTGTTCTTTGGCAGAAAGCTTACGACCGTGGCCACGCTTGTGGCTTCGCTGACATCTACTGTGCCATCGAGGACTACGAGGAGCTGGTTGTTGCTGTGTTCACAAATGCTCGTTGAACTTCAAACACAAATCACAGAAAGGAAAATACCATGAAACTGAATGAATACCTCGCTGAAAATGCCGTCAAGCTGATGATTAAGGGCTCTGGAGAAAAGAATCCTACGCGCCAGACCAATGGCCTCGGCATGTACGATTATGTTGAGAACCTTGAAAGCGTCCTCGGCAAAATGGTCTGGATTTGCGATTATCGCGCAAATGCGGACCCGACCAAAAAGCCGATTCGTAACATCAAACCTACCCCGGTTGTTGTAACGGACGCAAAAGAAACGAGCAAAACCATCTATTATTCTCCGGTCTATTTTCGGCCGGTAAATCGGGGTAAGATTTCTTCAACCGTCATTACCCCATTGGACAACACCGGGTATCGCTGCTGCCCCGGCACTTCCGTCAACATCTTCTACACGAAAGAAGAGTGTGTGAAGTGTTATCGGGAGCAGGTTCGGCAGGCGAGTGAAGTTTACGAGAAAGAGAAAGCCCGCATCATTGCAGACTTCGATAAACGCATGGTAGAATTGGATAAGTCTCTGGAACCGTTTGAGGATATCCCTAAAAGCGACTACACCGTTGTTGCAAAAATGGATGTTACGAACGATTCTCTCGGATACAATGAGAAAAATCGGCATTTTTATCTCGAGACGACCCGAACCATGATTCCGACTCGCTATACCATCGAAATGCTCAAGATGCAGGCACTGATTGGCCTGGTGGATGAACTCCGTGCAAACACCACCTGGCAAAAGGGCGTTCCTTTCCGTATCCTTATCAGAACAACAGTTTTTGTGGATGGTATTGAAGATGTCAGCCAGGCCACAACGGAATCTCAAACCATTACCCTTTGATGAATTATGAAGAGCGCACGCCCCGTCTATAGCCGTAAGGCTTAGGTGGGGAGGTTCACAAAAAACAAAACAATACATATGTGAGGTAAAATGTTATGTCTAACAACATGTCTATTTCTTCCATCAAGGAACATTATAATAATCTCTGCACCAAAGCCAAAGAATGGAGTGCCGCCTACTATGAGCAGGATGCTCCGGTTGTAACGGATGAGGAATACGATTCCGTGATGCACGAGATTCGTGATATCGAAGTGGCACATCCTGAGTTCGTGACCGCTGACAGCCCTACACAGGTTGTTGGCGGCAAGCGTGTTCTCGGTATTCCGGTTGAACACCGTGTACCGATGCTTTCTCTGCTTGATGTGTTTTCTGATGATGAGGTCCGCAGCTTTGTGGATTCGGTGAAAGCTGAATACTCCGATGTGACCTTCTCTGTGGAGCGCAAAATCGACGGTCTGAGCTTGTCTCTTGTCTACGAACGTTCTGACGATGGTCTTGCCTATCTGACCCAGGCTTCGACGCGTGGTGACGGCCATGTCGGTGAGGATGTGACCGCCAATGTCGCAGCCCTCACTTGCCTGCCTCGCGGCATCGAGCTGCCCAAGGGTATCGGCAAAATCGAACTCCGTGGCGAGTGCTATATGTCGGAAAAGGACTTTGAAGCAGCCAATGCAAAGCAGGCGGAAGCAGGGAAGAAGCTCTTTGCGAATCCTCGCAACTGCGCTGCTGGCTCTCTGCGTCAGGCTGACCCGTCTATTGCACGGGAACGCAATCTGCAGGTGTTCGTTTTCAATGTTCAGAGCGTCAACAATGGTGATGCAGCACAGTTCAGCCCGTATCATTGTGACCAGCTGAACTATCTGCGTGACATCTGCGGTTTTAAGACCACCTATTACGCTCATTGCAATGACATTGATAGCATCTTGGCAGCCATTCACGACATTGAGGAAAAACGCTATGATATCGATTACCCGATTGACGGCGCAGTCATCAAAGTCGATGAACTGAGCATTCGCCAGAAGATGGGCGAGCGCACCAAAACCCCGAAATGGGCTATTGCATACAAGTATCCCGCAGAGGAAAAGGGAACTGTCTTGCGCAACATCCAGCTGCAGACGGGTCGTACCGGCCGCGTCACTCCTGTTGCTGTCTTTGACCCTATCCAGCTTGCTGGTACTCGTGTGGAGCGTGCAACGCTCAACAACGCCAACTTCATCAAGACTTTGGATATCCGTATCGGTGACACGATTGTCCTGCACAAATCCGGTGACATCATCCCGAAAATCACGATGGTAGAGCTGGAAAAGCGCCCGACAGACGCTGTGCCTTATGACATGGCGAAGCAGGTCTGCCCCGTTTGCGGTGCGCCTATCGCACCGGTCAACGGTTCTGTGGACCTCTACTGCACCAATGACGCTTGCCCGGCAAAGACTGTGAATCGCGTTATCCACTTTGCCTCGAAGCCCTGCATGGACATCAAGGGACTTGGCCCTCAGATGATTCAGGACTTGGTTGACAGCCGGTTCATTGAGAACCCCGTTGACCTGTACTGGCTCTATGAGGAGGAAGGTGAACTGACCAACATGTATGGCGCGAAGATTGCCAAGAAGGTTCTTGCTGCCATCGAAAAGTCCAAGGAGCAGAATGCCGACCGCGTCCTCAAGGGCCTTGGCTACCGTCTCATCGGCGGTCATGTTGCTCGTGCGCTATTTACTCAGTGCAAGGCTACGAATGGCAACCTTCTGACACTGTCCACGCTCAATGTAGATACCATCAAGGAGTGCAACATTCCCGGTTTCTCTGACGCTATCTATGCTGCGCTCGATGCGATGCTTTCCAGCGCTGAGTTCAAGCAGGAAGTCAATACCTTGCATGATGCCGGTGTCAATCTTGACTACCATACTCCGGCAGGTGCCAATGATGAGTCTGCACCGCTCGCTGGCAAGACATTCGTTATTACCGGTACACTGCCTTCCATGAGCCGCGATGAAGCCAAGACTTATATCGAAGCGCATGGCGGCAAAGTCTCCGGAAGTGTCTCCAAGAAGACGAGCTATCTCGTTGCCGGTGAAGCTGCCGGTTCCAAGCTGGATAAGGCAAATTCGCTGGGCGTGCCCGTTCTGAGTGAGGACGACCTCAAGGCCATGTGTCAATTACGGTGATTTGAGCGGCACGGTGTCTTTTGCCTGCACCTTCAGGAAACTAAATATCCGGTCTTCTAAATTGTACGGTGTGCCGTATATATTATTTTCGTAAAAACTTGGTATTTTGGGTTGACAGCACGTGCGATACCCATAGAATAGATAATGTAACAGAGATATCATTGATTTACCATAGTTCATATTCCTCCTGGAAGAAGGACAGATGCCCATATTGGGTTTCTGCCCTTCTTATTTTTTTGAGGATTCCCGCAGATTTTCTGCGTTTTATATAGATTCATCCCACGGAATGTGGACTTCTGACAGCCGAAGCAATGGCTGATTACATAGATGTTCCTGCACGCGAACGCCGCGTTAAGAGCGTATTTATATATACCGTATAACAATTACAAACCTTCAAGGAGGACATTATCAAGATGAGAAACATATTTTAGCAAATAGACACCATCATTAGCAACCACGAAGCCAAAGCTAAGCAATATGCAGTTAGCTATGGTTCATTCGTTCACGGTCTAATTGAGACCTAGCTCAGCAAAGATGGCGTGATACTCGCGCTTCTGCTGGAGCGAGTGAAACTGACCGAGGTCGCGAAAGCTCTGCTGCTTTTGGCAGTAGTATCAATCGTTGGCGCATTTATTGTGAAGAAAGTCTTCAAAAACTACAGCCACATCAAAGGGTTGGCAGAAGACTTTCTGATGTCAACCGATGTTTTCGGGGCTATCAAAGAGGCAGTTTCTGATATTGCCGATAGCTCCTGCAAAACAGACAACAAAAAAGAATAATTACATCCCCATATATGGGGCTTAATTGCTGTGGAGATAAATTCGAGAGCAGCACGGCAGCCCCACGTTACGGGGTTATATTATGGCTAAGAAGAATAACAACGTCACTTTCAACGTCGGCATCACCAACCATTACTTTGACGCTATTTCGCGCCAGAAGTTACCCATGAGCGATGCCGCTTGTGAGCCGGTTGATAATGCCATCTCTAATTGCAAAGATGCCATTAACATCTTGGTCGCGATTGTGAAAGGCCATGCCAAAAACCTAATTGGTGTGGTTATTGCCGACTGGGGCAATGGTATGTCTAAGGAAAAGCTGCCGGAAAACCTACAGTTTGGCAACGGCCACAGCAATGAGGGCCCGCTGTGCATCCATGGCGTTGGCCTGAATAATTTCATTTTGGTTGCCACCCGCAACAAGTATCCCTGGTTCATCGCTTCCAAGCAGCCTGGAGAGGACAGCTATCACCGCGTTGACGGCCCGTTCGCCACGACCATGACGATGTCCGAGCAGGAAGAGATTCCTATGGCAGATGTCGTTATGCGTGAGCAGTTTAAGGCTCTTGGCGCTCCTTCTACCATCATCTATGTGGAGATGGACAAGGCTACCGCCAGCACCATGCTGACCAAGAACGGCAGCTGCGCTGAGAGCCGGGTCACCAGCCTGAACGTGCTGCGTACCTGCCTGGCTGAGCACTTTGGTGTCAAGTACCGCAATTACTTGGCACCTGACGCTACCGGCGTTGCTCCCGCCCGTATCCTGATTCCTGATTTCCATATGGCGAATGGCAAGACGTGCGATGTGCTCGTCAAGCCCATTTTCCAGCCGTATAAGGAGAAGCAGAAGGAAAAGAACTTCACTGTTGACTATGATGGGTACGAGATTCCTGTCAAGGTTGAGTGTGGTCAGCTGGATAC
>OLXS01000914.1_pt1 | contig 10966 bp, 8 predicted proteins | sample 1673921 | NCBI WGS metagenome assembly OLXS01 (sample SAMEA103958134, study PRJEB25191) | human gut metagenome
TATTCAAACTATCCGGTTAACTATCAGCGTGCAAAATTACTCAAACACTTGGTTCTGACAAGAAATACGAGTAAAAAATGCACAGTATTAAGTTTTTTGAGCAAATGAGGAGGAAAATAAACTTATATTTCAATCATAAACTGAAGCCGACTACAAAGTAGAGTTGCTCTTCGTAGGGGTTGGCTATCAGCTTTCCGAATACGGGCAGTGAGAATGTGGAGGTAATCTTCAATTCTTTGCTGGCGGAAAGCCCTGCGTTGACAACATTGAACTTGTCTGAATACATGCCTTCCCACGGAGTGAAGCCTGCTTCGAGGGCAAAATCCACTCCTTTTATGTGAAACGGATAGCTGAGTTCGCAGTAGCTGGACCAGGCGCGTTTTCCGTTTTCGCGATAGTCATTGCCGGCAAATGTGGTGTACCAACTCACCGAAAGCGGGAATTTCTCGCAAAGCATGTATCCGGCACCGGCTTCGAAAGTATGTCCGGTGGAGTGTGCTTTATAATTGAAATATTTGAAAGGTTCGTCTTCCGTTTGAGTAAAATAGTTGTTGGCATATAAGGTAAGGTTCTTATATTCGTACTCCAGTGAGAGGTCAATCTCGTTGTTCTTATGACGGAATTCTGTCGACCCCCAGGCGTAGACGGTCAGCCCTTTCCAGTTGAAGCCAAGTGAAGGCTGAACGCTGGCATTGCCGCTGTCCATACCTCTCCAGATATAGCTGCTGACAAAATCTGCATTAACAAAGACTTCCTGCGCCTGTGTATAAACGGCGCAAAATAAGATTGCAATAAGTAGGAGTTGTTTTTTCATTTTATGGTCTTGTTGCTTACGAGTTAGCGTCTTGTTGTTTACGGGCGGCAAAGATACGGCATTTTTTCTTTTCTTAAAAGATGCCTTCCTATTTTGTACAGTCTGCCGGAGTTAATGGTCAATGGTCTGTTTATTAGTATCTTTCCTACGTTAGATTAACATCTTCGGGTAGTAACAAGGCTTCGTTTCATGTACGTGATTCTGTCGGTTCACGTACATGAACCAACGGGATCACGTATGTAGACCGGTGGGATCACATACGTGAAGCGAAGGCAGATGACGCTCGGAAGTGCTTGGGGAAGCCTTGTTCTCCTATTGGAGCTACGGAGTTTTACTCTAATATGTGGCATGTGGGGAACGGAAAAAGGTGATAATAGAAAATGTCTCCATGTCTATTATCACCTTATTATCACCGCGTATTGTCACTTTTACTTTTCTGGTTGATAGGGTATTAACTGCGAAAAGTGACAAGTGACAATAGAAATTGCAATTTTAACTCCTTAGTAGTTCTAGAATGTGACGTCCATTTTCAGTACGAAAGTGCGGGGAGCAGCTACAGCCATCGGACGGTAGCTATATTCCTTATTCAGCAAATTGTTGACCATAAACTGGAAGGCGACTTCTTTCGTAGCTTTTACTCCGAAGCGTAAATCAACGGTTGCATAGTCCGTATTATGTTTTTTCCAATAGCTCGCCAGCGTTTCTCCTCTTGACTGCCCGAAGAGAATGGTACGTACATAATCCATCAGATCTTTCTGTTGTTTTTCTCGTTCATCCAGCATCAGATAATCCACAGCAAGAATTTTACTCTTCCAGGCCACATTTGCGCCGAGGTTGATACGCTTCCACTGGAAGTCTACCGTAGCTTTGAAAGTATGTTTCGGACGATATTTCAGATACTTGCCCGTATTCGATTTTTCTTTCATCTGGAGGGCATCGGAGTAGGTATCTTCCAACTCGTTGCGCTCTTTGTAGTCGGCATCACGGGGTTCGGTATATACATATCCTAAGTTGTAGAACAATTTTGTATTCTTATTGAAGTTATAAACTCCGTTTGTTGATATTTCCATTCCATAGATTTGCGCTTTCGATACGTTGTGGAACTGTGCCCCGATGCCGAATCCCTTGCCGTCCATCAGCATCCGGATGGCATCACTGATACTGTTGATCATGCTATAATCCGCATTGTTGAACAGACCGAACTGGAATTCGACCATGTCTTTATATTCGGTATAGAATCCGGCTACATCGACAAATCCCTGGAAATTGCCGATTTTGTATCCTTGTTTGAATCCTAGTTCCGCATTGTATCCTTTCTCCGGTTTGATATCGAGGTTCGGATAAATGCCTACTCCTCCGATATCTTTGCGGAGATACTTCTCGTTGATGGACGGATTGCGGTAACCCTGACCTATACTGGCACGGATAAAGCTATAGTCGGCTAACTGGTAATTCAGTCCGGCACGGAATACGGGACGGAACGGAACTTTGGTTCCGAGTATCTTTGTTTCCGCTTCGCGGTAATGGTTGTCCACGCGATAATATTCGGCACGTACTCCTGCCGATACGCTCAGACGGTCCCAGAAACGCTGGTCGTACTGGAAGAAGGCAGCCACGTTATCACTTTTGTATACCTCGTCCATAATGGAGGAATCATAACGGACGTGCTCGTAAGTCATTCCGGTAGTGATCTGTGCACCGCCGTCCCATTTCTTGTTGAACTGGTAGTCGAGATAATAATTGTAGCTTTTGTCCGTTTTAGTCTTTGAATCATTTCTGGACGGATTCATTACGTTTGATAGCCACGGGATAAGGTCGCTGGGCAGTTGTCCGTTCTGTATGCTGCCCAGATCGCCGGGGAGCCCGTTGTCCATGACCCAGGAGATAAGGTCGCAGTAGTCTGCCGTTGTCGCGTTCGGGAAGATGTTGCCCAGTGAAGTGAATACTCCGTTCATGGCATCTTCCAGATTTCCGTTGATGAGGCCCGACCCGATACCTACCAGTGCCGGGTAGAGGGAGCTGTAGTCGCCTCCTGCAATGTTCTGGATGGTCTGTGCATTGGTGCCCATATTTCCCAGGATATCGGTGATCGATGCACCCGAACTCGGACGTACAATATTGTCGGCACTATGGTAGAAGCGGCCTTTGATCTTGTGGGAAGTTCCGTTCTCCGGATTCACGTAGTTGATGAACGGGTCGATGTGGAAGTTGTTTTCTTCCCGTCCCATATTGGTGAAAGGAGAGGGCTTATAAACTTCGGTCGGTGATCTCCAGATAAAGAAGTCTCCGTACTGGTTGGTCAGGAAGTCCACATTCAGCCCGTAGTTGAGTATCTTCATTCCCATGTCCGGCTGGTGGTAAGTCAGGTTGCCGCCCATACGGAACCGTTTGTTGTATCCCTGCTGGCGGTATCCTTCGTCAGTGAACAGATTGATGCTTCCGCTGACATCGAAATGACCGATACGACGGGAATGGGAAAGGTCGAAGCCTTCATAAATCGGATTTCTTATTCCGCTCAGCAGGCTGCCGCGCAGGATAGGTTTCACCGAATATTTTCCGTCTTTCCAGAAGCTTTTGTCACTCCATTGGTATTCGTCGTTCTCCGCATCGCCATATACACCGACGTATGCGCTGAAGCGGGTTTTCGGTGTCAGTCCCGGACGGGCGGTACGTATATTGATGATACCGTTCAAGGCTGACGAACCGTATAATACGGAAGAGGCGCCCTTGATCACTTCTACCTGCTCGATGTTTTCGAGGGGTACGGTATTCCAGTTGATTTCTCCCGTTTTAGGATTCAGCGTACTCATTCCGTCTACCAGAATTTGGCTGCGGGCACCTACACCGTAGGTCCATCCGCTGCCTCCACGCATGGAAGGCTGTTTGTCTACGATGTCCACACCGGGCAGTGTGCGGAGCGTGGAAGTAATGTCCGTTGGTGCCTGGCGGGCGATATCGCTTGCCTTTACCAAATCCATCGATACGGTGACGTTGCTCAGCTTGTTCGAAGCGTCCGGCTCTGACTACTACTTCTTCCAGCAGCTTGGTGCTTTCTTTCATATAAACATCTTTGGTGATTACGTCCCGTCTGCCGATCACTATGGGCATGAGAACATCTTCATATCCCACATAGCTGAATACCAGGTCGACTCCTCCTTCGGGCAACTTGATTTCGTATGCTCCGTTGATGTCGGATACTACCCCTTGATTACCGTGTAGCTTGTATGTCACAGCTGCACCGACCAAAGGTTCGTTCGTGTTGGCATCATATATATGTCCTTTCAGTGTCTGGGCAAAAGCAGTTCCGAATCCGGTCAGGAGAATCAGTACTGTCAGTATATATAGTTTCTTCATTGTTTCTATAATTTATGTTTTTTCTTAGGATGGAAAAACGGATGATTAATTGTCAACCAAGTCAAGTCCCAAGTCCAGCTTGGTAATGATAGACCAGTTATCGTACAACGGACCAAGATAAGAGTCGTACAACATCGGGCCGAAGTTAGGAATGCCTTCCATGACAGGCTGAAGATTCGGAATGAAAGCGATGATAGGGCTCAATGCTGCCCTGTCCAGATATATATGAGTATGCCCGTTCACCTTTTCTATATGCATGGGAATACCTTTTTTTATCCACGAAAAGAACATCTGGAAACTTTGGTAGTCCATATTGGCAATCATGGACAACAAAGAATTATCCAACGATTCGTTTACTGCTCCGAGCAGTGTTTTCAGTAAGAAGGGGTTGGCTTTCAAGATGGCATCTGCGATGCCTGCAATCAGATTGCCGTCGACCGTCTTTCCCTGTCCTTGTATAGCTTGGCTGATGATGGCGGGGAGGTTCAGTTTGACATAAAGCAGGTCATTCTTTACATACCAGTGAGCCAGTCCACGGGGAGAGGGAGCATAAGCGCGTCCCTGAGTTGCGGCAGCGATGTCTTCGGCAGATAAAGTATTGAACATGAGTTTCATCATGATGAACATGCTGACTTGCTGCATCGATTCAGGGTCGTCCATATTGATTTCACTGAACTTCTGTTCTCCCAGTTGCATTTCGTCAGTCGTATATTCGGCAGTGATGTTTCCGTCGGATTCCAGATTGATATTCCGGAGCAATTGTGGCAGGAGATATCCTCCCATACCTTTTATTAAAGTAGAGACGGTGGCATATAAACTTCCGGCATCTTTGACCATTTCCAGATCCATGTCGGTATATAAGGCTGCTGTCAATAGCTGGTTGTCCGCTTCGCCCCATTCGTATTGTCCGGTCTCCTGATTACGTACGACGTCTTTTCCTCTGCCGCGTGTCAGTTCGCTGAGCAGATAACTGTTCATCCATTGGCTTTGCGGCATGGTTACGTTCAGATCCAGTTTCATCGTTTTCGGAGTGATGGCACCGGTGTATGTAACGGTTGCTCCTGCTGCCGAAACGGTCTCTCCGCTGAAGGTGTAGTTATCTTCCTTTTCTAATAATTCCACCCGGAAAGATGTCTCTTTTTCTCCCGGAATGACATCATTCAAAGTCAATGTTCCCTTTTTGCTGTCTTCTGTGATGAAGCTGACAGATTTTCCGATTAGTTTTTCTCCGCTGTAGGTCAGGTCCAGAGTCGATGGTTTGATATACGAGCCATATTCCTGGCTGAGTTCGCCCGGCCAGAACAGCTTGTTGTTATAGGTTTCTTCACAAGATGTAAAGAAGAATGCCGCACAAGCTACCAATAATAGTTTTCGTAATGTTTTCATTCTCTTTTTAGTTTTTATATCTAAGTATTTATTAAAACATTGCAAATGTCGTCTATTCTTGTTTCTACGTCAAGCTCCATTTTTCGTATTCGATGTTCTATTCTAATTATTTTGTATATATGTGTCTTGGAATGAATATTCGTAATGTCCCTTCCTTTTGAATAAATGTTCTGTTTTTCATATTTTAATAAAAAGCTTGACTGGATATCAAAAGGAAAAAGATATCTTTGTGGAACTAAATTTCTTAATTATGATTATAGATGATGCGCTTCCCAAATTTGATCTTCCGGTTGATTTTGTTACGGATGACAGTATAACTGGTGACATCCTGAATCAGTACGGTCGTTTTCCCTGCCATATAAAGGCGGGAGTTTTTGTGCTTTGTACGCGGGGAACCGTACGCGCTACTATCAATCTGTCCGAGTATACAATCAGCCGGAATGATTTTGTGACTGTGCTTCCCGGATCATTTATCCAGATTCACGAAGTATCTTCGGATACCCGTGTCTGTTTTGCCGGTTTTTCTTCGGAGTTTATAGCGCGGGTAAGTTATGTGGAGACGTTTCTGGATTTTCTTCCTATGATTCTGAATAATCCCATTATGCCGCTGACGGAAGAAATAGCTCAATTGTACCGGAATGCTTTTAGCTTGCTTATTCGTGCCTATGCCTTGCCGAACACGCTGGACAATAAGGAGATACTGAAATCTATATTTACCATATTCTTTCAGGGAGTGGGCGAGCTGTATAAACGTTGCAAACCGACGACCAACGAGCCGATAAAGCGGGAGCATGAACTCTATCGTCAGTTTATCCAGTTGTTGATGGCAAACTATACGCAGGAGCATGAAGTCTCCTTTTATGCGAAAAAGTGCGGAGTGACTCCGGCGCATTTTTCCGGTGCTATCCGAAAAGCCAGCGGTCACAGTCCTTTGGCCATCATCACGGGAATTATTGTCATGAATGCGAAGGCGCAATTAAAATCTACCCGGTTGCCTGTGAAGGAAATAGCTTTTTCGTTGGGATTCAATAACCTTTCCTTTTTCAATAAATATTTTCGTAAGCATGTGCAGATGACGCCTCAGGAGTATAGGGAATGCTGAAGGTGAACGGTGCACAGGCTGCTACATTAACAACGGGCTCGATGGTGACGCAAGTGGGAAATACGAGGGGTGGCGGAGGATGCCCCGGGGGATGGTAAACAGCAGTTTACCGTTGAAAAGAGTACTTTGGTCGATTCTTTTTGTGGAGTAGAAGTAACGGTTCTATCTTTGTATCAGTCATTTGGAACAATGAAGCATGAAAAGACTGCGTAAACAACAATTGCTGGAACAGAGCATTTATGGGGCTATCTGGACTGTTATTTTTCTTCTCCCATTGATCGGCGGATACTTTGCCGTTAATGGTGGGCTCGAAAGAGAGGAAAGTCGTGCGGTGATCCATGACTCCTGGTTGACTATCCTCCCTTTTTTCGTGCTGTTTCTGTTGAACAATTACGTATTGGTTCCGTATTTTCTTTTCAGAAAAAGATATTGGCCCTATATTATTTCTGTGGTTTTTCTGATTGCTATTTCGTGCCTGATCGCTCCTGCTCCTTCTATGGAACGGTTTCCGGGGAAGTTCAGGCATGAGAAGATTCATGATAAGAATGGCGATAGTAAAGAGAACCGGAGAAATCAACTTATAGAAATGAGAGAGAGAGCTCGTAAAGAAGAGTCTATCCATTGGGATGAGCTTCGACTGATGGAGCCTGATGTGGAAAAGCCCCAACGACCAGGTGGCTTTCCTAAGCCGGCTCCTTATCCTTTTCCTCCTTTCACTATCCGCTATCTTATTCATTTTGTGGTAGCTTTTCTGATGGTCGGATTTAATATTGCAGTCAAGTTGTTTTTCAAGTCCTTCCGGGACGAAGAGATGCTGAAAGAACTGGAACACCAACATCTGCAGTCCGAACTGCAATACCTGAAATATCAGATAAACCCGCATTTCTTCATGAATACGCTTAATAATATTCATGCACTGGTGGATATCGATACGGGAAAAGCGAAAAGTACGATTGTGGAACTTTCCAAGTTAATGCGTTACGTGCTTTACGAAGCCAGCAACAAAACCATTCTGCTGTCGCGTGAAATCCAGTTTCTGGAGAATTATGTCACGTTAATGAGTTTGCGTTACCCTGACAGAGTATCCATTGAAAAGAATTTTCCTCTTGAAGTACCCGAGGTACAGATACCGCCTTTGCTCTTTGTCTCTTTTGTGGAAAACGCTTTCAAGCATGGAATCAGCTACCGGAAAGAATCGTTCGTTCATGTAGTGATGCAACTGGAAGACGGAAACAGGCTCTCTTTCAGATGTACCAACAGTACAGGCGGTTCGTCTGATGAGCAGCATCATGGTATCGGTTTGGAGAACGTTCGTAAACGCTTAAGGCTGTTGTTTGGTAATGATTATACCCTTTCCATTACGGAGGAAGATAATAAATTTGATGTTTTACTTATTGTACCTTTATTATAATGAAATGTATAGCGATTGATGATGAACCTTTGGCATTGAAGCAACTGACGGATTATATATCCCGTGTTCCTTTTCTGTCTTTAGTCAAGCCTTGCCAGGATGCTTTTGAGGCGATGAAGGTACTGGCTGATGAGGATATAGACCTGATCCTTGTGGATATCAATATGCCCGATTTGAACGGACTGGATTTTATCCGTTCGCTTATCAGCCATCCGTTGGTTATCTTCACGACTGCTTATTCTGAATATGCGGTTGACGGTTTCAAACTGGATGCTGTCGATTACCTCTTGAAACCGTTTGAGTTCCAGGATTTACTGAAAGCGGCGGATAAGGCACGGAAACAATTTGAATACCGGTTGCTGGAGCAGCAGGGAGAACTGGGGAACAGTTCGCAGATAAAAGGAGATTCTCTGTTTGTAAAGAGTGATTATAGGGTGGTACGTATCGATGTGAAAAATATACGGTACATTGAGAGTATGAGTGAATATGTACGTATTTTCATAGAAGGTGAGGATAAACCGGTCATTACTCTTGCCAGCCTTCAGAAGATGGAGGAGCGGCTTCCCGCGTATTTCATGCGGGTACACCGTTCTTATATTGTCAATCTTCGCAAGATTACAGAAGTTTCCCGTCTCCGCATTATCTTTGATAAGACGACGTATATTCCTGTCGGGGATAATTATAAGGAGAAGTTTACGGAATATATCGGTAAGTTGAGTCTCTTTTAAAGCGCTGCTGTCTTTGATAAATCGTTGCAGGCGGAAGATGATGATAAGACAAAAGCCCCGGGAGCAGAAATCGCTTCCGGGGCTTTTGTTCTTATATAAGAGTCATCTCTTTATTTGATACCCAGTTTCTTTGCTATTTCTTTGGGAAGTGCATCCTTGTGTACCAGGATATTCATAGTCTTGTAAGCGACGAATGCTTTGGAAGCATACCAGATTCCGTCATATTTACCTGATTTGCCCCAGGAGTTCTTTACCATGAAGTATTCTTTACCATTCTGGTCTTTAGCGATACCGTAAATCACCATTCCGTGGTCGTCGGTAGTTTCCCAGTTGTCGAAAGCTGTCTGGCGCATTTCCTGAGTGATTTCCATTTCCGGAAGTGGTCTGGAAGTCAGTTCTTTGCGTTTGTCGGCAGCTGTCATACCTGTCCAGCGGGCCATATCCGAACCTGTCAGTTCTGCACCTTTGGCAGCGTCCGGCATTACAGCGATACCGTCACGGGTGAAACCTTGCTCGCTGACGTCACTGCCCCATGCGAATGTATATCCTTTTTTAACGGCATTGTCCATTACAGCCATGAACTCATCGATCGGAAGGTTGTATGACAGACCGTTACGCCAGTTATCCTGAATTTCGATGGCGAATTGAGAATAGAAAGGATGATGTGTGTAAGAAGTCAGTGATACATAGTCTTCAGCTTTCAGTCCGAGTGATTCAGCGAAAGTTTTCGGAGTATATTCCTTACCGTTGTAAGTGAAGTTTTCCGGGCATGCTCCCAGATAAGTATCATAAATAGCGCTTAGTCCGTTTTTCCATACCGGAGTCAGTTTGCTCAACTTACCTTTCGCAATAGCATTGATGTAACCGGAAGCAACAGCATCCAGTTCGTTATGTACCGGCAACGTGTCACCGTACATGATACCCGGCATTGCTTCCTGCGGAACAAGACCGTAGTTCTTCATACAGTAAATAATGTCATAGAAACTTCCACCGGGAGAGAAAGAACTGTCGCCATGATAGCGTACGTAGTTTGCTCCACGGTCTTCCATTGTTTTGTGTACAACAAACATTTCCGAAAGGTCATATTCGCCTTTACCTAAACGAAGTAGTTCTGATTCCAGAAATCCCAAAGCAGAGAAGCTCCAGCAGGTGCTCGAACGGTTCTGGTTTTTGATGGAGGTAATCGGATTTTCTTTCACTGTTGTGAAAACGAAGCCCTCTTCGGGTTTTGCGTCTTGTGCCATTGCGCTCAGGCTGAACAAGCCTAAGGCAGCGATAAGGATACTCTTTTTCATTCTGATGAAATTAATATTAAATTGTTTTGGCTACAAATATACGGATTCCTCTCTTGAAATCCGTCTTTTTGTACTCAAATTGCATAAAAAAAGAATGAATATTACTGTATCTTAGCGCGATAGGTCCGTTCGGAGAAGGTGATATTTAAGAACAAAGAGAAGCTGTTTTCTTTTTGCATACCGTTAGGGACCTTCATCTGACCTTTGTATTTCAGGCCGAAAGAGAGTACATTATTATTGCGTAATCCGAAATTTAGTCCGGTGCTGATGTAATAATCGGTCGCTTTCTTCTTTTGGATAACGATGTATGAATTGCTGATTCCCGTTCCCAGTAACAGGCTGACCGGGTTACGGTACACATTGCCCGGCGTATATTTTCCTCCCAGGGATAGCCGGTGCTGGTTCTGAAAACTGACGTTGGACTGCGAAGACTCCATCCGGCTCCAGTCAATGTATTTATAGTCGATGGTTGCCATCCAGCGCAGACAGTTGTAGGATGCTCCTACACCGAAAAATTGTGGAAGGCACTGACGGTACCGTTTCAGGCTGCTTTCAATATCTTCTCCTCCTGAACTGCTGCTGACGTAGAGGTTATTCTCTTGCCTGAAGTTCTGTGAGTATCCGTATACGGCTCCGGCAACGAAGAAACGTTCGCGGTCGATTGCCCATTTGTACTGAATACCAAAATCGGCATAAAAGGTATGTTTGTAAGAACTGGTTTCTTCGGTGGCGTTGCCTTGTGTTTCAGTTTGAGTGATCGTTCCTGTGACATAAGAAAGGTTGGTGCCGACGGAAAGACCTTTGTCAAACAGGTACGCCGTGCTGACTCCCATCTTGGAAAGCCCTCCTTCTCCTTGAAAAAGAGAGGAAACGGTG
>OLXS01000920.1_pt1 | contig 10902 bp, 8 predicted proteins | sample 1673921 | NCBI WGS metagenome assembly OLXS01 (sample SAMEA103958134, study PRJEB25191) | human gut metagenome
ACGTTCTAAGTATGACGGTAATAATGATATAGCTTATTTAAATGTTTTGCTGAAATTATATGCTTATTTGAGTAATCAGAATAGTAATTCTGTAATAGAGTTAAGCTATTTAGACTCTTTAATAAACAAACATAATAAGTTCTATGGAAAATATCTTTTAGCACAATTATATAAGGACCTAGATGTTAAAAATGCTGATGAGATGTATAGCGATTTATGGGTAAATTCGACAAAAAATGACATGGAAGAGTATCCAGAAGAGTTTATAGATATAATGAAATGTAAAGATCATCTAGTACTTGTGAATAAAGAGGATATATTGTTTGGTTGTACAGAATATGATTTTGGAATCATATCTCCTAATAAAGAAGTAACTTGTACTTTTAGTTTTACGAATAATAGCTCTAATAGGTTTATTATTCATAATGTAATAACGACATGTGGATGCACTGTACCTGTTTGGAATAGAAAGCCGATAGCTCCTAATGCTCGGGATTCTATCTCAGTAAAGTTTAAAAGTAATTATACGGGAGTTAGCCAAAAAACTATCATTATAGAAGGAAATTGTAAACAGAAAATTGAACTAAAAATAAGAGCTTCAATTTGTAATTAGAAAATATATAATGTACGTGTTCTATATAAGGAAATAACTGTGTCATGAAAAAAAATATTATTCTTTTGTTCTTATTTTTACCTTTTGTTTGTTTTGCTCAAAAAGTAACTTATGGCGATAATAGCGTTCGTGTCGAAGGTCAAACTTTCTTGTATTTTGATGCTGAAGGGAACCCTATTACAGATCAGGCTCATAGAGATTCTCTAGAAACTCATCAGTATATAATTTCTATTAAAGGAACAGATGAAATACCAGAAATTCATCTAGTTTATAAACACCCTAAACTTGAAACATTGATAGGTAAAACTCTTCCTAAGATTGGTTTAGGTGATATTAACGGAAAGGTTGTTGATTTTGATGAATCCGAGTATACAGTTATATGTTTTTGGAACAGGCATTGTAGTATTTGTATTCGGGAGCTTATTGTTTTAAATATACTTGCTGAAGATTATCCGAATATTCAGTTTGTCGGGCTAACCCCTGATTCTCCTGAAGAAGTACAAAAGTTAATGAAAAGACTGAATTTAGACTGGGAGGATATAGGAATTGTTCCTAATTATAAAGGGGAATTTACCGATATACTAAAGATTTATATGTATCCTTCTAATATTATAGTTGATAAAAATATGATAGTAAAAGCGGTAAATGTCGGAGGAGATACCCGTAAATTATTGAGAACGTTAGAGCAATTATCTGGCGAGAAATAAATATTAGACCTTAATGTGTGTTGTGTCTGCTCGTTTTTTAGATGATTTTGAATATGTTACATAAATACTTTTATGGCAAGATTAAGAGACTATATAGGACTATTGATGTTTAGTATTTTATGTGTGAGTGCACTATTTGTTCAGTCTCATTATTTTACTGACTCATCTATTGTACCGAAGTGGTTAATTACTTTGTTTGTATTTGGAGGATTGGTATTGTACTATACTATCGCAATATGGTATGCTCATTCAGTAAGTATAAATATGTTTCGAGTAGGAATCGTTCTTGTTGCAATCTGTTTTCTACAGGCTGTATTGGGGTTGCTGCAATATTTTAATGTGTATTATTCTCCTTCAATCTATAAAATTACTGGTAGCTTTGATAATCCGGCTGGCTTTTCTGCGTGTTTATGTGCAGGGGTACCTTTTACTGCTTTTCTCCTGTCGAAAGATAATAAAAGATATATGCGTCTTATGGGATGGATAATGGGGACTATTATAGTAGTTGCAATTGTTCTGTCATATTCAAGGGCTGGTATCATTAGTTTAGCTGCGGTTTGTACTATATTCTTGTATCAGAAGCTCCTTCATAGACGCATATTGAAATTCTCTTTGCTAGCTGGTTTAGTCGCTTTAATCTTAGGTTGTTATTGGATAAAAAAGGACTCAGCCGACGGTCGATTGCTTATTTGGCAATCTTGCATAAATATGGTAAAAGATTCTCCTTGGATAGGGCATGGATTAGGCAGCTTTGAAGCTCATTATATGGATTACCAAGCAGAATACTTTAGAATACATGGACAGCAGAACCGTTATGCTATGTTAGCCGATAATGTGAAGCATCCTTTCAATGAGTACATGGAAATCCTCTTAAACTTCGGAATTATCGGTTTGGTGATACTGTTTGCATTCATTTTTTTACTAATCTATTGTTATAAACTAAATCCTGATATCGAAAAGAAAATTGCTGTATATGTGTTGATTTCAATAGGAACGTTTTCATTGTTCTCTTATCCATTTACTTATCCTTTTACGTGGATTATTACATTATTATCTGTCTTGATAATTATCAAGGAACCTATAAAGGTTTTTTTTGCTGCATCTTGGAAGAAAAATGTAGTATGTGCTTTGGTTATAGGTTGCTCAATGATTGGCATTTATGAATTAGTGGAACGAATACAAGCAGAATTGGAGTGGGGACGAATCTCCAAACTAACTCTTTCCGATTCCTATGATACGGTGCTTCCCGCATATGAAAAATTAGAGAAAGCATTTGCGGATAATCCTTATTTCCTTTACAACTATGCTGCTGTTTTATTAGAGAAGAAACAATATGATAAGAGTTTGGAGATCGCTTTACAATGTCGCAAATATTGGGCAGATTATGATCTGGAGCTAATATTAGGAGAAAATTATCAGCAGCTTAACAAACCTAAACTAGCAGAAAAATATTACAATAGTGCATCTATGATGTGCCCTTCGCGATTTCTTCCTCTTTATAAACTATTCCATTTATACAAAATGAATGGTGAAAAAGAGCGATCGCTTGCAATGGCTGAGGCTGTTGTTGACAAACCGATGAAAATAGAGACTGTTGCTATTAAAAGAATGAAGAGGGAGATGGAAAGAGAAATACAAAAGATAAATATAGTAACCGAATGAGAATTTATAAAACACTAATGAATAAAACATTCATTTACCTGCTAATAACGGTATTGGCAGCTTGCAAAAGTACTCCGTACTCTGATGAAACTACTAAAAGTGACCTTCGTGCGCCTGCTTATCCGTTATTAACCTTGCATCCGCATATGAAACTTTGGTCTATGACGGATGAACTGAACAAACAGAATATGACTTTTGGCGGCAGCACACAACTTCCTTTTGTTGGCTTCTTGCGGGTAGACGGTGCTATGTATCGTTTTATGGGTAGTAAAGAACTGCCGATGCAAGCCATCGCTCCGATGGCGCTTGATCACGAAAAGTGGGAAGGAAAGTTCACTTCATTAGTACCTGATGAAGGATGGGAGCAGCCGGACTTTGATGATAAGTACTGGCAATTGTCAGAAGGGGCATTTGGTACGCCTGGTATGTGGGAAGCAAGAACACAATGGACTTCTTCTAATATTTGGGTACGAAGAGAGATTGAAGTTGATCCGTATCTTTTGGAACATAAGAAGATCTATTTGCGCTATTCTCATGATGATGTATTCCAATTGTACATTAATGGGAAGCAATTGGTAAATACCGGATATGATTGGGGAGCAAACTTTAAAGTGGAAATTCCGGACTCTATTCTGCAAACAATGAAAAGTGGAAAAGCGTTGATTGCCGCTCATTGTGAGAATCGTGTGGGAGGAGGATTGGTAGACTTCGGACTCTTTGCCGAGGAACCGACTATGCCTGTGGAAAGGGTAGCTCCCATCTCTTATGAAAAAGAGTGGACGGGGAGATATACCATGGAGCAACCTCAGGAAAATTGGGAAGCCAAAGAGTTTGACGATTCAACATGGACAGAAGGACAGGCAGCCTTCGGTACGGATGATCAGCGGAATGTGAATACTCCCTGGTTCTCACCTAATATATGGGTGAGACGCGAATTGACATTCGACCCGGCATTGGCGAAAAACAAGCAACTGTATTTGCGCTATTCACATGATGATGTATTTCAATTGTATGTGAATGGAATGCAATTGGTCAGCACGGGATATGAATGGAAAAGTGATCTTAGGGTGAATATTCCGGATTCCATAGCGGAAACAATGAAAGATGGGAAAGCCGTGATTGCTGCTCATTGCGAAAACCGTATGGGAGGTGCATTGGTTGATTTCGGACTATATGCAGAATTGAAAGAAGCTGAACAAACGTCTGTTGATGTGCAGGCAACCCAGACACATTATACGTTTGAATGTGGGGATGTGGAACTGAAACTTAGCTTTACTGCTCCTTACCTGTTGGATGATCTGGAGACGCTTGCCCGTCCCGTCAATTATATCTCTTATCAGGCTAAGGCGTTGGATGGTAAGGAGCATGATGTTGCTGTCTATTTTGAGATAGATCCACATAAGGCATTTCGTGCCGGACAGTCTACCCAAATGTATGAAAAGGATGGACTGTCTCTTATGAAGACAGGACAAGAGAATCAGAAATTGTGGGTAGATCAAGAAAAAGACGGACGATCGTGGGGATATTTCTATTTGGGAACAAAGGATGATGTAACCTGTGCACAGGGAGATGCAGCCGAAATGAGGGCATATTTTATGAAAGAGGGAGATCTGAAACAGATGAGAAAGTCTGCCGAAAAACGATATGCCGCCTTTGCACAGAAACTGGATGTGGATGGTGATTTTCCGCAGCATCTCACTGCTGCTTTCGACGGACTGTATACAATGGCTTATTTTGGAGAGGATCTGAGACCTTATTGGAATAAAGATGGAAAAACAAGCATAGAAGATTTGTATGCGGACGCGGAGGAGGACTATAAAGAAGTGATGGCAAAATGTTATGCATTTGACCGTCAATTGATGGCAGATGCTTACCTCGCCGGAGGAAAAGAATATGCCGAACTTTGTGCTTTAGCTTATCGTCAGTCTGTTTCCGCTTTCCAAATGTCTGAAGATTCGGAAGGTGAGTTACTTTATTTTACTCCACAGGTGGGGCCTGTGGATGAGTATTATCCGGCTTCGCCACTTTATCTCCGTTATAATCCTGATTTGGTAAAAGCGATGCTTAATCCATTTTTCTACTACAGTGAAAGCGGAAAATGGAGTAAACCTTTTGCCGCTCACGATGTGGGAAAATGGGGAAAGCCGTTTCCTCCGCATGACTTAGGCGGATATCCTGCTGTAAACGGACAGACGATAGGCGGTGATATGCCTGTGGAAGAAGCAGGAAACGGCTTGATAATGACTGCTGCTATTGCTAAAATGGAGAAGAATGCTTCGTATGCGGAGAAACATTGGAAGACATTGACTCAATGGGCTGAGTATTTATTGGAAAATGGAACAGATACCGGTGATCAGCTTACTACGGATAATTTCGCAGGAAACTGTCCCCATCATACTAACTTGTCTGCAAAAGGTATTTTAGGTATTGCAGCATACGCACGTCTGGCGGAAATGTTGAACAAGAAAGAAGAAGCGGAGAAGTATATGGATGCTGCCCATGAGATGACGAAAGAATGGGAAAAGGCTGCTTATGCAGGTGATCATTATCGCTTGGCTTTTGATCAGCCGGATAGTTGGGGGATGAAGTATAATCTGATATGGGACAGGCTGCTTGGCTTGAATCTTTTCCCAGAGAGAGTCATTCAGAAAGAGACGGATTTCTATCTTACTAAAATGAATGAATTTGGATGTCCGTTGGATAGCAGACATAGTTACGCGAAAGTGGATTGGACAGTATGGTCTGCTTCGTTGAGTGCTGACCGTATGCAATTCCGTAAACTTATGTTGCCGCTTTATAAGTTTATGAATGAGACTACAGATCGCACACCAATGGCTGATTTGATAAATACGGATCGTGCTACTATAGTAGGATTTACGGGGCGTACTGTAGTAGGTGCCTATTTTATCAGGTTGTTGGAAAAGGAATAATTAGAATCTTGATGTCTTTTAGAAGGTATATTCGGAGCAATATGATATAGTTGATTTATTATTTTAAATAAAAACATTATGAATATGAAAAGTTTATTTTATTTAGTTGTTACTATGGTAGTAATGATTGCATGTACAAATGAAGAGTTTGATGCTAATTCAGAAGTTAAGAAGGAAGAAGTTAAAACAAAGATTGCATCATTAGCTGAAAAATATGATGTAAACGTCGATTTTTTTGAGATTAATCCTTCAGAAAAAACTGAAAATGAGATGTCATTAGAAGAAATAGAAGAATTGTTTCGTGATATAAAACAACTTAGAGAACACCCTGTTGAATTAAAGATGTATAAGGATAAAGAAGAAAATGGCTGTATGTTTTATTCTACTAAAGAGCAGAAACCTAGTGTGCCGCTTGCTAAAACACGTAGTGAAATTTATTCATTCAGTGATTGGATTTGGAATCTTACATGGTTTAGTGTAACTTTGATCGAAGATAATAAAAATGTAACAGTAATGACAGATATAACAGGATTATCAATTTATACGTATTCTCAATCTTATGCGAGTGGCTATGTATCAGGAAATGCTATATCATTTAATAGTACGGGGAAAATTAAGGCAACTATAACTCAGGTTGTTGGCTTTAACCTTTCTTATGTTATTAATTCTTCAGGGACATACGATAAGAGTGCGGGAAAGGGAAGTGTTACAGTTTCTGCATATTAATGATTATTGAAAATAAAAATTATGATTATGTCTCCAATGTTTTTTGAAATTGCTTATGTTTTGATTTTGTTGATTGGGATATTGGTAGTGTTGAAAAGTCATCAACTTACTAAACCATATAAATATCTATGGGTCATTTTGGTTTTGTTATTTAATCTGTTAGGCATAATTGCCTTTTTGATATGGAAACAGTATCTTAATAAAACGAATGATAGTGGATCGTGTGGAAATGTCTGATTTGGTATATACGAGTCGGGTAATTTTTTTTCTCTATGTTCTTTGTAAATCCGGGATGGATTGAATAGACCATTGAAACTGGTTGTTTTTCTTTGATTTAGCTACCATTATTATGATGGTGGCTAAATTTTTTAACCTGGATAAAGATACAGAAGGAGTTTTTCTTTGCATAAATGCCATTCTTGTTTCCGTCTATAACCATAAAAGATGTTCGAAATCGGAAGTTTTTAGGGGTATAACCCTAAAAACTTCCGATTAATTATTTATATTTGTGTCTATAACCCTAAAAACTTCGGATGTATGATTAATCGTGAACTTTATATGGAGCAAATCACTCCTTTTATTGATAAACCATTTGTGAAAGTGATCACTGGTATCCGTCGTTGTGGCAAGTCTGTCGTGTTGCGTTTAATCCGTGAGGAACTTTTACGAAGGGGAGTATCTGAAGATCATATTATTTATATGAACTTTGAAAGCTTTGAGTGGATGGATGTGAAGGAGGCGAAGGCACTGTATACTTATATTCGGGAAGTTACGAAAGTTTCGGGAAAATATTATATTCTTCTGGATGAGATTCAGGAAGTTACAGATTGGGAGAAGGCGGTAAATGCATTCTTGGTAGACTTGGATGCTGACATTTATGTGACTGGTTCCAATTCACGTTTACTGTCTTCTGAGTTCTCCACATATTTAGCAGGAAGATATGTTGCTTTTCATATAATGACTTTGTCTTTTAGGGAATATCTGTTATTCCATAATGTTCCTTTGGCAATTTCTGCATCCGACCGTAAAGCGGAATTTCTGAAATACCTTCGCATGGGAGGATTTCCGGCTATTCATACAGCAAACTATGATTATAACGCTATTTACAAAATAGTGTATGATATTTATTCTTCTGTCATTCTGCGTGATACTGTGCAGCGACATGGAATCCGTAATGTAGAAATGCTCGAAAGGATAGTAAAGTTTGTTTTTGATAATATCGGGAATAAATTGAATGCCAAGAATATTGCCGACTATTTTAAAAGTCAGCAACGAAAAGTGGATATCAATACGATTTACAATTATTTGGATGCTTTAAATAATGCTTTTGTGATACAGCGTATTCCACGTTATGATATCAAAGGTAAAGAAATATTGCAAACTAATGAAAAGTATTTTGTAAGTGATCTTTCGCTCATCTATTCCGTAATGGGATATCGGGATAGATTAATAGGGGGAATGCTTGAAAATCTGGTCTGTATGGAATTGAAACGTCGTGGATACGAAGTATACGTAGGCAAGCAGGATGAAAAAGAAGTTGATTTTGTAGCCATTAGGCGTGAAGAAAAAGTTTATATACAGGTTACTTATCAACTAGGTTCACAAGCAACCATTGATCGTGAATTTGCACCCTTGCTGGCAATTGATGATCATTATCCCAAATATGTGGTTAGTATGGATGAATTGTGGCAGGATAACATTGAGGGGGTTAAACACCGTCACATGGCAGACTTCCTACTCGACGAGTGGTGAAACCAAGACGGACTAGAGTTCTAGCCCGTCTAATAATTCTAAATAAAGTCCGATAGCCTCTTCTATCTCTTTCAGCATAATATACTCCTCGGCTGTATGTGAGCGTGAAGAACGTCCCGGACCGATCTTTACCGACGCAAAGGACATTAATGCCTGGTCAGATAAAGTCGGGGAGCCGAAAGGAACGCGTCCCATTTTCACTGCTGTCTGTACGAACGGATGTTTTTCGTCAATCCGTGAAGAGTTGAGGCGGAACGAACGGGCTTTCGCATCGCAGGAAATATGTTTCTTGATTTCAGCAAACAGATCTTCGTTAGAGTAAAGTTCGTTGCTTCGGATATCAACAACAAACGTGCATTTATCGGGAACCACATTGTGCTGAGTGCCTGCATTGATGACCGTAACGCTCATTTTTACCGGTCCGAGCAAGGGCGATTCCTTCTCGAAACGATAATCGCGGAACCAGGCGATATCATCCAATACTTTATAAATGGCATTATCTCCTTCATTGCGTGCAGCATGTCCGGCTTTGCCTGTCGCAGTTACATCCAATACCATCAATCCCTTTTCGGCAATGGCAGGCTGCATCTCTGTTGGTTCGCCTACAATGGCAAAAGAGACAGGAGGCAATCCCGGCAATACACTTTCAATTCCGTCCTTGCCCGAAACCTCTTCTTCGCAGGAAGCCAGATAGATGAGATTGTAATTTTGAGAAGTGCGACATAGTTGCAGGAACACCTGTAAGAGCGAGACAACACTGGCTCCGGCATCGTTACTGCCCAGTCCGTACAATTTCCCGTTTTCCTCGCGGGGCGTGAAAGGGTCTTTGCGCCAGCCGTTTACAGGTCTCACCGTGTCGATATGAGAATTGAGAAGGATGGTCGGCTTTTTAAGATCGAACATAGGGCTGAGGCACCAGACATTGTTTCCCTTGCGTCCGGTTTGCATCCCTTCGGCTTCGATATAATTTTGCAGGAAATCAGCTGCTTGCGTCTCTTCCCGACTGATGGACGGAATGCTGATTAGTGATTTCAACAGGCTTACAGCTTCGGCTGTCATGGTTGGAATATCGTATTTCATATACAAACTTGTTAATTTAGAGCTTAATATTTGCACAAAGATACTCGTTTTGCGCAATAGTTTCAAATAAAACTAATACCTTTGTACCATATTTATCAATACAAAGAGTATGACTTATCATCATTTATCTGTCTTGGTCCATCGTCAGGCTGAAAAGTATGGCGACAAGGTAGCCTTGAAATACCGCGACTACGAGACAGCACAATGGATTCCAATAACCTGGAATCAATTCTCCGGAACTGTACGGCAGGCTGCTAATGCTTTCGTAGCACTAGGAGTGGAGGAACAAGAGAATATCGGTATTTTTTCACAGAATAAGCCTGAATGGTTCTATGTCGATTTCGGTGCATTTGCCAATCGCGGGGTTACTATTCCGTTCTATGCAACGAGTTCGCCCGCACAGGCACAATACATTATCAACGATGCGCAAATCCGATATCTTTTTGTTGGCGAACAGTATCAGTATGATTCTGCATTCAGCATCTTCGGCTTTTGCTCTTCGTTGCAACAACTGATTATTTTCGACCGTTCGGTAGTAAAGGACCCGCGTGATGTCTCTTCCATCTATTTTGATGAGTTTATGGCAATGGGCGAAGGGTTGCCGCATAATGAGGTGGTAGAAGAACGTACCGCACGTGCTTCTTACGATGATCTGGCTAACATCCTTTATACTTCCGGTACGACGGGGGAACCTAAAGGTGTGATGCTGCACCATTCTTGCTATCTGGAGCAATTCCATACGCATGACGAACGCCTGACGACAATGACCGACAAGGATGTTTCTATGAACTTCCTTCCATTGACGCATGTATTTGAAAAGGCTTGGTGCTATCTCTGTATCCATAAAGGGGTACAGATCTGTATCAATCTCCGTCCGGCGGATATACAGACAACCATTAAGGAAATTCGTCCGACACTGATGTGCAGCGTTCCCCGTTTCTGGGAGAAGGTATACGCCGGTGTACAGGAAAAGATCAGTGAAACGACAGGATTGAAGAAGGCATTGATGCTGGATGCGATTAAGGTCGGCAGAATCCATAATCTGGATTATCTGCGTTTGGGTAAGACTCCTCCGGTGATGAATCAACTGAAATATAAATTCTACGAAAAGACAATCTACTCTCTACTGAAAAAAACAATCGGTATTGAGAACGGTAACTTTTTCCCGACTGCCGGTGCTGCCGTTCCCGATGAGATCAATGAATTTGTTCATTCGGTAGGCATCAATATGGTGGTTGGATACGGCTTGACGGAATCTACGGCTACTGTATCTTGTACACTGCCGGTTGGCTATGATATCGGTTCGGTAGGTGTTGTACTGCCGGGGATTGAAGTGAAAATCGGTGAAGACAATGAAATCCTGCTTCGGGGTAAGACGATCACAAAAGGCTATTACAAAAAAGCGGAAGCCACAGCTGCCGCTATTGAGCCG
>OLXS01000923.1_pt1 | contig 10818 bp, 8 predicted proteins | sample 1673921 | NCBI WGS metagenome assembly OLXS01 (sample SAMEA103958134, study PRJEB25191) | human gut metagenome
ATCTATTGCCTGCTCGCAACGCTTCAGCGCACCGCTAAGCTTTCTGAGCGTGCTTTCACGCTCCTTGCGCTCTTTGTAGTCGTTCTTCTTGCCTTCAGCCACCTTTACCTGTACCGCCTGCTCGGACTGTGCCTTCGCTTCCTTGAGTTCGATATACCTGTCATAGTTTCCGTCTATGTTTACAGTACCCGTCTTTCCGAGCCACACTATTCTGTCGGCCAGCTTGTTGATAAGGTATCTGTCGTGCGACACGATAAGAAGCGTTCCGCCGTAGCTTGCCAGTGCGTTTTCCAGAGCCTCTCTCGAATGTATGTCCAGATGGTTTGTCGGCTCGTCGAGCAGCAGCATATTTGCCTTGCTCAGCATCAGCTTAAGTAGCGACACCCTTGCCTTTTCTCCTCCGCTGAGCTTGCCCACATTCTTGAACACATCATCGCCCTTGAACAAAAACTGCGCCAGTGCAGAGCGCACCTGCGTCTGCGTCATTCCGGGATACCTGTCCCACACCTCGTCTATCACAGTCTTTGACGGGTCAAGATCCGTCTGCGCCTGATCATAATATCCAAATTGTATATTGTTACCGAATTTATACTCTCCGCTATCTGCCTGATATTCTCCTGTAAGGATTTTCAGAAGCGTAGTCTTTCCACAGCCGTTCTCACCTAATATAAATGTTGTCGTGTTCTTCTTTATGTCAAGTTCTGCATTTGTGAAAACCGCCGTCCCGTCAAACGATTTCGACAGGCCCTTTGCGATAAGCACATCGTTTGCGCCGCCTTCCTTCGCCCTGAACGTGAACTTTATAGCCTCCGGCAGATCCTCCGGCTTTTCGAGCGTTTCCTTCAGCCTGTCCGCCTGCTTCTGCTTTGATGCCGCCGTGATGAAGTTATGCTCCTGCCCCCACCGCTTCTGTTGCTCTACAATGCCTTCGATACGGTTTATTTCCTTTACCGTCCTGTCGTACACCCTCTGCTGAGCCTCTCTCGCCTCGGACTTCAGTTCAAGATAGCGTGTATAGTTGCCCTTATATTCACGAAGCGTCCTGTTTTCCATTTCAAAAGTCGTGTCGGTGACTTTGTCGAGGAAATAACGGTCGTGCGATATTACGATATATGCGCCCTTATATTCCGTAAGGAACTTTTCGAGCCATTCGCAGGCGGTTATATCAAGGTGGTTCGTAGGCTCGTCAAGAAGCAGTATATTACTCCCCGAAAGAAGCAGCTTCGCAAGCTGTGCCTTGCTTTTCTGACCACCGCTCATTACACTTATCGGCTTACCGAAATCCTCTTCCGAAAAGCCCAGACCGACAAGCGCCGAGCAAGTCATTGATTTATAGGTAAGTCCGCCCTCACGCTCAAATCTTTCCTGCAGCTGCATCTGCCTTGACAGCGTCTGCTCGCTGTGGTCGCCCGTATCTATCGCAACCGCTATATCCGCAAGCTCGTTTTCAGCGTCGATAAGCGGACGGAATATCTCCAGTACCTCGTCATATAGAGTGATATTATCGTCACGGATAACATACTGCTCCATACTGCCGATCTTTATCCCCGCCGCCTTGCTTATACCGCCTGTCTCAGCCTCCTGCCTGCCGTTTATAACGTGCATCAGCGTGGTTTTTCCGCACCCGTTTACACCTACAAGTCCGGCTCTGCCGTTTTCTTCAAGCCGAAAATTCACATCGTGAAACAGCGTTTCACCGCCGAAGGACACCGAAATATCATTACCGGATAATACTATCATACCGCATTGTCCTTTCCGAAAAATAACGGTCAGAGTATTTCCTGCTCTGACCGCATATCTTTATACTTTGTTTTATACTGCGTTTACTTCTTTAAATTTTCGGGCTTGTACTTGATGAGTGCATCATTGTTCAGATCAAGCGCATAGTCCTTAGCCGTCTCGTTGAGCATAGCCTTGTAGTCGTCATCCTTCATAACGTGAAGCACGTTGCTGTGATTCTCCGTGAGCCAGTCCTCACGTTCCTTTATATCACGGCGTACTACCGCATAGTAAACGCTGTCGTCCTCGTAAACTCCGCCCTTGTCTGTGTCAAGCTCAAATGCCCACTTTACAAACTCCTCGCTCGGTGAAGTATCCGTCTTGCCGAGCAGGAATTCGTGGTCATGCTCCTCTTCTTTACTTCCCGATGTTCCGCTGCTCGTTGTATCGTCCGATGCGGTTTCGCTTGTCGAAGAAGTTACAGATGATGCCGCAGATGAATTGCCCGAGTTGCTCTCGGCTTCGGCCTCAGCCTTTTCCTTTGCCACAAGATCCTGATACTCGTGATATACCTTATCGTAGTCCTCGCCGGCAAGCAGTCTGTCAACATAGCCCTGAGCCTGTTCCTTCTTTGCCTTCTTGCCCTCGTCGGTCGTTATCTTGTCGCCGTTGCCCTCTTTAAGAGAAACCTGTATTATCTGGAATCTGCCGTAATTGTCATAGAAATAAGTAGCTATATCCTTTTCGTCTGTTGCGGATATGCCGTTTTTCTCATAGTAAGCGTCAAATACCTTCTCGCTCATCTTGTTTACAAGCTGAACAGCCTCGTATGACTTCTTGCTTATTCCGCCTGCCTCATAGTTCTGACCGTAGGTTTTTCCTGTGCTGTAGCCGTAATATGAGATTTCTGTATCCCACATCTTCTTTACAGAGGTCTTTACGGTTTCCTCTTCCTCGTCTGTGAGTGAAAGGTTCAGTTCCTTGAACTTGTTCTGGATAGCGACATACTGCTTTACCTGCTCTAATGTACGGTCCTGAACATACTGCGAGAACGTCTTGTCCTGTACATTGTAGTTATAGTAGCTGAAATTCTCTATCTTTGATGCGCTTGTTCCCATAGCCTTAAGCTGATCGTCAACCTCCTGCTGAGCCTCGCCTATAGCCGTCTGCTCATAAAGAAGATATATGCCCGCATTTATGGTCTGATTGTCAACCGAGCCTATAGTCGATACATCCGCACAGCCTGCAACGCTTAATGTGATTGCCACGGCGCATATTGCCGCTGCCAGCTTTTTAAAATATTTCATTGCTTTTCTCCTTACTGTTTATAAGGGGCTGTGCCCCGATTATTTCTGCAAATTCCGCCGTTATCTTAATGTAACGCCTATATTCTCAAGTGCCTTAAGCACCTTTGCAACAACTGCGTCCGCCTCATCGTCTGTCAGCGTAGCGTCTTTCTTTCTGAGTATCAGCTTGTATGAAAGGCTCTTCATACCTGCAGGTACCTGCTCGCCCTTGTACATATCGAACAGACGTACAGCCTCAAGATGCTTTGCGGTCTTTTCGATTACCGCAACTATATCTCCGCTCGGCACGTCCTCGTTGCACACAAGGCTCAGATCCCTGTATGTTGAGGGGAACTTGGGCAGTGCGGTGTACTTTACATCGCCGCCTGCATTATTGAACATTACCTCCATGCTGAGCGTAGCACAGTAAACCTCTGTATTTACACCGAAATTAGCCGCAGCCTCCGGATGAAGCTGACCGACATAGCCGATAAGCTCGCCGTTTACAGTGACCTTTGCGCATCTTCCGGGGTGGAATGTAGGATTGTTCTTTTCAGCCGTGTATACGACATTCTTCAGTCCGAGTTTTGCCATAACTTCCTCGGCAACGCCCTTTGCCGTGAAGAAATCCTCGCCGTTTCCGTAAAGCGCATAGCACAGAACATCTCTTTCAACAGGGAGCTGATTTTCTCCCGTCGGGAAATACTCTCTTGCTATCTCGAAGAATCTGCCCTCAAGGTTTCTGTTGCTCCAGTTCCTTCTTACAACCTCCATCATTGATGTAAGCGCAGAAGTACGCATTACGCTTGTATCCTCGCCGAGCGGACGTCTTAACACAACGCTCTTTCTTGACTTCTCGTCCATACGCAGAAGCTCATAGTCCTTAGGCGAAATAAAGCTGTAGGTCATTACCTCGTAGAATCCGAGTGCCAGCGCAAGCGAAATTACCTTGTCCTCGAATATCTGTTCGGGCGTTCTCTTGCCCTGTGATGACAGCTTCGGTATAGTCGAGGGAATTCTGTTGTAGCCGTATATACGGGCAACCTCCTCCGCAACATCGCACGCACGGTGCATATCTATACGGGTAGGCGGAACGATTATCTCGCCGTTTTCATAGCCGAAGCCGAGCTTCTTTAATATCTCTATCTGCTCGTTCTCGCTTATATCCGAGCCTAGATGCTCGTTCACCCACTTATAGTCGTGCTTTAATCTTTCGGGAACATACTCGCTGTGGTTCTCGTCAATGATAGTATTCACTACCTCGCCGCAGCCCAGCATCTCGATAAGCTGTAATGCTCTCTTGAGCGCCTTTTCTGCGTTTACCGGGTTAAGACCCTTTTCAAAACGTGAACTTGCCTCGGTACGCTCGCCTATCTTTCTTGCTGTACGTCTTACCGATACGCCGTCAAAGCAGGCAGCCTCAAATACGACAGTGGTCGTATCCTCCATGATACCGCTATGCTCGCCGCCCATAACGCCGGCTATGGCGATAGGCTTCTTTCCGTCTGCGATTATCAGCATTTCGGGAGTCAGCTTTACAGGCTCTGCCATTTCGTCGAGCAGCTTTAATGTTTCTCCCTCTTTTGCGTTTCTTACAACTATCCTGTTGTCCTCGACATATCTTAAATCGAATGCGTGCATCGGGTGACCGTATTCAAGCATTACGAAGTTCGTTATATCAACAAGGTTGTTGATAGGTCTTACTCCGCTCGCTCTCAGTCTTCTTGCCATCCACTTGGGCGAAGGTCCTATCTTTACGTTCTTTACAAGCGCCGCCATATAGCGTGAGCAGAGCTTTGTATTTTCAACGCTTACGCTGATTTCCTTTGTAATATCACCGTCAACGCCCTTGAATGAAGGCTCGGTGTAGTTCATTGGAATATCAAATGTTGCGCTTGCCTCCTGTGCAAGTCCGAGTACGGAAAGACAGTCGGGGCGGTTGTTCGTTATCTCAAACTCTACTATAGTATCGTCTGTCTGTAAAGCCTCGCATATATCCATACCCATTCTGAAAGAATCAACATCGGGATCGTTATTCAGTATAAGTATTCCGTCGTCTGCTACGGGATAGTCAAAATCATCCTTCGTAAGACCAAGCTCCGCATAAGAGCACATCATACCGTTGCTTGCAACGCCTCTCAGCTTGCCCTTTGTGATCTTTGTTCCGTCTGCAATCGTACTGTTGTGCATACAAGCGGGAACAATCGCTCCCTCAAACAGATTCTGCGCCGCAGTAACTATCTGCACAGGCTCTTCTCTGCCTGCGTCAAGCTGGCATATCCACAGCTTTTCGCTGTCGGGGTGACGCTCCAGCTTCAGCACCTTTGCAACTACCACGTTATTTATAGGATCGGACATCTTATGATAGGTTTCAACCTTTGAACCGCTCATCGTCATATCCGCTACGAATTCCTTTATTGGCATATCGGCTTTAACATAGTCGTTAAGCCATCTCATTGATAAATCCACGTTAATATCTCCTTTTACGATTCCTATCGGTATTTCTGAATTCTCTTATCTGAACTGTGCGAGGAAACGCTGATCGTTCTCGTACAGCAGACGCATATCGTCTATGTTGTATCTCATCATAGCAATACGCTCAAGTCCTATACCGAAAGCGAAACCGCTGTATTCTTCGGGATCTATTCCGCAGTTGATAAGTACCTGCGGATGAACGATGCCTGAACCGAGCATCTCTATCCAGCCTTCGCCCTTGCAGAGCGGACAGCCCTTTCCTCCGCACTTGAAGCACTGTAAGTCAACCTCGGCTGACGGCTCTGTATACGGGAAGTGGTGAGGACGGAAGCGGAGCTTTACCTCGTCGCCGTAAAGACGCTTAGCAAACGTTTCAAGCGTACCCTTAAGATCGCCGAATGTGATATTCTTATCTATTACAAGGCCTTCGCACTGGTGGAAAATAGGCGAGTGCGTGCCGTCAACAGCGTCGGGACGATAAACACGTCCGGGGCTTATGATAGCTATAGGAGGCTTGTTTTTAAGCATTGTTCTTATCTGCACGGAAGATGTCTGTGTACGCAGAAGGATCTCATCAGTAATATAGAATGTATCCTGTTCATCTCTTGCAGGGTGACCGTCCTCTGTTAAAAGCATATCGAAAACATACTTCGTTTCCTCGACCTCAGGACCGTCTACTACAGTGTATCCCATTCCTCTGAATATTTCCTTAAGCTCGTCAAGAACTATATTCAGCGGATGACGTACTCCCATCGCCTGCTGTTTTCCGGGCATGGTAACGTCCAGCGTTTCCTTCTTTAATTTCTGCTCCATAAGCGCAGATTTAAGCTGTGCCTGCTTCTGTGCAATAAAGCCCTCAAGCGACTGTCTTACATCGTTTGCAAGCTGACCCATAACAGGTCTTTCCTCAGCGGACAGCTTACCCATGCTCTTGAGTATAGCTGTAAGTTCGCCCTTCTTGCCAAGGTACTTTACTCTCAGCTCGTCAAGCTGCTTAACGTCAACGCAGTCGCCGATAGTTTTCAGCGCCTGCTCCTTTATATTCTGTAACTGTTCTTTCATACCTTTATTCTTTCCTCGTTATTTATTATCCTGTATTTGATCTCGCCGTCAGGCAAAGACGATGGAACCGAATCGTTCCACTGATAACACGACCTTTCACGCATTTTTCCTGCATCGGTTAATTATAATATGGTTATGTAATATGGCTTTTTATGGAAATTAAAATCAAAGCCTATGCCTACACGATAGACATTATAACAGAAATCCGATACTTTTGCAAGTGTAATAACGCAGTTTTCGGTAAATTTCGCATTATTTTCACCTGCACCAACCCTTCCAAACCCGCCGCAAAACAAAACAGGCACCGTCTGCACAATGCCTGCGATGCCTGTCATATATTTACGATTATTTCCTTGTAGCCGCCTTAAGACCGGAATACTCGCTGAACTCGGTCGTGCTTCCCGTCTTTCTGAACGCCTTTATTCTGAACGAATAAGTCGTATTTCTCGCCAGTCCCTTCACGGTAAACCTGAGTGTTGTGTTATTCTTGGTGGTGGCGATAGCCGTCCACTTACCGCCTCTGTAGGTCTCAATGATATATCCCGTAGCCTTATCATTCTTGTTCCACGAAAGCTCAACCGCACTTGTTGTAGTGCCGGTCACTCTGAACGATGCTACCTTCGCTATTCTCGTCTTAGCCGCAAGTCTTGTATACTCACTGTATATCGTCTTGCCTGCCGCAGTTTTATACGCTCTTACCCTGAACGTATATGTGGTATCCGCCTTCAGTCCGTTTACAGTATATGTAACCGTTGCGTTACTGCTCGTCTTTGCAATCTGCGTCCACTTACCGCCCTTGTACTGCTCAATGATATATCCCTTTGCACTTGCATTCTTATCCCACGCAAGAGTAAGCGAGTTCATTCCCTGCGTCTTTACCTTCACTCCGGTTAATTCTGTCGGCTTTAACGCAGGCGTGTAATTATCCTTATAGCTGTAACCGCACTTTGTACAGGTATGAAGAGTGTAGCCTTGAGCCGTTTCTGTGGGTTTAACTACCGTGCTTGTAAAACTGTGAATGTGCTTTGCAGAGCTTGTTCCCGGTTCTTCGGTCATATCATAAACAAAGTATTTATCGGGAACAGCATCAGTATTTCTGTCTACCTTAAGTGCTTTGACCTCATCCGGTGTCAGCGTCACCATATCAAGATACTTTTTATCCAACTGACCTTTTTCGACAAACTCTTTTATTTTGTCATAATATGCGTATCCGTTTTCAAACGAGCCATAGCTTGCCGTCCATATATTATCATTGGAAGAATAATTGAATAAAACATTATTCTTTTTAATTTCAACAGAAGTGACCGTGCTATATGACACATATTTTCCTGTATCATAGTCGTATTTGTACTCGGTCTTGTATTTTACAAGAGGCAGATCCGTCTTTATGAAAATACTGCTTGTAGGATGATTCTCGAATTTTTCTCCCGGAACAAAATTCTCATATGCATCAACATATCTGCCGTCTACCCATACATCTGAAGCATATCCGAGATCTCCGCCCCAGTATATTTCACCGCCGGCATTTCCGGCATTTTGGGTGCTGAAATAGTCTCCGTCGCCGTCCTTATAAAGATAGCTGTATCCGATGCCCGAGCCTCCGAATATGCCGGTGATTGTTATCAGTCGCACCCATGAGCCTTCCCCTACAGTATCATAAATACTCTTCCATGTAAGTGCATCCTCACGGGGTACATCGTCCTCCATCTTTATCGAGGCATAATATTTCAGCAGTTCCCTTAAGCTGTCCGTTGTCAGCTTGGCAGAGCTGTTTGTGAATGTAAAATACTGCTTTATCTTATCGTTGCTTATACCCTGTCCCTCGCCGGTTCCTGCGCCTCCGTAAGAACGTGTTTCTCCGTTATACGTTACGTCTACAAGATAATGATAGTCTTTGTTCCACGACACCTCAGCCGTGCTGTCAAGCCTTTTTGCTACCGTTGACATTACACTCGGAAAGCCAAGTGAATCATAGCGGTAAGGATAGGCTGTCGATGCAAAAAGCGGTTTACTGTTTTTGCGCTTATACGGAGATTGAATATAGAAAAGCTGATCCTTGTGCGGAGAAGTGGACATTCCCCAGTAATCACCGACTTTGTACAATTCGCCCCGTATATATGATCCGCTGTAAAGGCATATCGAAGAAAAACCGCTCTCTACCGCATCCATATTATCGAAAAAATCCGATTTCGTCGCATATGTGTCAATAAGATAATCGACATCGTCTTCCCATGTCGAAGAATAGTAGCTGCCCGTACTTACGTTACTCTGAAGTTCGACCTCTCCGCCATCAGTGTATGACCCTCTGAAGATATATCCCCCGTCAACTCGGCCTGTCTGAATGTTCTCATACTTTATATCTTCATACAAATACGGGCAGTCATTCCAAGAATCACGGTTCGGACTGATATTTCCGTTATCGCCGTAGATTGACGATTTATCAATAAATCTGAACGAGCAGGGATCGGGATTATCCGTCTTTACAAAGAAATATTCATTGAACGGCTCAAGGAGCGGAGTTACCGTATAACTGTAATCGGTAACGCTCTTTTGGGCAGATGCGCTATTCACTTTTTCTGCGCCGGCAACAACAGCGACCCCTCCGCTTGCTAACGGAAGATTATCGCAAAGCGGAGAACAAACGGCTGTAGCAAGCATTATAGCCGCCGTAATACCCGAAGCGGTTTTTCTGATTCTCATACTATCTCCTCCTGAAATTTTGCAATATACAAACAGGCACAGCCCCTCGCAAAAGAACTGTGCCAAAATATCAATTATTTCTTATTCGCCGGTTGATATTTGTCTGAACATCTCTCACGAACGCTGTAAATTAAGCTGTAATAATTTATCTTAAGTATATCATTGATAAAGTTGATTGTCAAGCCATCGGCTCACTGATTATGCATCATTATGCCGCCTTATCGCCATCACTGCTTACCGCTTACCCCCTTATATTCTCTTTCCCATCTACATATTATGCAACAACAAAAGGCACGGCAGCTTACACAGGCCGTGCCTTTATTTCTTAACCGATTGGATTTGCCGTCTTTCGACCTCACTTCCCGCCGAACACAAAAATCGCCAATATGATAATCGCAAGCGAACCGATACATATTATCCAGTTTCTGTTATATGTCCGATTCATCTTCTTTTCGTGTTCCATACGCTCCAGACGCTTTTTCAGCTTGTAATCGGGTTCACGTTTCATACTTTACTCCTTTCGTTTCACGCTTATGAGCCAAGCTCCTTTTCCTCTTGATTGCCATCTCGATCCACGCCTCGTTTTCCTGCTCTATAACGGTTTTCCCGCCTTGCTTTGCCGTCTCTCTTACGACTATCTGCAAATCGAAATAATCATCGTAATCGCTTATTTTACTCCAACTATTTCCTTTGTAATAAAACGCATCCGCTGAGCAGGTTACTCCTTCCGCCTTTAAATTCCACAGCTTCTGCAATATATAACTGTCAATCGGGGCGTGAAGCCGTTCCTCTTTTATGTCATTCGGCAAAGCCCCAAGCAGCCATAAATATTTGAGCGCCATATTGAGCCATTTCTGCGCATTTCCGTATGTAATGATGCTTTTATTGCTGTTCACTTTATTATAGCAGTCTTTAATTTTTATGGCAATCTTTATTTTGCCGCAAGTCTTTCCGCACCATTTGTCAAAACTTACTTTTGCCGAACGATTGGCTTTTACACTGTTAATTTCTCCCTTTGCTAATTTCGATGCTTTGATATAAGTAGTATATTGTTTTCTATACAATCTATCGCTTATCAAAGTGTTATTCTATATATCGAATTTATATTATCATATATCTTTTTTAATTGTATCGTATATCAAATCATCACAATCATTATGATTATCAACGCATTCTTATTCTATGAAATATACAAACACAAAAAGTCTCTTAATGCCTTGCCCTGCTTGTCGAACTTTTCGTTACTCATAAGCTCTCTCAAATTCCCATATAATTACATTCAGGCTTCAACATTTTTGCTTACAGTTTATTACTTTTATTTCAATATTTAGATAAAATCAGCGTTATAATTCATCGAAATTCATCACTTGTCGCTCAAGGTGTGATTTCTCACATTTTCCTGATTATATCTATGATCTGCGTCATCGGATCCTCGTTGTTGGATCCTATTATTACATCAGCTGATGATTTTACCTCGTCGTGCGCATTACTTACAGCAACTCCCAGATCGGCACTGCGTACCATTTCAGCGTCATTCGGATAATCTCCTGCCGCCACCGTGAACCTGTCCTCGCTT
>OLXS01000929.1_pt1 | contig 10786 bp, 8 predicted proteins | sample 1673921 | NCBI WGS metagenome assembly OLXS01 (sample SAMEA103958134, study PRJEB25191) | human gut metagenome
TTTTTACCCCTCCGATCCCCATTGTTTAGTTGCGCCGAATCACGCGAGGGACGGGCAATATACTTCCCGCCCCCTCTCTTGTCAAAGCATAAATCATTGATTTACGAAACTATTCCGCCGTTCGCGGAACCTTGTCGCAAGCAAGCTCATGGAGAACTTTGCCATTTCCGCAGAATATCTTACCGCGCAGGCCCGTCAAAACCGTTCCCGGCAGACTCTCCCATGCCCGTTTTCCAGTATTCCCGTTCCGCTTGCAAATAAAACGCACCGAACGGAGGCAGGATTTTTAACGTTTTCCCATGCCTTGCGGCCAGTTCCGGAGAGGGCATGTCCTCCCGCATATGCTTCCCTTTTCCAATCAGGAACGGCAGCACTACCACCTTTTGCCCCTTTAATCCGGGTAATACCTTTTCCACAGAAGGAGATGCGCCAAAGTATGCAAGAGCCATGTCCGTTCCTTCCGGAAGCAGGAATTTCAACTGCTGGAGGAATTGCGCCGGCTCAGGGGCAGCCCCCCTTCCCGTTACCCCGTGGGCTACCACCAGCAGGGAAGCCTCCCCCTCCAATTCCTTTTGCAAGGCGGCAGCGGCCCTAAAACCAACACCGCCGCATCCCGCTCCCCATACGGGTTTAAAAACAAGTTCCGGATGCTGCCCGCTCCCGGCATACAGCGCACGAAGCAATTCCGGCAATGTCTCCGTCACCGTCACGCCGCTCTGCATGAAGACAGGGTAAACCCAGACTACACCATCGCCCGGAGGCAAATCCGCCGCCGTCAGGCCGCGGAAAGACGCCTGCCAGACACAGTCGCTTGAATATTGAAACTGCTCCGCCACATGCTGCCGCAATTCAGCCCCTGCTTCATCATAGGAAATAAAGAGTTTGTAAATCTTCCTGGGCATTTCGGTAAGACCACTGCGGCGGAACGGCGTTCGGAACATCCTGTCATTTATTCATGCGGAAGTAACGCATGAGACCGTTTGTAACAAAAAGTCCGGAGGGCGGCAACTCCATACGCTTTTTTCCAATCCATACTCCCCTCCATTTACACGCACCTATCTAAAAAATATTTACCATATTTATAACAAAATCATTATATCGAATATAAAAAGATACTTCCGGAAAAATAAACCTTCGCCTCCGAATCTCCGCGCGGAGGCAGGATAGCGGCTTGACCGAAAGGCCTGAAACCGTCATGATACAAGGACATACAGGTTTTGTTTTATGTCGTTTTACATTCAATCCGTTGAAATCGGCGGCCCGCGGCCGTTCTACCTTCTGGGCCCCTGCTCTCTGGAATGCGAATCCTTTGTATGGGAGATGGCCCGCTCCATCAAGGCCATCGCGGAAAACCTGGATGTCCCGCTGATTTTCAAAGCTTCCTACGACAAGGCGAACCGCACTTCCGTCACCTCTTTTCGCGGCCCCGGCGTGCGGGAAGGCTGCCGTATTCTGTCGGAAATCGGCAGGGAGCTGAAACTGCCCGTCGTTACGGATGTGCATACGGCCCAGGAAGCGGAAATTGCCGCCGAATACGTGGATCTGCTCCAGGTTCCCGCTTTTTTGTGCCGCCAGACGGATCTTCTGGAAGCCTGCGCCAAGAGCGGCCGGCCCGTGAATATCAAAAAAGGGCAGTTCCTGGCTCCGTGGGATACCGTGAACATCGGGGAAAAAATGCGCGCCTTCGGCTGTGACGAATTCATGATGTGCGAACGCGGCACCACCTTTGGTTATAACAATCTGGTGGTGGACATGCGCTCCCTGTACTGGATGAAACAGGAAGGCTTTCCCGTCGTATTCGACGCCACTCACGCAGTTCAGAAACCCGGGGGATTGGGAGGAACCACGGGAGGAGACAGCGAGCTGGCCCCCGTGCTGGCATCCGCCGCCATGGCGACGGGCAGCATTGACGGCGTGTTCATGGAGGTGCACAAAGACCCGTCCAAAGCGCTTTCCGACGGCCCCAACCAAATTCCTCTCCACCTGCTTGAAGGAGTGCTGAAACGCCTTCAGTCCATCCACCAGGCGGTTCAGTCATGATGAAATTATTGTCCACATGCTTTTTGACGGCCGCCCTGTACGGCACGGAGGCGCAAGCGGACACCAGCCTGCCCGCAGCCATGCCTTTTGCCGGCGTAGATAAAAAATTACCTATGCTGGAGCTCCTGCCCGTAGGCCAGGTGCTCCCAAAAGTCAGCCTGTCACGATATGAAGGGCCGCGCCTTTCCATGCTGCTGACGGCTTCAAGCGTGACCGTGGCCGCCCCGCAGGAAATTGCCGCGAATATCCTGAACGTGTATTTGTACGGAAAAAACAACCAGACCTCCCACCTTTTCACGAAGGCCGCCTCTTATTTTCTGGATAAAAAACTGGCCGTCTCCCATACGGAAACCACCCTCAGGGAAGAGAATCTTTCCGCCAAAGGGACCGGCCTTTACCTGGACACCAATATCAAGAGGGGCATCATTCTGGGTCCCGTTCAAACCACCATCCGCATGGCTCAACGCAACAAGTAACCATTCCTTTTTATGAAAAAACTTTCCTCCCTGCTGCTGGCCCTGGCCGGAAGCCTTGCCTGCAGCGGCGCCAACGGCGTTCCCTCCCACATTGTCCAGCCCCTGCCCAGGGAACTGGATCCCCGCCTGGAACAACCCCTCACCCCGCCTTCCCATATTGTACGCCCCCTGACGGCGGAAGAGACAGCCCGGAGGGAACGGGAACTGGCCCCTGTTCCGACCGCAGGCTTGAAGGAAGACGGGGAAAAGGCGATTCAAACATACAGCGCGCAGGAAAAAACCGTAGACGGGCGGATTCAGGAATTCCGCCAGCAGCACCAGGTTGCTGGAAATACCCCCGCCCCGGCTGCGGAAACGACTTCCTCTTCCGCAGCATCCGGCCCGGAAGAAGGCTTCCTGCAGGCCAATTCCCCAAAAGACCTGTACACCGTAGATTGTGACGGAGACTTGTACTTCGATATGGAAGAAGGCGTTCTGGTGTTCATGAAAAATGTCCGGGTGCGCAACCCCGGCCTTTCCATGGATTGTGCGGATCATCTGAAAATTTATGCGGAATTCGTGCCGAAGAAACCGGGTGACAAAAAACCCTCCGACGTCAAGAAGGAAAAGGGGAAAGAAGAAAATCAGACTCAGGTGGCTCTTCCCAACGGAGGCAATTTCGACTACAATTCCATTAAAACGGTTGCGGCTTCCGGAAATGTGAAGGCCAGTTACACCAACAAACAGGGAGAAACAAGCAACGCCCAGGCTGAAAAAATCACCTACAACGCCAAAACCGGAGAAATCATCCTGACGGGTGCCCCGGTCATCGTCACTCCGGACGTCATCGTGAAAAATCCGAACAAGGATGCTTTCATTCGGGTGTACTCCAACGGAAACATGTACGGCAGCCGCGGAACCAAGACTACGTTCCGCCACGTAGACAAAAAACTTTCCGACCGGGAAAACCAGAAAACCAGCCGCAAACCGTGAGTTCGTTCCACTCTTCTCCTTTGCTAAGCGCCGAAGGCATCTGCAAAACCTACAAAACGCGGACCGTTGTGGACCAGGTCAGCCTGAAGGTAGGGCATGGCGAAATTGTGGGCCTGCTGGGACCGAACGGTGCCGGAAAAACCACTTCCTTTTACATGGTAGCGGGTCTCGTACGCCCGGATGAAGGCCGCGTGATTTTTGCGGACGAAGATATTACGGAATTGCCGATGAACCTGCGCGCCAGGCGCGGCATGGGTTATCTGCCGCAGGAAGAATCTATTTTCCGCAAGCTTTCCGTGGAGGATAATCTTCTGGCCATTCTTCAGACCCGCAAAGACATGACTTCCCGCCAGCAAAAGGACCGCGCCGTAGAGCTGATGGACCGCTTCGGCATCACCAAGCTGCGCCGCTCCATGGCCATCCAGCTTTCCGGCGGCGAAAAGAGAAGGCTGACCATCGCCCGCGCCCTGGCTACCAGCCCCAAACTGCTGATGCTGGACGAACCGTTCAGCGGCGTGGATCCCATCGCCGTTTCAGACATTCAGAAAATCGTTATGGAACTGCGCGATACGGACGGCCTTTCCATCCTGATTACGGACCATAATGTGCGGGAAACCCTCCACATCGTGGACCGCGCCTACATTTTGTTTGAAGGGAAGGTGATCAAGCACGGTACTTCCGAGGAAATCGCCAACGACCCCATCGCCCGCAAGCAGTATCTGGGCGACCAGTTCCGCATGTAACTTTATTTTCCGTCTTTCCCATGTCCTCTCCGCAGAATACGATCGCCCTGGTTTTCGACTACGACCAGACCCTGAGTCCCTTCTACATGCAGGATCAGGCCATCTTCCCGGAATTCGGCATTTCTCCGCAGGAATTCTGGACCAGGTGCAACGCCACCGGAGAAAGAGAAGGCTGGGACGGAGAACTGATTTACATGAAAAGCCTGCTGGACGCCCTTTCCCTGGACCGCGTCAGCAACGCCCGGCTTACCCAGCTTGGAGAGCGCCTCACCTTTTACCCCGGTTTGCCGGACTTTTTTAACGCGTTCCCGTCCATGACCCTCTCCTCCCTTCATACGGATCTGGGCATCAGCATTGAATACTATATCATCTCCTCCGGTTTGAAAACCCTGATTGACGGTTCCGCCCTGCGCCCTTATTTCAAGGCCGTATTCGGATGCGAATTCAGCGAGGAGAACGGCTACATCAATTTTCCCAAGAGAGTCATTTCCCACACCACGAAAACCCAGTACCTTTTCCGCATCAACAAGGGAATGCTGGATTACGACCAGGACGTAAACGACCACATGCCGGAAGACATGCGCCCCATTCCTTTCGCCAACATGATTTACATCGGCGACGGCCCTACGGACGTTCCCTGCTTCACCGTCATGCGCCGGAACGGAGGCCACGCCGTAGCCGTATATAATCCGGAAGATGAAACCGGCCGCAGTTTCCGCAAATGCTATAATCTGGCCTCCAATTCCGACCGCGTGAATTTCATCGCCCCGGCGGATTACACGCCCGGCAGCCATCTCACCCGCCTGCTGTCCGGCATGGTCACGGATATCGCCAACGGCATTGTGCGCCGCCGGGACCGGGCTCTGGCGGATTCCTGTATTGCGGCTCCTTCCTTTTCCAAATAAAACCCGCTCCATTCCTCTCCCCGTCATGAACAGCCATTTCCACTTTCTCGGCATCTGCGGCACCGCCATGGGCGCGGTAGCCGCCGCCATGGCCCGCCGCGGCTTTACCGTCACCGGTTCCGACGCCAACGTCTATCCCCCCATGTCCACTTTTCTGGAGGAGGAAGGCATCACGCTGTTTGAAGGCTACAAGGCCTCCAACATCCCGCCGGATGCGGACGTCATCGTCATCGGCAATGCCATGAGCCGCGGCAATGAGGAAGTGGAAGCCGTGCTCCAACGGCGCCTGCGTTACCTTTCCCTCCCGGAGACGATGAAGGAATACTTCCTGCGCGGCAAGCGCAACTATGTGGTAACAGGCACCCACGGAAAAACCACCACCACATCCATGCTGGCGTGGCTGATGGAGGATTCCGGGCTGAACCCCAGTTTCATGATTGGCGGCATTGCCCGCAATCTCGGACGCGGGGGCCGTTTTACGGATTCCGATTTTTCCGTGCTGGAGGGGGACGAGTACGACACGGCGTTTTTCGACAAGCGTTCCAAATTCCTGCACTACCTCCCGGAACTGGTGGTCATCAACAACATTGAATTTGATCACGCGGATATTTACAATTCCCTGGAGGAAATCAAACTGAGCTTCCGTCGGCTGACCCAGATCATCCCCCGCAACGGCCTGGCCCTAGTCAACGCGGACGATCCCAACTGCCTGGACGTGGTTAAGGGGGCCCCGTGCCCCGTCAAGACGGTGGGCTTTTCCGACTCTTCCAACATCCGTATCCTGGATGTGGAGACCTCCACGGACGGCAGCCATTTCACACTGGAAGGAACCCGGTACTACGTACCGATGATTGGGGAGTTCAACATCCGCAACGCTGCCATGGCGATTGCCGCCGCACAATTTGCGGGACTGAACGTCAAGCAGCTGGCGGATTCCATGAGCCGCTTTGAAGGCGTGGCCCGCCGCCAGGAAGTCAAGGGGGTGGTCAACGGCATTTCCGTAGTGGACGACTTCGCCCACCACCCAACAGCCATCAAACAGGCCATCCTGGGCCTGCGCCAGCGCTATCCGGAATCACGCATCTGGGCCATTTTCGAACCGCGTTCCAACACCACACGCAGAAATATTTTCCAGAATGAACTGGCGTTGTCCCTCGCTACGGCGGATTTTCCTGTGGTAGCCGCCGTGGATCATCCGGACAAGGTGGCTCTGGAGGAACGCCTGGACCTCACCAAACTTTCCAACGACCTTTCCGCGCTGGGTAAGGACGCTCTGATTGGCGGCCATGCCCAGGAAATCGTCTCTGCCGTCTGCAAGAAAGCCCAGCCGGGAGACGTTATTCTGGTAATGAGCAACGGCGGTTTTGAAGGCATTCACGCCAAATTGCTGGAAGCACTGAACGCCTGACCCTTCTTCATACATCCACTTCCAATGAAAAACGCATCCACCATCACCGCCTTCATCATCAGCTTCCTGGTCGTAGGCAGCCTGGCCCTGGTTTTCCTGTTCCTTGACAATAAGGAAGAGGAACCCGCCGCCGCTGAACCGGCGGCGCAAACGCCCCAACCCACCGTCGACCCGCTTACCAAGGAAGATATCAGCCGGCAGACGGCTACGCCGTCCTCCCTGATCAACCTCAGCTCCCCCCAGACACTGGCGCAGGCAATTGCCAAAGTCATTCAGGACCGGGATGAGGGCATCCTGAAATCCCTGGAAATCCAGCAGGCCGTGACGGAGAACCAGAGCCGCCTCATCCGGGAGCTCATGGAAGCCCGCCATATACGCCTTTCCTCTCCCGGCATCACCAGCATCGGCGCGAACAACCAGGGGGCCAATCCCACAGCCAGATACACGCTCAATTTCAGCAGCGGCGCGCGCGGCTACCTGGATATGAAGCGCAATGACAAGCAACAGTGGACGCTGGATACCCTCACTCTGCCCAGCAAGCAGGATCTGGCCAAGGACAAAGTCGCTCCCATGGCGATGAATGACCCCATGGGCATCGTTAGTTCCTTCATGGATGCCGTCGCCAAGGCGGATTTCCGCGGGGCGAGGAAGTTCGTGGACGGAACTAAAGTGCAGGATGCCACGGTAGCCGGTTTGTGCATTCTGTTTGAGGAGGGGGCTTTCCGGCTCCGGGAGGATGCTCCCATTAAAACCGCCTACGAAGCGCCCACCAATGCGGGGTTTTTCGTTCATCTTCAGGACGCCCAGGGCAGGAAGGCCGGCAATGTAGGCCTGACCGTGGCCAAAACGGACGGACAATGGCTGGTTGCGGAAGCTTCCCTGGACAGCATGCTGGAAGCCTATACGAAACGGCAGGGGGCCGGAGACGACATCTTTATCCCCATTGTAAAAAATCCCCAGGGCGGTGATTCCCTGGCCCTGTTCTTCGGCTTTAATGAAGATACCCTTTCCAAGCGTTCCGAACGCCAGCTGCAAATCGTAGCGGAAGCTATCAAGATGGACAGTGGCAAGAAGCTGGAAATCAGCGGCCATACGGATGACGTGGGGAGCGAACGCTACAACCAGGGGCTCTCCGAACGCCGTGCGGCCGCCGTGAAAGCCCAGCTCGTCCAGTTCGGCGTTCCTGCGGAAAGAATCGTTACCAAGGGATTCGGCAAATCTCAGCCGCGCCGAACCTACTCCCCCACGGCAGACGAAGAAACAAGGGATGAAGCCCGCAAGGAAAACCGCCGCGCAGAAATGTACCTGGACTTTTAAAAGAGTCATCAGAGAGCAGAGAAGGGACAAGCCTTTCCAACTTCTCTATTTACTGTTGCCTGTCAATTATTAACCATATTCCATGGCTCGCCGATACGTCATCAGGCAGGATGCCGCGCCGGTCGCCCCCATCTCCGGGATCGACTACCGTACGGCCCTCAATGAAGAACAGTACGCCGCCGTTTCTTCAGAACCGGGGCCGGCTCTTGTCATCGCAGGAGCCGGATCGGGAAAAACGCGCACGCTGACTTATCGCGTGGCCTGGCTTCTGGATCACGGTACGGACCCATGGAACATTCTGCTGCTTACTTTCACCAATAAGGCGGCGCGGGAAATGACGGAACGGGTGCGTTCCCTGATTCCCCTGGACTTGTCCCGCCTGTGGAGCGGCACGTTCCATTCCATTGCCAACCGCATCCTGCGCCAGCATGCGGAATACCTGGGATATACACCGGCTTTTACAATCATGGACTCCGACGACCGCAAATCCATGATTAAAAGCGTGGTCAAATCCCTCAAACTGGATGAGAAATCCACCCGCTTCCCCAAGCCGGAAGTTCTTTCATCCCTGTTCAGTCTGGCAGACAACGAGGGAGCCAATATCCGGGAAACGCAGGAAAACGCCTATCCCTACCTTTCCAACCACCTGGACGCCATCCTGGAGGTGCATGACCAATACGTAGCCCGCAAGCAGGAAACCAACAGCATGGACTTTGACGACCTGCTTCTCAACGTCGTGAGGCTTTTTCAGGAACAGGAGCACCTGCGTGCCCTGTACGGTTCCCGCTTCCAGCATATTCTGGTGGATGAGTACCAGGACACCAATTACCTCCAGAGCCGCCTCATCGACATGCTGGCCCGGGAACACGGCCAGCTGATGGTGGTGGGGGACGATGCCCAGAGCATCTACTCCTGGCGCGGAGCGGACATGGAAAACATCCTCAGCTTCACTACCCGCTATCCGGCGGCAAAGACTTTCAAGATAGAAACCAATTACCGCAGTGTGCCGGAAATTCTGGAACTTTCCAACGCGGCTATCGCCGCCAACGAAGTTCAAATTGAAAAACAACTCCGCTCCGTGCGGCCCACCGGGGAAATGCCCCCCGCCCTCGTCCCGCTCAACGACGACCGGATGCAGGCCAAATTTGTCGTCCAGCGTATCAGGGATCTCATTGAAGAAGGCACGGACCCCAGTGAAATAGCCGTGCTTTACCGCGCCCACTTCCACAGCATGGAATTGCAAATGGAACTGACCCGCGGAGAAATACCTTTCCGCATCACCAGCGGCATCAGGTTTTTCGAGCAGGCCCATATTAAGGACGTGGTGGCATTTATGCGTTTTGTGGTCAATCCCAGGGATGAACTTTCCTTCCGCCGCATGGTGATGCTGCTGCCCGGCATCGGCCCCGGTATGGCCCAAAAACTCTGGATACGCTGGACCGCCTGCCCGGAAAGCCGGAAAGAAACCCCTCCGGAATCCTTTTCCGCCCTGATGCTGGATTTCCCGGTTCCTGCCAAATCCAGAACGGCCTGGACGCAGCTTTGCTACACACTGGATGAACTGGCTCCTGCCGGAAAGCTGGCCGGACCGGCCTCCATGCTCCTTTCCATCAATGAGGCCGTGTACGACGAGTACATGCAGGCCGCATTCGAAAATTACGACCAGCGCAGGCAGGACCTTCTGCATCTGGCCGGATTTTCCGAACGCTTTGAATCCACGGAGGATTTTCTTTCCCAGCTTTCCCTTTTGGGCAACACGGATGATGAAAGCGCCGCGGCGGACTTCTCCGGTGGCTCCGTCACCCTGTCCACTATCCACCAGGCCAAGGGACTGGAATGGTCTGTCGTCTTCCTGATCAGCCTGTGCGACGGCATGTTTCCGCACCAGCGGGTCATTGATGACGGAGACCTGGCCGGGCTGGAAGAAGAACGCCGCCTCTTTTATGTAGGCATTACCCGCGCCAAGGACCAGCTTTACCTGACCTACCCCCGCTGGAACTGCCGCGCCCAGGGAGGAACCTTCATGCAAATGCCCTCCCGCTTTCTGGATGAATTCCCAGCCGGCCTGGTGGAAGAGTGGGAGGTGGAATAATCCAGATCTCCTCTCCCGGGTCATATCCGGGAAACGCCGGTTCTCAATCTTCTCCCGCCGGACAGGGAAAACGTGGCGCGGAGTTTCCGAAGGGTTCTTTTCCCACCCGTTTGAATTCCTGCTTCCAACCCTTATCCGGAGATATTTCCGTCTTTCCCGGAGAACGGAATTCCCCGATAACCCCGGCCATATTCCAAAAACCGTGACACCGCGGCTCTTACCGCATCCTTCCGTTTCTACCGCTGCGGTTCATCACCGCCATATCCAGCAAAGCCAATAAGGGAAGGCCCTCTCCTAGGAAAGCTCCGTCTGCATATGCGGGCCGCGTTAAAAAACATCCCGACCAGACTTTCATTCGCAGAAGTTCAAGAACCGCCCGCATTTATCCGGGCCATTCCTCCCGTCTCCCAAGCTCGCCGGACTTCCGAATTAATCACGAAACCTATTAACAAATAATACATTCATCTATCCGGACAACGTTGACTATATCTCTCCATATGGAACCATTACCTCAGTTCCTGTTCCAGCAGGCAAATGCTGCGATCAGAATACACTAAAAATAACACAATACATTTATTATTATCAAAATAATCAATCCGTTACATCACAACAGACTTATAATAAAATTTATAAAAATTCTAACTTTCAATATTCAGAAAATGGTTCATACAAAAAAACTGAGAATCTCAATAAAAAAATACTAAATTAAATAATTTCTAAATAATTTAACTTTTCCAATAAAATGTGAATTAGTCTCAATTTTATTAAAAATCTTTTCCGGTTCAGGACTGAAAAAACTGTCATGATTAAATTATTTAAAGAAGAAATATAAC